>JAEEGH010013991.1_pt1 | contig 17698 bp, 13 predicted proteins | sample 9134181 | NCBI WGS metagenome assembly JAEEGH01 (sample SAMN16246544, study PRJNA631951) | gut metagenome | biome: gut microbiome; feature: rumen; material: DP-attached | host: Bos | place: Iran: Karaj | collected 2018-10
TTATGAACTGCCTGACACCACTTTCATATACGGAACCATATCCGACAATGAAGGATGGTTTACCATCAAGAAGGTGCCTGTAGGGGAGTTCATGCTCAGATATTCATTTATGGGATATACCCCTATCGACTTTGATTTCAAGATAATAAAGGAGGACCGTGAACGCGCGTTGGGCGTATTCAAGATGTATGAGACCAGCATATCGTTGAGTGAGGCCGTAATTGAGGATGCCCTGCCCCCCACGCAGGTGGTTGATGATACCCTGATGTTCAACGTGAGTGCGTTCCGTGTACCGGAGGGCTCTGTCCTGGAAGAACTTATCAAACGTCTTCCCGGCGTTGAGGTTGATGAGAACGGAGGCATAACGGTTAACGGCAAGACCGTGTCGCGTATCCTTGTGGATGGTCAGGAGTATTTCGGCAACGACCGTCAGATGGCCACCAAGAACCTTCCTGTCAATATAATTCACCGCATCAAGACTTACCAGCGCAAGAGCGATCTGGCCCGAATAACCGGAATAGATGACGGTGAGGAGGAGACAGTAATGGACCTGGAGATAAAGCCAAATATGCGTAACGGCTGGCTTCATAACATTGACGGTGCCATAGGAAAGCCTGTGGGCAACAATGACTACGGTGATTGGATCAAATATCTGTGGTCAGGCCGATATACGTTGAACCGCTTCCAGGCCAACACCCAGTTCTCGGTCAATGCCAATACCCAGAACTCCGGTCGCGGCAACGGTGTGAGCTACACCAGTCAGGTGGGCGTGAATTTCTCCAAGAACATAGGCGAGCAGTTCCCCAGGAGACGTAACGAATTCCCGTTGGTTGTAGGCGGAAACATCAGGTATAACGGTTCCACCTCCCGCTCCATGAGCGAGTCCGAATCCGAAACCTTCACCACGTCATATACATCGGCATCATTCCGCAACAACCGTTCCAACAGCGACAGCGGTAACGGAAGCGTGAACGGAGAGTTCCGCCTGGAATGGCGTCCGGACACATCGCTGAACATCATATTCCGTCCCAGCTTCCAGATAAGCCGTAACCACAGCAATTCCACCAGCGGTTCGGTTACGTTCAACACCGATCCGTACATTGCTACCGACATGGTAGATATTCTTGATGAGTATGAGAGGCTCGGAGCCGATATACTGGATTCAATAGGTGTCAACTCTCAGAAGAGTGTAAGCCATAATGAGAGCAGCAACAACCAGATAAACGGTGAATTCCAGTTCAACAAGAGATTCAATGACTTGGGTCGCAACTTTACCGTGAGATTCACATTCGGCAGCACAAAGGGTACCAGCGACGGTTATACCCATACCAAGCAGGATTATTATCAGATGCATTCCCGTGACACTGTTATGAACCGTTTCAATGCCAGTCCTACCGACAACAGCAACTGGTCAGGCCGTATCATGTGGAGCGAGCCTATTGATTCGGGCCGCGGCAACCTGCAGCTGAGTTATCAGGTCCAGGTGAATAACCGCAACCAGAACCGTGAGACATACGTATTCTGGGGTCCCGAATTCGATAACTGGGAAGACTCATGGTTCATTCCTTACGAACTTGAGCAATATCGTAACAGTGAGTTGAGCCGCAGGGCAACCAACGTGTCCCGTAACCACACACTCACATTGCAGTTCAGATACAATACCGACAGGTCTAATTTCAACATCGGTATCAACTTTATGCCTCAATATACGGGAATGGACAATTTCCAGTATATGGGTACGGTCATAGGCGATACGTCACGTGTGGTTTACAACTGGAGCCCGTCCCTTAATTACCGGTTCAGGTTTAACCGGCAGAAAAGCCTGCAGATTACCTTGCGTACAAACACAAGCCAGCCCTCGATGGAGGATATGCTTGACATAACCGATGACAGCAACCCGCTTAATATAAGAAAAGGTAATCCGGGATTGCTGCCTACATTAAGGAACACGCTGGGATTGGATTATCAGAACTATATTCAGGAGACACAGAGGACAATCAGTATGAACGTGTCTCTTGAGAATTCACTCAGGAACATATCCCAGAGAACTGATTATGATCCTACCACAGGCGTATCTGTAACCCAGCCCCAGAACATGGACGGTTTCTGGAACAACTGGAGCGTTAGCGGCAACCTTAACACCAACCAGACCATACCCAACACCAAGTGGCGTTATTCTACCGGTGCCAATGCATCATTCCGTCATCAGGAGAGCTATATGCGTACAGGTAGCATAGGTAACTATAATTCGGGTTCGGGATCGGGAGGCAGTGCGGTTCTGAGTACTACCGAGAACATAAGCGCAGGTCAGAACGCTTCAGTGACATACCGTAACCAGTGGTTGGAGGTAACTGCAAACGGCCGTTTCAGCTATAGCCATTCGGAGAACAACCAGCGCCAGAACCAGAATATGGATACATATACGTTCAGCTATGGCGGTCGCGCCAATGCACGTCTGCCATGGAGGAACATAAATCTGGGAACCGACCTGACCATGCAGAGCCGTCGCGGTTACAGCGGCTCGTACAACAGGAATGACCTGATATGGAATGCCAACGCATCGTTCAGTTTCCTGCGTGGCAATGCAGCAACGGTACAGATACAGTATTATGACATTCTGAATGATGAGAGTAACGTGACACGTTCTGTATCAACTACAGGCCGTACCGATACCAAGAACAACAATATCCACAGCTACATCATGGTACACCTTATACTGCGTGCCAACGTATTCGGAACCCGCGCTGCAAGACGTGAGATGCGTCAGGAGTCAAGAGCCATAATGGGTGGCGGCGGCGGATTCGGCGGCGGCATGCGCGGCGGAGGCGGAGGCCCCGGAGGCAGACGTTAATTATCTGAAGAACGAGAAATGCACGGAACCATAGACCTTCATGTCGGTAAAACGCGGATGGTCCTTAAAGTTGTTCCGGCTGCCGTGCTCCAGCACAAATATGCCGTCAGTTGCCAGTAATCCTCCTTCAAGAATAAGGTCCGGAATCTGATCAATGTTTTCCAACTGATATGGAGGATCTGCAAAGATAAAGTCAAACTGCGTACTGCATCCGGCTATATATTTGAATACGTCGCCTTTTACGGGCAGACACCTGTCGGTCTTTACTGTATCCATTACCTTACGGATAAAGGCATGGTGAGAAGGGTCTTTCTCAACACTTACCACATGGGAGCATCCTCTTGAAACAAGCTCTATGCTGATGCTGCCTGTTCCGGAGAACAGGTCTAGAGCCGTGGCACCCTCCAGGTCAATTCTGTTGGCAAGTATGTTGAACAGGCTCTCCTTGGCAAAATCAGTGGTGGGACGTGCACTGAATGTCCTAGGCACGTCCCACCTTCTGTGTTTGTATATTCCGCTTATTACGCGCAATTGATTATTCCCAGTTACCTGAGTTATTGTCAACCTTCATGCCCTCATAACGGCCACGGTCTTCGCAATCCTCCAGAAGATTGATGATCTCCTGCTTGTCAAGTCCACCGTTCTCGCTCTTCTCACCAAGATAGGTAACGAAAGGAGTCTTGGCCTCAAAGGTATAGGATATCACACCGGCCTTTGAAGTGTCGGATGATGTAGTCATCTCAAACTGAGCACCATTGCCGAAGGGGACGTAGCGGAGTGAGTCCGGATTCATCCTGCCGTGATACAGAGAGTCATAAAGGCTTATCCATACGGTATCTCTGCTGAACACGAATTCCCTTGAACCGTCTTCTTTGATCTTAATGAATCCTTCGGTCAAAGCCCTCTGCCAGAGTGTGTCAGCCTCAATTTGCTTTTTCTTTGCCCTGCTGCCGGTGAGCTTGGCTGCCTCTCTTTCTGCTTCCAGGGCTTTAGCGTAAAGATTCAGGACTTTACCTTCTGTCCAGTTGGCTTCCAGCTGGTCATCGGTAAGGTTACCTATCTTACGGATGATAGGCAGTTTGGCAGTCTTGATGAACAGGGCGAGCGAATCAAAGTTGTCGCAGTAGCCGGCATGCTGATAATTGTACTCGGTCTGAGCAGCCTTGATGTCCATTAGTTTCTCAATGACGGCCCTGTCACGAATGCCTTTTTCATTTGCGAATCTGATGGGCTTCATTATGCTTCCATAGACAATGTAGATAAGAGCCACAATGCAGAGTGCAAGAAGAACGTTAATGATTTTTTTCATATCGGATGTTTTTATTTATTTTCGCATCGCAAAAATAGAACTTTTATCCGTATTTATCCATAAAACAACATTTTTTTGCTTTTTGGAGTGATGATTGACCCTCTTTTTCAGGAAATTGCCGCGATTTTTCCGTTTGAACCCACCGCCGAACAGTCAGTTGCGATGAACAGGCTGGCAGTTTTTGTGAATGATCCGGCTCCCCGGCAGGCGTTCCTTCTCAAAGGTTATGCCGGCACGGGAAAGACTGCAGTCATCAGCTCTTTGGTGCGTGTTCTGGCACGGCATCACAGGCGGGTGGTGCTCATGGCTCCAACCGGCAGAGCCGCCAAGGTGTTTTCCAACACGTCAGGATTTCCGGCATGTACCATCCACAAGAAAATCTATCGGCAGAAATCCATTCTGGATGCGGGAAGTTTCCAGTTGGATCACAATTTCCATGAGCATACGCTGTTTCTTGTTGATGAGGCGTCAATGATTTCAAACCAGGGATTATCCGGATCCACGTTCGGTTCCGGCCGTCTGCTTGATGACCTGGTATCATACGTTTATTCGGGTGCGGACTGTCGTCTGCTCATGCTGGGTGACCAGGCTCAGCTGCCTCCTGTGGGGGAGCTGGAAAGTCCCGGTTTGTCCGCCCAAGTGCTGTCATCATACGGCCTTACCGTAAGGGAATATAGCCTTGAGAACGTGATGCGCCAGATGCAGGATTCGGGCATACTTCATAACGCAACCCTATTACGTGATTTTACCGTGAATCCGTATATTGAAGGCGGGTTCAGTTTCAAGTTGGACGGATTCAAGGATGTTGTAAGGATTTCGGGTAGTGAGCTTATTGAGACCCTGAGCAGATGCTATAGCCGTGATGGCATAGATGAAACTATGGTCCTTTGCCGTTCAAACAAGCGTGCAATAGTTTACAACAACGGGATTCGCAACACCATACTGGACCGGGAGGATGAGCTCTGCCGCGGCGACAGCGTGATGATTGTCAAGAATAATTACTACTGGACCGAGAGCCTTGCAGCCCAGGAGGATGCTGACTCATACGCCAGCCTGCCGTCATTCATAGCAAACGGTGACATAGCGGTGATTCGCCGCGTACGCCGTCAGCGGGAACTCTACGGATTCCGTTTTGAAGATGCCGTACTCTCTTTCCCTGACTATGATGACCTGGAGATGGACGTGACGCTGCTGCTTGACACGCTTCACAGTGAATCGCCGTCTCTTACCCGTGAGGAGAGTGACAAACTCTTCGACAATGTCATGGAGGATTATGCCGATATTCCCTCAAAAAAGGAAAAGATGAAAAAACTGCGGGAGAACAAATATTTCAACGCCCTCCAAATCAAATACGCTTACGCCGTGACCTGCCACAAGGCCCAGGGCGGCCAGTGGAAGAACATCTTCATAGATCAGGGTTATGTCACTCCTGAAATGCAGGACGAGGAGTACTACCGCTGGCTCTATACCGCCCTTACCCGCGCCACTCAAACCGTCTATCTTGTAAATTGGCCCCAAGAAAAAGCATGATTAAAAAACATTTGATATTATCGGTCATACTGATGACCGCATGGTTTACATCCTGCCAAGCCCAGTCGTGGCGTCAGGTTGCATTGAAAAGTGAGATCACCCATCCGCAGCCCATGACCGGACTGGTCTTATGGCCCGACGAGGCAAGAGACCGTAATGCGGAATACGGCCGGACCATACAGCTGGAGTTTTCATATTGTCTGCCGTGTAAGGTCGTGACAGGATGCAAGGATGACGGAACCATACAGTATGACTGGAGCTGGTTTGACCGTCTGCTGGACGATGTTGCGGGCCGTGGTCATCAGCTGATAGCCCGGTTCCGTTACGAGTATCCGTCAGGAAGTGATGTGGACGGCAAAAGAGGCACGACTGCAGTTCCGCAGTATATCAAAGACCTGCCCGATTATACAGAAACCTATGCTGCCAACCCCGGCGGTGACGGTCCCACCTGGTATGCAGACTGGAGCAACGCCGAATTGCAGCGTTTTACCCTTCAATTTTATACGGATTTTGCAGCGCGTTACGCTCATGATGCCCGCCTGGCTTTTGTGGAAGTGGGGTTCGGTCATTGGTCTGAATACCACATATACGGAACCAGGTATGAACTGGGCAGGAATTTCCCGTCATTTGCATTCCAGAAACGTTTCTTTGAACACTTGGATACCGTTATGGCGGGCATTCCCTGGGCTGTCTCAATCGATGCCTCATCGGCCGACCATTCACCGGTAGTGGCCGATGAAGACCTCATGGCCATAAAGTTCGGACTATTTGATGACTCTTTCATGCACAAGACGCATGAGATTGGAACCAGTGACGGTTATAACGAGCAGTGCTGGAACAGGATAGGCCGCGGCACCCGCTGGCAGGATGGAGTATGCGGCGGTGAGATAAGCTACTACTCATCAAATGACCAGAAGAATTTTCTCAATCCTGACGGTCTTTACGGCCATACCTGGGCAGAGCAGGCCGCCAAATATCATATCACCTTCATGATAGCCAATGATGCGCCACGTGGTGATGTCGCCACCCCTGAGCGTTTTCGTCAGGGATCCATGGCCACCGGCTACCGCTTTGCCGTCAAACAATGCGAGAGTAATGGGCGTGCCACACGTCTGCTGGTGACCAACGAAGGCGTGGCACCTATCTATCGCGACGCATGGTTTGCCATAGGCAACACACGTTCAGCCACCTCGCTGTGCGGACTACTCCCCGGCGAGGAACGTATGATAGAGATAGCGGCGGCCCCGAAAGCCGATGGCAGCAACATACAGATTGTCAGCGACTGCATCCTTCCGCAGCAGACCATAGAATTCGAGGCTCATCTCACAGCCACAGCGCGGTGACATAACATATTATGCTCAGGGATTTCATTGCCATAGACTTCGAAACGGCCAACCAACAGCCTTCCAGCGTATGCTCCGTAGGAGCCGTCATGGTGCGTGGCGGACAGGTCGTGGACTCGTTCTATAGTCTCATACAGCCTGAACCTAATTATTACACTTATTGGTGCCGTCAGGTGCATGGCCTGTGTCGTCAGGACACGGACCAGGCGCCTGTCTTCCCTAAGGTGTGGCAACAGCTCGAGCGGCATATCTTCGATGTGTTCTTCGCAGACCAACTGGCGCTGGACAACATTACCGACCTGATAGCCGCCATACCCTTTGTAGCACATAATGCCCGCTTTGACGAGGGCTGCTTGAAGACGGTTTTCAAGGTCTACCAGATGGACTATCCCGACTACCGTTTCTTCGACACCTTAGCAGCCTCACGCCGTCGCTTCGGGCACACCCTGCCCAACCACCAACTGCAGACGGTAGCCTCCGCCTGCGGCTTCGATCTCCTTCAGCATCATCATGCCCTTGCCGATGCTGAAGCCTGTGCCGCCATAGCCCTCCATATACTCTGATACCATGTTTGTCAAGGTTTGAAAAAACACAACTTCACAACCCCTTCTTTCCGACTCATCCATCCTTCCCCTCACTACTCCTTGCTCAATATTGTTCATTCTTAAAGTATAGCAAGAATAATTTGCGCATTTATACCAATTTATAACCTCGCTTTTAAACCATCTCTTTATCCATCTTATCCACAACCCTTCATCCCCCACTTCTCATTCAATAGGGTAGTGCATCCTCTCCTATTAATCCTTTAAATATCCTTACAAAACCATTCTCTAAAGTCCCTCTTTCCCTCCGTCGCCAGAGGAGTTCTGGCTCCCCTCATCGGGCACGGATGGCCCAAGGGCAATCCTCTAAAGGCCCTCTTCGCCTATGGCATCACTTTAAGTTTCCCATGTGGTATTGAGCGGCCTGTAAGGCCAATGAGCAGTCAGCCCAGGGCATAGCCCTGGGCTCGTTGATTGTGGGTATATCGCCCTACAGGGGCAAAAGCATTTAATAATTTTCAACGCAGAGGCGCAGAGCCGCAAAGATTTTTTTGAGGTTTTGGAGTTCATTGCAGCTGGCATTGTCGTGTGAGTTCGCGGATAATCACAGCGCTTCGCGAGGCTGTGATTATGGAGGGCGCAGAGGCCATCCGGCGAGGTTGTTTAGTTCTTGAAGGGTCAAGCGTCGCAAGCGCCGAGCGGACAGTTGACAAATAAACTTCAAACACGAAAACAAGAAATTATCATCCGGATGGCCTCTGCGGACTCTGGAGAGCACGAAGCTTGGCGCTTGTGCCGTTCGTGCGCCCCTGCGTCCTCACGCGAGAGCGTCAATGGTTATGCCTTCGCGTCCTCTCCTTTTCTCCAGAGTCTCTGCGCCTCAGCGTCTCTGCGTTGAAAAAACAAGTGGAAAACTTCTAATTAGCGCGGTGAAATAGGCCGTTAAGGTTCTTCAGACTCGCAAGCTCGAAGAAGCGACAGGGGGTCGAGCGATCGTTTAGGTTCCAACTACTAACTCTCAACTCTTAACTCTTAACTCTTAACTCTTAACTCTCAACTGGTTAAGGTTATCGTTATCGTCAAGGTTAATGTCAATTTCTGTGGTTTCTGTGATTTCTGTGTGAGTTAACAATCCCGAGGACCTGTTTTCCAGCGCAGCGGTGTTTTTGTGACAACGGAAATCACTGAAACAACTGAAATACACGGAAACTTCTTTCGCTACAGATTAAACAGATTAAACTGATTCATGTCCTCTGGACCTCTTTTTCAGCGAAGCGATGTTTTTGCCAGATGAAGAGGTGATTCAGAATGAATGATGATAAGTTGTAAAGAGATCTGCGAAAGCTCGCTTTCAGGCAGTCTCATGACAATTTAGCATCAAGGCACGCAGTGCCACCTCTTCAACTGGTGTTTTTCCTGTTTTTTTCAATATCTGCGCTTTCTGCGAGATCTGCGTGAGGCCTTTATCGTTAAGGTTAAGGTAATCGTTAAGGTTAAGGTAATCGTTAAGGTTAAGGTTCGCTTATTTTTTCGCCAAAACAGCCGTGAAAGAGTCAAAAACGTACTTTAAATGAAAAAAACTACCATTACATGCCGCTGAATACATAATAATGTATTAACTTTGTGCGCTTTTTATAAGCTCGCATCAAAAGATGCACCACTCGGTCACCCGAGAGACAGGCCGTGCTGTCAGTCGGAAAGGGCAAACCACACCGACCCAAGTTCCGAAGACATCTACCATGTCGACAGCTTCTGCCACTGAACAAAAACACTATCCGTCTCGCTGACAACACCCCGGCAGAGACGAGGGAGAGATATGCAAGAAAGTAACAACATACACCCCACCGCGCAGACGCCAGCCCCTTGGTGCGTCATGACGCATCCAGATCCCGAACACCTCGAACGCCACCTGTTGGAAGCCAGGGTGATGGGGCAGGGGAGTGACAGCGTCCCACTGCGCTATTTCATACCCTATCTCGTCCTTGCCCGACAGAAGGTTACCACCGCTGGCCGCGACACATACACCGCTGCCGGACAGACCGCCGACCGCGAGAAAGCCAACAACGAGATACGTAATGCCCTCCGTCGCTTCGTGTTCCTCCAGGCCTCAGAGTCCGATATCAACGCACTCCTGAAGGAACCCTGGAACCAAGGTCATCACCGCCTGCATTATTACAAGGACGCCAGCGGCCACATCGCCACTATCTCAGGTCCCCTCATGCAACAGTTCATCCACGGCTGCATGCAGCAACGCGAGCGTTTCGACATACATCCCCACACCCGAAGGATAGAGAAAGGCATGACCGTCACCATACGTCGCGGAGCCTTCAAGGACCTCACTGCCGAGGTCTATGAGATCACCCATACCGCCTCAGGCATCAGGATGACACTCTCCGTGGAGTTCTTTGGCGGCACCCAGGACCTGCGTCTTTACGATAAGACGCCCGATGACATATACCTCGACGCAGCCGACGAGCCCATGCTCTTCCAGAGCGATTACCTCTTGCGCATGCAACAGGTCATCCTCACAGCCCTCGAGCATAAGGTCAACCGCTACAGCGGTCTCGATGCCGACGAGGAACGACGTGCAGACATGCGCAAGCTCAATATCCTCAGTATCAGTCACACCGTAGAGAGCAGCGACCCCTTGTTGCTGGCACAGTATGATGCCCTGATGCTCATGTGCGCCTCCCTGCAGTCCGACAGAGCCGCCTGTTCCCTGCTCAATGGCAAGGTCAAGGCCCATATCAAAGCCTTGGAACAGTATCCGCAAGGTCAGAGCAGCTTGCAGCCCGCCGAAGTCCTCACCTACCTCTACATCGCCCTCTTCGTCAGCACCAAGGACCCCGCCTACCGCAAGGCCGCCAAGTCCATCCTCCGCCCCCCCTCACCCCTCCCCCCTCACCGCCCTGAGGGCTCTCCCCGTGCGTCAGCGCCAACCCCCTCACCCCTCACCCCTAACCGTCGCAGTGCGACTCTCACCGCAGCTCCGCTGCCATCCTCCCTCCCCCTTTTCCTCAAGTGCATCAGCAAAATGAAATGATGCAGGCGGTTAATGTCACCTCGCACTGCTTTTTTTCAGTGAAGCGCAGCGGAACGGTGTTTTTGCCGATGGGCAGTCTAAGTGACGTAACATGGTTTCGGCACATGTAATGTTCTTGATGGTGGCGTAAGAGCTCGCTCTTAGACGTACACCGACAAGAAGATCACCGATGCTAACGTCGCGACGTTAGCATTAGACATCCCAAAGGAGTTTTTCCTGTTTTTTTAAATCTGCGATTTCTGCGATATCTGCGTGAGTTTAAAGTCAAGGTTAAGGTTAACGTTAAGGTCAATTTCCGTGCTTTCTGTGATTTCTGTGTGAGTTAAGTTTTTCAGCGAAGCGGTGTTTTTGCCGATGGGCTGTCTGAAGTTCATGACCTTGGTCAGGAACTGGTTGACAGTCTGATGTGGACGTGAAAGCTTGTTTTCAGACGGCCACAGCTGGCAGTCAACCAATCAGGTGTCAAAGACAACAGATTCAGACATCTCGAGGTGTTTTTAATGTTTTTGTAACAACGGAAATACTCGGAAACAACGAAAATACCCTGAAACTTTTTTTTTCAAACAACTAATTACACTAATTCAACGAATTTTCCTCAAGTCCTCGAGTGGTAGTTCAAGGTCATAGTTCAACGTTAAGGTTAAGGTTAAAGTTAAGGTCAAGGTTAAGGCTTAAAAAGATTAAAGATTAAGGACCTGAATCATAAACGATATAGACAATGAGCAAAACATATAAAGACATACATGAAGAGCCCATAATGGCATCAGAGCCGGTGGCCGCTTATGGTGAGCCTACCACATATGCTATGCCATCTAAGTCTGTTCCTGCCAAAGAAAGAATTATGGCTAGTACAGTATCGGTTGATGAGTACTTCGATGAGTTGATCACTTTGGTGCACAAGGATTATGCAGATTTATGAGGTGCGTGTAAGTCATGCCGCATACCAAGACATGGCTGACCTGCGCAAATTTCTCGATGCGATGTTGTCTAGAAGACCATTTTATTGACGTCAATAAAAAGGTATTGTTCCGGAGAATCTTCCGCCTGCAGAGGATGTGAAAAAAGTCGAGCGTCGCCTCGAGGGTGAGAAGAAAAAACTGATTCATAATAAGGGAAAGAAGTGAGAGTCCTGTCGAAAGGACCTGTCCTGAACCTGTCAACTATTTCAACGCCCACTCAAAACTACCCACTACCAAACGGTAAACCTGAAACTTGAAACTTGAAACCAGAAACCCGCAGCTCCGCTGCCTTGAACCCTGAAACTTGAAACCTGAACCCTTAAACTTGAACCCTTAAACTTGAACCCTGAAACCTGAAACTTGAAACCTGAAACCTGAAACCCGCAACTCAGCTGCCCTGAAACCTGAAACTTGAAACCTTTACCCTATAACCTTTAACCTATAACCTTTAACCTATAACCTTTACCATATAACCTTTACCCTATAACCTTTAACCTATAACCTTTAACCTTTACCCTATAACCTTTAACCTTTACCCTATAACCTTTAACCTTTACCCTTTACCCTATAACCTTTAACCTTTACCCTATAACCTTTACCCTTTACCCTATAACCTTTAACCTTTACCCTATAACCTTTAACCTTTACCCTATAACCTTTACCCTTTACCCTTTACCCTTTAACCTTTACTCTTTTCCCTCGGCTCTGCCGCCTACTTTGAACCTTGAAGGTTGCGATTAAGCGAGAGGAGAGCCAATCATGAAATGAACTGTTATGACACAGAAACATAAGATACAACTGTTTGAAGAAAAAAAGGTGCGTACAGTGTGGGACGATCAGCAGGAGCAGTGGTACTTCTCCATTGTTGATGTTTGTGCGGTTCTTACCGATAGTGAAAACCCTCAGGCGTATTGGCGTAAGTTGAAGCAACGTCTGAAAGAGGAAGGAAATGAAACCGTGACAAATTGTCACGCTTTGAAGATGCGCGCCGCCGATGGCAAGATGCGCCTAACCGATGTCGCAGATCCCGAACAACTCTTCCGTATCATTCAGTCCATCCCTTCACCTAAGGCCGAGCCGTTCAAACGCTGGATGGCACAGGTGGCAGCAGAACGGCTAGAACAGATGCAGGATCCCGAGCTCAGCATAGAACAAGCCGTGGCAGACTATCGTCGTTTAGGCTATTCTGAGAGCTGGATCAACCAGCGCCTTAAGAGCATCGAGGTACGCAAATTATTAACCGACGAGTGGCGGCGAGGGGGCGTGCAAGAAGGACAACAGTTCGCGTCCCTCACCGATATCATTACTTCAGCATGGAGCGGGCGCACCACCCGTCAGTACAAGCACCTCAAAGGTCTGAAGAAAGAAAGTTTGCGGGATAATATGACCAATGTGGAGCTGTTGTTGAACTCCTTGGCCGAGGCTTCAGCCACGGAGATATCCAAGAAGGAAAATCCGATGGGCTTCGGTCAGAATGCTGATGTCGCCCGTCGTGGCGGACACGTAGCCAAGGTGGCCCGCAACCAACTAGAATCGCAGCTGGGTCACACCGTTGTCACGTCACTCAATGCCAAGGACTATTTTCAGAGTATAGAGCAAGAAAAGCATAAGCAGATAAGTGATGCAGAAAACCCTTGAATCTTTACCCTTTACCCTATAACCTATAACCTTTAACCTTTACCCTCGGCTCTGCTGCCTTTAACTTCTATGTCCCAACAAGAACTACAATCATACCGCCTGTCATCCCTGCAGGACCCTACTGACGAGATGCTCCATGCCATAATGGAACAGGTTGCTGAAGCAGCCAGGCGCTCCACCGCCAAGTTCCAGACAGAGCTCCATCGCCGTTTCGAATTGATTCGTGCCACCAGAAAATCATAACGTTATGGCAGAGCACAAACCAACCCTCTGTGTTGTCGCAGGCCCCAATGGCTTCGGCACCGCCGACAGCCCTCACGTCAACGTTAATGCTAACGTCAACCGATAATAAAGACATATTGCTTAGCCTGCTCAACCGATATAACGAGCTAGGCATCTCTGAGCAGATAGACTACAACAAGTTCTATCTCTATTCAATCATCGCCCATTCAACAGCCATTGAAGGCAGTACGGTGACTGAGGTGGAAGCACAGCTGCTCTTCGATGAGGGCATCACCAGCAGCAAGCGCACCATGGTGGAACAGATGATGAACTTGGACTTGAAAGTAGCGTATGACTACGGTATGTTGTGGGTCAGGCAGCATCAAGACATTACTGTTGACTGGCTCATCCTGTTGGCTTCAAAGGTGATGGCTCGCACAGGCACAGACTACCATTCCATGGGCGGAGACTTCTCTTCAGCAAAAGGCGAACTGCGTAAACTGAACGTCACTGCCGGTCTGGGTGGGAGATCTTATATGTCATACCAGAAAGTGCCAGTACGGTTGGCCGCTTTCTGCGAAGAACTGAACCGCCGGCGCAAGGCCGTCAATCCGGCAGATGTGTTCGCTGTCTATCAGCTCAGTTTCTGGGCACATTATGAATTAGTGACTATACACCCATGGGCAGACGGAAACGGCAGAACCAGTCGTCTGTTGATGAACTTGCTCCAGATGGAGTATGACGTCATACCTACAAAAGTGCTTCGTGAAGACAAGGCCGAGTACATACAGTCACTTATTGATGCCCGCGAAGCAGACGATATCGAAATCTTCCTTACCTGTATGACCCGTCTACATTGTCGGCATCTTAAGACGGAGATCGCTCAATTCATCCGTTCCACGAGTTCTGAAATGGACGATAAACAGGAAATGCAGCAGAAAATGGTCGATAAATGGTCAATAAGACCCACGTTGGCGGAGAAATTGGTCGATATCCTGATGTATATGGCCGATAAAGGTGAAATCACCACCGAGCAAATAGTCAATCACTTCGCCTATACACCCACCACCGCCAAGCGATACCTTCGTCAACTCACCCAGTTCGGCTACTTATCATCTCACGGCGGCAATAAAAACCGCACATACACAAGAACCTTAAACTCTTAAACACTCAAACTCTCAACTGACTCTCAACTCTAAACTCTAAACTCTCAACTATATCAACGGCTCTCAAACCCTTGAACCCGCGGCTTCGCCGCTCCCCATATAAATATGAAAGTAGCATTAATAACAGGCATCACCGGTCAGGATGGAAGTTTCCTTGCCGAATTCCTTATAGAGAAAGGATATGAGGTGCATGGCATCCTCCGTCGCAGCAGTTCTTTCAATACCGGTCGTATTGAGCAGCTCTACCTTGATGAGTGGGTGCGCGATATGAAGAAGAAACGTCTCATCAACCTCCATTGGGGTGATATGACGGACAGCTCCTCGCTTATCCGCATCATCAGCGAGACAAAGCCCGATGAGATATATAACCTCGCCGCCCAGAGTCACGTCAAGGTATCCTTCGATGTGCCTGAGTTTACCGCCGATGCCGATGCCATAGGCGTGCTCCGTCTCTTGGAGGCCGTGCGCATAGCAGGCCTTGCAGACAAATGTCGCATCTACCAGGCATCCACTTCAGAGCTCTACGGCCTCGTGCAGGAAGTGCCCCAGAAAGAGACCACACCCTTCTACCCCCGTAGTCCTTATGGCGTGGCCAAGCTCTATGGCTTTTGGATAGTGAAGAACTACCGCGAGAGCTATGGTATGTATTGCTGCAATGGCATCCTCTTCAACCACGAGAGCGAGCGCCGTGGCGAGACATTCGTAACACGTAAGATAACCCTTGCCGCAGCACGTATCGCTCAGGGCTTTCAGGATAAGCTCTATCTTGGTAACCTCAACGCACTGCGCGACTGGGGCTATGCCAAGGACTATGTCGAGTGCATGTGGCTCATCCTGCAGCAGGAGCAACCCGAAGATTTCGTGATAGCCACAGGCCAGTACCATACTGTCCGCGATTTCTGCACCCTTGCCTTCAAGGAGGTGGGCATACAGCTTCGTTGGGAAGGTGAAGGCGTCAACGAACGCGGCATCATAGAGAGCGTGAGTCCCGAGCTCTCATCTCTCACCCCTCATCTCACTCCAGGTCAGGTACTTGTAGAGGTCGATCCCAAGTATTTTCGTCCCGCCGAGGTGGAGCAACTGTTGGGCGACCCGTCCAAGGCCAAGAAGATGTTGGGTTGGAATCCACAAAAGACAAGCTTCGAGGAACTTGTCCGAATCATGGTGCGTCACGACATGAAGAAAGTGCGTAAGCTCTATCTTCGAGCTACTCTCGAAGATTAGTTTAGAACTTTAGAGTTTAAAAGGTTTAAAGAGTTTAAGAGTTTAAGAGTTCAAGAGATTAAGAGATTAAGAGTTCAAGAGTTCAAGAAGTTCAAGAAGTTCAAGCCTGAACCACTAGACCACAGCGCACAGCGCCTTAAACCACTTAAACCACAGCGCACAGCGCCTTGAACCCCTTGAACTAAAACCGCGCAGCGCCTTGAACCCCTTGAACTAAAACCGCGCAGCGCCTTGAACCCTAATAGCGCACAGCGCCTTGAACCCCTAAAACCAATAACATACGAAGTATGTCAACAGTCAAGGATTTTGAAGAGTTGGCAATCTTTCAGAAAGCACGAGAACTTTCAAAGAAGATTTACCCTATAACACAACGAGTGGAGTTCAAATACGATACTCGTTTTGTGCAGCAGATACGTGCAGCTGCGGGTTCCATTATGGATAACATAGCTGAAGGGTTTGAAAGAGGCGGTAACAAAGAGTTCTTAAACTTCCTGTATATCGCTAAAGGCTCATGTGGCGAAGTCCGCTCACAGCTTATCAGAGCCAATGATGTCTGCTACTTAACCCCTGAAGAGTATGATGAACTTTACGTTGATTGCCGTAAACTTTCAGCTGCCATCATGAACTTTATTAAGGAGGTGCGCACCAGTGAGTACACTGGCGCTAAGTTTAAGGAGCTCAATGGTTCAAAAGTTTAAGAAGTCTAGCGCGAAGCCCCTCAAACCCCTCAAACCCTTGAACCCCTTGAACCCCTCAAACCCCTTGAACCTCTCAAACTCCTTAAATCCTCAAACCCCTTGAACTCCTCAAACTCTCAAACAAGAAAACCGAAGGTTTTCGTTTCCGGTTGCTACGACCTTCTGCACAGCGGTCATGTGGAGTTCTTCCGCCAGGCTGCTGAGTATGGTGACCTGTATGTGGGTATAGGCAGCGACAGCACCTATCTGGGCTATAAGCATCGCAAGGCCGTATATCCCGAACAGGAACGCCTCTTCATGGTGAAGAGCATCCGCTATGTGAAGGATGCGTGCATCAATGCGGGGAGCGGGGTGATGGATTTCGTGCCGACGGTCGAGGCGCTGAAGCCGGATGTGTTTGTCGTGAACGAGGATGGGTCGAGCGAGGAGAAGCGGCGGTTCTGCGAGGCGCGGGGGATCGAGTATGTGGTGCTGGAGCGGACGCCGGCGGAAGGGCTGGCGGCGCGGTCGTCGACGGCGCTGAAGCGGGAGGCGAGCCTGATCCCGACGCGGCTGGACCTGGCGGGGACGTGGATCGACCAGCCGTATGTGTCCTGTATGGCACCGGGGTGGGCGGTGACGGTGTCGCTGGAGCCGACCTTCGAGGTGCGGGAGCGCTGCGGGCTGGCGACGTCGACGCGGGAGATGATACGGAAGATATGGCCGTACCGGCTGCCGAAGATGGATCCGGAGACGCTGGCGAAGCTGGTGTTCTGTTTCGAGAATGATCCGGAGCGGGGCGAGGGGTATATTTCCGGGGCGCAGGATGCGATCGGCATCTGCGTGCCGGGGCTGTGCCGCCATTATTATAACAACCGGTTCTGGCCGGAGAAGATTGAGACGTGCCGCGACGAGGCGGTGCTGGGGTGGCTGGAGGCGCATCTGGTGATGGTGCCGATGGAGCCGCGGCCCGCGGGGTGCAGCGTGACGGAGGGGCGGGACATTACCGCGCCGAAGGTCCGGGCGCTTGCGGCGGCCGCCGACCGCTGCTGGGAGGCGATCCTGGCGCGGGACCTCGGGGCGTTCGCGGCCGCGTACCGCGACAGTTTTGCGGCGCAGGTGGCGCTGTTTCCGGGGATGGTGCGGCCCGCGGTCGCCGGGGGCGGCGCTCCGGAGGCGGCCGTGCCGGACGTG
>JAEEGH010013995.1_pt1 | contig 17697 bp, 18 predicted proteins | sample 9134181 | NCBI WGS metagenome assembly JAEEGH01 (sample SAMN16246544, study PRJNA631951) | gut metagenome | biome: gut microbiome; feature: rumen; material: DP-attached | host: Bos | place: Iran: Karaj | collected 2018-10
GGACCAGGGATCAGGGGTTATCTATACCATGCTCCCTAATCCCTATTCCCTAATCCCTGATCCCTAAATAAAAGCCTTCGCCCCTTTGGGGGAGAAGGTGTCGAGCGCAGCGAGACGGATGAGGGGGCGTTCCGACAAGCAGACGGTTGAATCAACGAATCTGTCGTCGATACCCCCCCTCATCCGTCATCCGGCTTCCGTGAGACGCCGGATGCCACCTTCCCCCCGAGGGGGGAAGGCTCTGTCGGAGCCCCGTCTCCGATTGCCTTGTCGGAACGCCCCCTATTGCCTATTGCCCGATGCCTATTGCCTAATCATTGCCTGTTGCCTGTTGCCGATTGCCTATAAACCCTAATCCCTATTCCCTGATCCCTAAATAATCTTCTTGCATTGTTTGGAATTATCTGCTATAATACACTGAATCATTGTTGTTAGGAGCGACCCAAGTGTATCTGAAATCGCTGGACATACAGGGCTTCAAGTCCTTTCCGGATAAAATCTCTCTCCGCTTCGGCGACGACATCACGGCCATCGTCGGCCCGAACGGGTCGGGCAAGTCCAACATCTCGGACGCGATCCGCTGGGTCATGGGCGAGCAGAGCACCCGCGCCCTGCGCGGGAACAAGATGGAGGACGTGATCTTCGGCGGCACGCAGAAGCGCCCCCAGCTCGGCTTTGCCGAGGCCAGCCTGATCTTCGACAACGCCGACCGTTATTTCCCCGTCGATTCCGACGAGGTGATGATTACCCGGCGCTACTACCGCTCCGGCGAGAACGAATTCTATCTGAATAAGCAGTCGGTCCGGCTCAAGGACGTGAACGAGCTGTTCATGGATACCGGTCTTGGCCGCGAGGGCTACTCCAACATCTCCCAGGGCCGGATCGACGAGATCCTTGCCGTCAAGAGCACCGACCGCCGCGAGGTCTTCGAGGAGGCGGCGGGCATCTCCAAATACCGCCACCGCAAGGAGGAGACCGAGCGCCGTCTGGAACGCACCGAGGAGAATCTGACCCGCATTCAGGATAAGATCTCCGAGCTGGAGCTTCAGGTGGAGCCCCTGCGGGAGCAATCCGAAAAGGCGAAAAAATATCTGGAATACCAATCCGAGCTCAAGGGTCAGGAGGTCGCGGTCTGGCTGCAGACCCTCGTCCGGCTGGACGCCGCTGCAAAGAAGGCCGCCGAGGACTACGCCTCCTCCCGCTTCGTCCTGAGCCGGGAGCACGACAATCTGGAGGCGCTCTACCGCAAATCTGAGGCGCTCAACCAGTCGCTCCGCGACCGGGACGTGGGCATCGAAAACCAGCGCGCCCGGATCGAGGCCGAGGACGCGCTGCGTCAGGAGCTTTCCGCCCGGCAGACCGTCCTGGAGACCGACCGCCGCAACGCGGAACAGAATCTCGAACAGCTCCGCCGGGAGCTGGACGAGCAGGCGCAGCGCACCGGCGGCGTCCATTCGCAGATGGACGAGGGCAGGAACCGACTCTCTGAGATCGACCGCCGGAGCGCCGAGACCGAGGCGCTGATCGCGGCGCGGGAATCCGACCTCAAAAAGCTGACCGATTCCGCCGAGGGCCTGAACCGCAGCTATCTGGAGCTGCGCGGGCTTCACGGCTCCGCTGCGGCGGAGCTTGCCGCCCGGACGGCGGATCACGCCGCCCTGCTTGCCGCCTCGGAGCAGAGCCGCGACCGGATGACCGAGCTTCGCGCCGACGCCGACAGCGCCGCCGAGCGCCGTCAAAGCGCCGAGGCTGATCTGGATGCCTGTGCAAAGGCGCTCTCGGAGGCCCGCGAGGCGGTCCGGAGCCTGAGCAACGCCGCAGCGGGCTACGAGCTGCGCCGCAAGACCCGCGCCGCCAAGGCCGAGGAGCTGCTGGAGCAGAACCGCAGTCTGGGCGTCGAGCTGGAGACCGCAGCCTCCAAACGAAATATGCTCCGCGAGATGGAGCGGGAATACGAGGGCTTCTCCAAGGCGGTCCGCTTCGTGATGCAGCAGGCGGAGTCCGGCGAGCTTCGCAACGTGCACGGCCCGGTCTCCCGGCTGATCTCGGTCGAAGACCGCATTGCCGTCGCCGTTGAGATCGCCCTCGGAGCCGCCATGCAGAATATCGTGGTCAGCACCGAGCAGGACGGCAAATACGCCATCCAGCAGCTCAAAAACCGCGACGCGGGCCGGGCGACCTTCCTTCCGCTCTCCGCCATTCGCGGCAGGACGCTGAACGAGCCCGGTCTGGAGGACTGCCCCGGCTTCGTTGGGATCGCCTCCGAGCTGGTCCAGTGCCGGAGCGAATACCGGCCCATCGTGGAGAACCTTCTGGGCCGCACCGTGATCGCAGAGCGTCTGGACGACGCGATCGCGATCTCCCGCCGCTACCGCGGCGCGTTCAAGATCGTCACCCTCGACGGGCAGGTCATGAACGCCGGCGGCTCGATGACCGGCGGCAGCGTCAGCAAGAACGCCGGCGTGCTCAGCCGCGCCAACGAGATCGAGCGCCTGACCAAGACCGTCCAGGTCCTGCAGGAGAAGCGCCGCACCCTCTCCGCCGAGCTGACCGAGGCCAACCGCCAGCGCGATCTGGCGGACTATGAACTGGAAACCGCCCGCGCCGGACTGCGCGAGCAGGAGGACGCCGTCCTCCGTCTGGAGGGCGAGGAAAAGCAGCACCGCGTGCTCTGCGACGCGATCCGCGAAGCAGGGGAGGCCAACCGCAGGGAGATCTCCGCGCTGGAGCAGCGGCTTGGCGCCGACGCAAAGCGGCTGGAGGCCCTGGAGCGGACCATGGACGGGCTTAAGACCCGTCAGGCGGAGCTGCAGGAGAAGATGGACGCCCTCTCCGGCGACCAGACCGAGGCCAGCCGGCAGGGAAGCGCGGTCTCCGACGAGCTGACCGCCCTGCGCATCTCGCTTGCCGGTCTTGCCGCCGAGCGTCAGTCGGTGGAGGAAAATCTTCGCAGGCTGGACGCCCTGGCAGCCGATCTGGAGGGCGACCACGGACAGAAGCAGCTCCGGCTGACGGAGCTTCAGGCGGAGCTTTCGCGGCTGGACGAGCGGATCTCCGAAAACGCCGCGCAGACCGCGGCCCAGACCGAACGCACCGACGAGCTGCGCGCCGAGCTGCGGGATCTGATCTCTGCGCGCGCCGAAACCGAGGCCGAGCGCACCGCCTCCGACCGCGACGCCCAGCAGAAGAACAAGGACATTCTGGATCTGGAGCGCGAAACGGCGCGTCTGGAGGCCAAAAAGAACACCGCCGAGCTGGAGCAGAAGCAGATCATCGACAAGCTCTGGGACAGCTACGAGCTGACGCCCTCCACGGCTCCGGCCCAGGCCGCCGAGATCGAAAGCCTGACCGCCGCCAACCGGCGGATCGCGGAGCTGCGGCGCAAGCTGCACGGTCTCGGCACCCCGAACCTCGGCGCGATCGACGAATACGAGCGCGTCTCCGAGCGCTATCTGTATCTGACCGGTCAGCGCGACGACGTGCTCCAGTCCAAAAAGGAGCTGGAGAGCATCATCCGCGACGTCACCCGCCGCATGACCGAGATCTTCACCGAGGAATTCGCCAAGATCAACCACTACTTCTCCGAGACCTTCGTGGAGATGTTCCACGGCGGCAAGGCCGCGCTGGAGCTGGAGGACCCGAACGAGCCGCTTGCCTGCGGCATCGAGATCAAGGTCCAGCCCCCCGGCAAGCAGCTCAAGACCATCACCCTCCTGTCCGGCGGCGAAAAGGCCTTCGTGGCCATCGCCCTGTACTTTGCCATCCTGAAGGTCCGCCCCACGCCGTTCTGCATGCTCGACGAGATCGACGCCGCGCTGGACGACCGGAACGTGGAGCGCTTCTCGGAATATCTCCGGCAGCTCTGCCGGAAGACGCAGTTCATCGTGATCACCCACCGCCGAGGCACGATGGAAGCCTCGGACGCCCTCTTCGGCGTGACCATGCAGGAGCAGGGCGTTTCCAAGATCCTCCGGCTCGATCTCAACAGCGTGGAGAAAGAGCTGGGCATCACAACTTGATTAACAGAGGTACAGCATGGGATTCTTAGAAAAAATCAGAAAAGGCCTTTCCAAGACCAAGCAGAACAAGGGACGCGGCCTGAGCGGGCTTTTTGCCGCCTTCCGGGGCGTGGACGACGAGTTTTTCGACGAGCTGGAGGAGCGGCTGATCCTTGCGGACGTCGGCGTGGAGACCTCGATGAAGGCCGTGGAGCGGCTGCGCGCCGTCACGAAGGAGCGCAAGCTCCGCGAGGCCGAGGAGGTCCGGGGCGCCCTGCGCGAGATCCTGGTCGAGATGCTTCAGGTGGGCGACCCCTTCCTGAATCTTGAGACCCGGCCCGCCGTCCTGCTGGTCATCGGCGTCAACGGCGTCGGCAAGACCACCACGATCGGCAAGCTCGCCAACCAGCTCCAGAGCGAGGGCAAGCGCGTCCTGCTCTGCGCAGCGGACACTTTCCGCGCCGCCGCTGCCGATCAGCTTGAGATCTGGGCAAACCGCTCCGGGGCGGACATCGTCCGCCAGCACGAGGGCGCGGACCCCGCCTCCGTCGTCTACGACGGCATCTCCTCGGCCCGGGCCAAGGGCAGCGACGTCATCATCGTCGATACCGCCGGACGCCTGCACAACAAGGCCAATCTGATGAACGAGCTGGGCAAGATCAGCCGGATCATCGACCGCGAGCTGCCCGGCTGCGCGAAGGACGTTCTGCTCGTCCTGGACGCCACCACCGGTCAGAACGGTCTGATCCAGGCGCGGGAGTTCAAGAAGATCGCCGGCGTGACCGGCATCGTCCTGACCAAGCTCGACGGCACCGCCAAGGGCGGCATCGTGATCGCCGTGGCGGACGACCTGCACCTGCCGGTCAAATACGTCGGCGTGGGCGAGGGCATCGACGACCTGCTGCCCTTCGAGCCGGACGCCTACGTCAGCGAGCTGATCTGAGGTCCGCCATGCGAATCGACGGAAGAAGCAGCGAAGCGCTGCGCCCGGTCCGGCTCCAGCCCGGCTTTTCCAAGTTTGCGGAGGGAAGCTGCCTGATCTCCGTTGGGGATACGGTCGTCCTCTGCAACGCCAGCGTCGAGGAAAAGGTCCCGCCCCACGTCCGCTCCGGCGGCTGGATCACGGCGGAATATTCCATGCTCCCCAGGGCCAACCGCCAGCGCAGCCCGCGGGATATCTCCAAGCTCAAGCTGGCCTCCCGAAGCGCGGAGATCCAGCGCCTGATCGGGCGCAGCCTCCGCAGCGCCGCCGATCTGGAGGCCCTGGGCGAGCGGACGATCACGATCGACTGCGACGTTCTCCAGGGCGACGGCGGGACCCGGACGGCAAGCGTGACCGGCGGCTTCGTGGCGCTGGCCCTTGCCCTGCGAAAGCTCGTGGATGCCGGGGTCCTTCCCGCCATGCCGATCCGCGACTACGTTGCGGGCGTCTCCGCCGGGATCGTGGACGGCGAGCCGATGCTGGACCTCCGCTACAGCGAGGACAGCCGCGCCGAGGTGGATCTCAACTGCGTGATGACCGCCGACGGGCGGATCATCGAGCTGCAGGCGACCGGAGAGGGGAGACCCTATACCCTCGACGAGCAGCTTCGTCTGCTCGAGCTCTGCAGGCTCGGCAACGAACGCCTCTGCGCCCTGGAGCGCGAGATAATTCTGCTCTGATCCCTATTCCCTAATCCCTAGTCCCTAATCCCTATTGAAACAGGTGATCGCATGAAAGTCGTACTTGCAAGTCAGAATCCGCACAAGCTCCGGGAGATCCAGACCATCCTCTCGGAATACGGGATGGAGGTCGTCCTGCAATCCGATCTGGGGCTGTCCATCGACGTGGACGAGACCGGAGAGACCTTTGAGGAGAACTCCTATCTTAAGGCCAAAGCCGTCCTGGACGCTACCGGCCTGCCCACGGTCGCGGACGATTCCGGTCTTTCCGTGGACGTTCTCGGCGGCGAGCCGGGGGTCTACTCCGCCCGCTACGGCGGAGCGGCCTGCGTGACCGACCGCGACCGGACGAACCTCCTGCTGGAAAAGCTGCGCGGCGTCCGCCCGGACGAGCGCACGGCCCGCTTCGTCTGCGTCATCACGATGCTGATGCCGGACGGCGAAAAGCTCGTGGGCCGGGGCAGCGTGGAGGGCGTCATCACCACCGAGCCCCACGGCGAGGGCGGCTTCGGCTACGACCCCGTCTTCTACATCCCCAAGGAGGGGATGACCTACGCCGAGATGGGCGCCGAGCGAAAAAATCAAATGTCCCACCGGGCCAACGCCCTCCGCCAGTTGGAGCGGCAGTTGGACGCGCGCAAGGAGAAAGGAGCGCTGAAATGATCACCAGTAAAAACCGCGCCGAGCTTCGCAGCCGCGCAAACGAGCTGGAAACCACCCTGATGATCGGCAAGGACGGCATCACCGACAACCTTGTGGACGAGCTGGACCGCCAGCTTGAGGCCCGCGAGCTGGTCAAGGGCCGGGTCCTGGAGACCGCCCTGATGACGGCCCGCGAGGCCAGCGACGAGCTCTGCGCCCGTCTGAATGCCGAGGCCGTTTCGTGCGTGGGCAGCAGGTTCGTGGTCTACCGCCGCTCCGAGACGCTGGCGCGCAAGACCGGCACGGCCCACCCGAAGGTCAAGGTCAACCCGGTCCGCAGCGGCATCCGCCGCCGCCGCGCGATTGCCCGCGCCGAGCGCGAGCGCCGCAATACCTTCTTCCGGGAGGCCGCCATCGCCCAGGCGAAGCAGCGGCGCAAAGACGCCGGGAACGAAGACTGATGGCGCGGGTCGGGATCTACGGCGGCAGCTTCAATCCGCCCCACGTCGGACACAGCCTTGCCGCCCGGGAAATGACGGACCGTCTCGGTCTGGACCGGCTCCTGATCGTACCCGCCGCCGTGCCGCCGCATAAGGCGCTTCCGGACGGCTCGCCCGGCGCCGCAGACCGTCTGGAGCTTTGCCGTCTGGCCTTCGCGGGCGTTCCGAAGGCCGAGGTCTGCGACCTGGAGCTTCGCCGGGAGGGGCCGAGCTACACGATCGACACCCTCCGCGCCCTGCGCCAAAGCCTGCCGGACGACGAGCTGTTCCTGATGATGGGGACCGATATGCTCCTGAGCTTCGACCTCTGGCGCGAACCGGAGGAGATCGCACGGCTTGCGACCCTCGCCGTCGTCCGCCGGGAGGAGAGCGAGGCGGTCTGGGACGAGGTCCGGCGGAAGGCCGCGAGCCTGAGCCGGACACTGCCCGCCCGGATCGTTCTGGTGGAAAACCGCTGCGTGCAGGTCTCCTCCACCACCGTCCGCCGCCTGCTGGCGCTGGGAGCGCCCTGGGCGCTGGAGCCTGCGGTCGAGCGGATGATCCTGGAGCGCGGCTGGTATCTCTCCGGCTGCGACCTGAAAAACCTGCCCTTTGACCGTCTGTCGGAGATCTCCCTCTCCCTGCACGACGAAAAGCGCCGTCCCCATGTCCTCGGCACCAGTCAGACCGCCCGCGCGCTGGCCCTGCGCTGGGGCGCGGACCCGGACCTTGCCGCCCGCGCCGGCATCCTGCATGATATTACCAAGGCCCTCGGGCCATCGGAACAGTTGCATCTTTGCCGGAAATATGATATGGTACTCACGGAGCTGCAGCGCGACAACCCCAAGCTGCTTCACGCCAAGACCGGAGCAGCCGTTGCCCGCGCGGTCTTCGGGGAGTGCGAAGCCGTCTGCGAGGCGATCTACTGGCATACCACCGGCAAGGCGAATATGAGCCTGCTGGAAAAAATCATCTATATTGCGGATTACATGGAGCCCAACCGCAGCTTCCCCGGCGTGGAGATCCTGCGGAGCCTGGTCGAGACCGACCTGGATGCAGCCGTGTTCGAGGGCCTGGATCAGTCCGTCCGTCTGCTCCGCAAGCAGGGACGGATCGTCGATCCCGATTCCCTTTCCGCATGGCGGTGTTATCACCCGAACAAGGATCGAGAGGAGCAAAAAGCATGAAACTCTTTGGTAAAATCCATCACGAACCGGAGCAGGAGACCCATCCCGCCGAGCAGCCCGCCGAGGAGCAGCAGTTGGTGCTCTCCTTTGACGGAGACGAGGCGCTGACCCCCAAGGAGGACGCGCCCGAGCTGTCGGTCAAGCACGGCGCGACCGGGACCCTCCCCGACCGGGAGGCGATCCTGCGTGCTGTCGCCCGAACGGCGGAGGAAGAGAAGCCGAAGGAGCCCGTGAACCTTGAAAACGTCCAGCTTGCCGTGGAAGAGGCGATCCGGGCCGTCAACGAGAAGCCCGAGCTGCCCGAGGTAGAGCTTCCGGATCTGTCCGACCGGCCCGACCCCCCCGCGGAGACGACGCAGACGCCCTCCGTCACCTACGCTTCCATGGCCGAGGCGATGGAGAAGTCCGGCATGAAGTCCCCCAACGCCGCTTCCCGGAAGCAGCGCTCCGCGATCGACGACGAGACCCTGCTTGCGGAGATCTACGCCCTGATGGGCGAGAGCCCCAAGCAGCGCAAGGGGGAGCCCGCCGCAAAGGCGGAGCCTGCCGCAAAGCCGGAGCCCGTCGCAAAGCCGGAGCCCGTCGCAAAGCCGGAGCCCGTCGTCCGGCCCGAAGCCGTCCTGCAGACCCCCGCCGCCGCGAATCCCGGCCCCGACGATCTGGAGATCACGATCCCAGGCCGGTCCAAGCCCCGTGAGACCGGCGCTGCGGAGGAGCCCGCCTTCCGTCCGGACCCGGCCCGCTTCGACCGCGACCTGCCGCGCCAGCCGCGTCCGGTGGAGCAGCTTGAGGACCGGAGCGGCGCGCCCGGCTGGCTCAAGGGCGTCTTCCTGCTGCTGATCTCCGCCCTGCTCAGCGGCATGACGGTCTATGCCGTCGCAACCGACGTTATCGGCAATATTTTCTGAAATACGACAGAATTGAGGATATCGCTATGACTATGAAAGAAATCGCTCTGAAGGCGGCAAAGGCCCTGGAGGACAAGAAGGGTCTCCGCGTCCGGCTGCTTGAGGTGACCGAGGTCACCACCCTGGCGGAGTACTTCCTGATCTGCACCGGCACGTCCAACACCCACGTCAACACCCTCTGCGACGCCGTGGAGGAGGTCGTGGAGGACTGCGGCGAGCCGATGCTCCACCGCGAGGGCCATCGCGGCGGCACCTGGGTCCTGCTGGACTTCGGCGCGCTGGTCTGCCACGTCTTCACCGACGAGGCCAGAGCCTTCTATGATCTGGAGCGTCTTTGGAACGACGCCAAGCCCGTTGCGCTGGAGGCAGAAGCATGAAATACGACTTTACCCAAATCGAGACCAAATGGCAGAAATACTGGCTGGATCAGAAGGTCTACAAGTCTGAGATCAGCGCCGACAAGCCCAAGTTCTACGCCCTGATCGAGTTCCCGTTCCCGTCCGGCGTCGGTCTGCACGTCGGTCACGCCCGCCCCTATACGGCGCTGGACGTGATCGCCCGCAAGAAGCGCATGGAGGGCTATAACGTCCTGTTCCCGATCGGCTACGACGCCTTCGGCCTGCCCACCGAGAACTACGCCATCCAGAACCACGTCCATCCCCGCTCCGTCACCGAGCGGAACGTGAGCGTCTTCCGCTCCCAGCTCCAGGCCCTCGGCTACAGCTTCGACTGGGACCGCGAGGTGAACACCACCGATCCGGCCTACTACAAGTGGACCCAGTGGATCTTCCTGCAGATGTTCAAAAAGGGTCTGGCCTACAAGACCCAGATGCCCGTCAACTGGTGTACCTCCTGCAAGTGCGTCCTGGCAAACGAGGAGGTCGTGGAGGGCGTCTGCGAGCGCTGCGGCTCGCCCGTCGTCCGCAAGGAGCGCAGCCAGTGGATGCTCCGCATCACGGCCTACGCAGACCGCCTGATCGATGATCTGGCCGAGGTCAACTACCCCGAGCGCGTCAAGACCCAGCAGATCAACTGGGTGGGCCGTTCCTACGGCGCGCAGGTGAAGTTTGCCACCACCCTCGGAGACGAGATCACGGTCTACACCACCCGCCCGGATACCCTGTTCGGCGCGACCTACATGGTCCTCTCGCCGGAGCACGCCCTGGTCGGGAAGTGGATGGACAAGCTGACGAACCCGGACGAGGTCCGCGCCTATCAGGCGGAGGCCGCCTCCAAGTCCGATCTCGAGCGCACCGAGCTGAACAAGGACAAGACCGGCGTCTGTCTCGGCGGCGTCAAGGGCATCAACCCCGTCAACGGCGAGGAGATCCCCATCTTCATCTCCGACTACGTTCTTGCCACCTACGGCACCGGCGCGATCATGGCCGTCCCGGCCCACGATACCCGCGACTGGGAGTTCGCCAAGAAATTCGGCCTGCCCATCGTGGAGGTCATTGCCGGCGGCAGCGTCGAGGAGGCCGCCTTCACCGACGTGCAGACCGGCGTGCTGGTCAATTCCGGCTTCCTGAACGGCCTGTCCGTTGCCGAGGCCAAGCAGAAGATCATCGCCTGGCTGGCGGAACGCAAGCTCGGCGAGGCCAAGAAGAACTTCAAGCTCCGCGACTGGGTCTTCTCCCGCCAGCGCTACTGGGGCGAGCCGATCCCCATCGTCCACTGCCCGAAGTGCGGCATGGTCCCGCTCAAGGAAAGCGACCTGCCCCTGCTCCTGCCCGACGTGGAGAACTACGAGCTGACCGACGACGGCGAGAGCCCGCTGGCTGCGATCACCGACTGGGTGAACACGACCTGCCCCTGCTGCGGCGGACCTGCCCGGCGCGAGACCGATACCATGCCCCAGTGGGCCGGTTCAAGCTGGTACTACCTGCGCTATACCGACCCGAAGAACGACGAGGCCCTGGCCTCCAAAGAGGCGCTGGACTACTGGACGCCCGTGGACTGGTACAACGGCGGCATGGAGCACACCACGCTCCACCTGCTCTACAGCCGGTTCTGGCACAAGTTCCTCTATGATATCGGCGCCGTTCCCACGAAGGAGCCCTACGCCAAGCGCACCTCCCACGGCATGATCCTGGTCGAGGGCGGCATCAAGATGTCCAAGTCCCGCGGCAACGTCATCAACCCGAACGACGTCATCGACGAGTTCGGCGCGGACACGATGCGGACCTATATCATGTTCATCGGCGACTTTGAGAAGCCCGCCTCCTGGGCCTCCAACTCCGTCAAGGGCTGCAAGCGCTTTTTGGATAAAATCTGGGCGCTGGCCGAGACCGTGGAGGACGGCGAGACCGAGTATTCCGCCGTCAACGAGAACCTGATCCACAAGACCATCCGCAAGGTCAGCTCCGATATCGACCAGCTCAAGGCCAATACCGCCCTGGCCCAGCTTATGACCCTGGTCAACCAGCTTGGCGACAAGGGCTGCAACCGGGCCGAGCTGAAGACCCTGCTCCTGCTGGTCAGCCCCTTCGCCCCCCATATCGCGGAGGAGCTCTGGCAGCAGAAGGGCTTTGAGGGCCTCTGCTCTCTGGCGGCCTGGCCGCAGTACGACGAGGCCAAGTGCAAGGACGCCGAGCTGACCATCGCCATCCAGATCAACGGCAAGACCAAGGGCACCATCCAGGCCCCCGCCGATCTGGGCCGCGAGGAGCTGGCTGCCTTCGCCCAGAACGACGAGTGGGTCCAAAAGGCCGTCGCCCGCGTCGGTACGAGCGTGATGAAGGTCATCGCCGTGCCGAATAAGCTGGTCAATTTGATTGTGAAATAGGGCTCAGGGACTAGGGATCAGAGACTAGGGATCAGGGAATCGTCCCTGGTCCTTAGTCCCGAAACCGATAATTCTTCTCCGCTCCGGGGGCGATATTTACGATATAGCCCCCGCAGCGTTCGCGGATGCGGCCTGCGATGGCCTCGTCCACGGCGGCGAGCTGGGGAAAGGTGCGCTCCGTGGAGAGGATCGTCGGCAGATCCCGGTTGTACCGGTGATCCAGCAGCTCAAAGGCCAGACGAAGGTCGGTATCGGAGAGCGGCGCGTCGCTCCGCCCCTTGAACAGATCGTCCACGTAGAGCAGGGGAGCGTTCGCGTAGCGCTCCAGCAGGTCCGGCCCGTCCTCGTAGAGACCGCCCTTGATCTCCCGCACCGCAGGTCCCCAGAGCATATATTCCCCCACGATCTGCCGCCTTGCCACGGCCTGAACGAAGGCCGCCGTGCAGAGGTGGGTCTTTCCCGCCCCCGACTGTCCGCAGAAGGCCAGCCATTGATCCGGCTCCGCGTCCAGCCAGCCCTGCGCCATCTCCTTCATCCGCGTTTGCAGGGCGTTCTCGGTGCGGAAGCTGTCGAAGGTACAGGTTTTCGCCCGCTCCAGCATCCCGCAGCGCTTGAGCCGAAGGGCCGTCATCCGGCGGCTCCGGCAGGTGCAGGGCCGGATCACCATCCGACCGGGTCCGCCGTCCTCGTCGATCACGGCAACGCTGCCCTTGTTCCGGCAGACCTCGCATTCGATCCCGGTCCCGTCCGGGGCGGACGCGGGCAGCTCGTTGTAGGTGTTCACCTTGCTGTTCAGCAGCCAGCGTTCGGGTTCCGTGATGCTGCCGATCAGATCCTTGACCTTCTGCGGCACGAACCAGTCCGCGACGCCCAGCTTTTCCAGTCTGTCCTCGTTTTCCATGCCCGATCCTCCGTTCATAGGCTCTCCACCCGGTACTGCGCGCAGGGCGCGGTCGCGTCGGTCGGCTCGTCCTCCCAGCGCCCCTGATTCAGCCAGGTGACGGGGTGGGGGATGTACCGTCCGTTTTCCCGCTGCCACTGGGCCTCGGTTTTCTGCTGTTCCAGAGCTTGCAGCAGCCGCTCCAGAGGAACGTCCACCCGCGCAAAGGCCCTTCGGGCCGCCTGCTTGGCGACCTTCCTCGGATAAGCCTGCCAAAAGCGCTCAAAATCCCCCGAAACGCTCTGCCCTCGCGCAGACCGTTTCTTTTTCGTATTTGGGTGTGTATTTGGATATGGATATGGATTTGGATTTGAATTTGGATATGGATTTGAATATGTATATGCTGCTTCGGTTGAACGCTGTTGAGCAGAGTTGAACTCTGCTGAACGGCGTTCGCTTTCGTTTCCGTCTTCCGGTATCGCAGAAGGGTCTTCCGCCTCGCTGCTTGCAGAACGATCGTCCTGCTCTTCTACCGGATCGTCTTCACAAGATACCTCTTGCTGAAATTTTTTTGCGGCACGAACGGCCGCGCTTTTTTTGCCCGCCTCCGAACGGCGGCGGCATTCCGCCTCCCAGCGCTCCACGCTCTGATCCACGTCCTTCCGCAGAACGATGAAGGAGACGTTCATCTCCCCGGTGAAGCTCGGCTTCTTGCCGAGCTCCAGATAATCCAGCAGGGCCGAGACGACCCGCCCCCGCTGCTCGTCGCTCAGCACGTCCAGCACCTCGCGGTTGTTCAGAAAGATCATCAGCGCCTTTGTTTCCATCTTTGCAGCCATACCAATACCCCTTTCTGTTCGTTTTTCTATATTATACCACATTCCGGTCAATCTGTCAAGATACAAAGCCACAAAATGTTTTTAGTGACCAGTGACGAATGACCAGTGACTGGTGAAGAAAAAAGCAGGCCGCCGGATTGCTCCGACAGCCTGCATGGGATGTAAAAGGATTACCAGTCAATGACCGGGGACTGATAGAACACGCGGGTATCGAGATCCAGGATCAGCTTGGCGCTGCCGTACTTGGTGCCGGTGACGTCATATCTGCCCCAGAGGTCGGTGCGGAAGTAGCTCTGGTTGTGTGCGGTGATCCCCCGGATGCCGTAGCCGCCGTCTTCCCGGTTCAGACCCAGGATGGCCCAGATGGTGTTGTTGAAGAGGCTGCCGGACAGATAGGGAACCGGATCGGAGACGTCGCCCAGACGGCGGACCGTTCCCTCCCGGGAACCGGCTGCCAGCAGGGGAGAGCCGAAGCAGACGGTGTTGAGCACGTTGTAGCGGGACTTGATGCCGGAATCAGCGGCCACCTGCTGGGCAATCATGCCGCCCAGAGAGTGACCCGCGATGATCAGATTGGCGTTTTTGGGGACGTTGGCCTTGATGATGTTGACGGTGTTGGCGTAGTAGACGTTGTTGAGATTAAAGCCGGAGAGCAGATCGGTCAGTACGCCGGTGGACTGGTTGAGGACCAGCTCGGTGCCGGAGAGGGTGACAAGGTAGACGGTCTTGGAGCTGAGGCCGGACTTCAGCGTACCCTTGGTGAGGCTGATGGGGCCCTGGCTGCCCTGGTTGTAGCCGTCGCGCACGTAGGTATAGATTTCGGTCGCGTTGGTATAGGTGACTGTGTTGGTTGCGGACGCAACGCTGCCGCCGATCAGCATGGAAACGAGCAGCAAAACGGCAAGCAGGGAGCTGAGAATGCGGATGGACTTTTTCATGGCTTGCGCCTCCTATTAAAATCTGTCAATCCCGGCAACGAAACCAAATGGGTATTCCGCAAATTGACCAAAAACATCCTATCATATTTTTGCGGATTTGTCAATTATCTACAATCTCTTCTTTGCAGAAATTTCACCGATCCTCCCGGACCACAAAATATACTAAAATATTGAATTTTATCTTGACATTTGACGAATTGGCCTGTATAATAAACCCGCCTTTTAGAAAAGGCCCTGAAAGTGTCAAGGATTGAACCGGGCACATCGGAGGGAGGGAAATCAATGTCTGAAATTCGGGTCAAGGAGAACGAATCCTTGGAGAATGCGCTCAAGCGTTTCAAGCGCAGCGTGCAGAAGGCTGGCATCCAGCAGGAAGTTCGCAAGAGAGAGCATTACGTCAGCCCCAGCCTGAAGCGCAAGCAGAAGAGCGAGGCCGCCCGCAAGAACAAGAGAAGAGGCTATTGATTTTTCTCCGTACTTGCTGATCCAACCCTCCGCCATCCGGCGGAGGGTTTTCATATTCTCACAAAAAATATTCAAATCCCTCTTTACAAACCGACTCAAATGTGCTATTTATATAGCTGCGCTGTATCCGACGTCAGGGCGGAACAGCAGCAGAAAGGCATAACTATGGAAACAAGAATCGCTCGCTCTGAAAAGGTTCGCATGCTGACCCTTGCCGCGATGCTGACGGCGATCGTCGTCGTCCTCCAGCTTTTGGGCAGCTTCGTCCGCTTCGGCACCTTTTCCATCTCCCTCGTTCTGATCCCCATCGTGATCGGCGCGTCTCTGCTCGGCTGGCAGCTCGGCGCTTGGCTGGGCTTCGTCTTCTCGGTCGTCGTCCTGCTCTCCGGTGACGCAGCTCCCTTCCTGGCGGTCAATTCCTTCGGCACGATCCTCACCGTTCTGCTCAAGGGCACGCTGGCCGGTCTGGTTTCCGGTCTGGTCTACCGGACGATCGCAGACAAGGGCCACCCGCTGATCGCGGTTTACGTTGCCGCCATCGTCTGCCCGATCGTGAATACCGGCGTCTTCCTGATCGGCTGCCGCATCTTCTTCTGGGATACGATCTGCGGCTGGGGCGCTGCGGCCGGCTTCCGGAACGTCGGCGCCTACGTCATCGGCGGTCTGGTCGGCTTCAACTTCCTGTTTGAGCTGCTGTTCAACGTCCTGCTCTCCCCGGTCGTCGTCCGTCTGGTCCAGATCTGGCAGGGCAAGCGCGCCGCGGATCAAAACTGAATCTAAATCTCCCACGGGGCCGTATCACGCTGGTGGTACGGCCCCGTTTTTGCGTCCTGGTCATATCCCCCGGTCCCGGCGCATAGCATGTACCGGTGATGGAAATGGAACAACGATACGCGGCTCTGGCGGAATATCTGCCGCCGGAGGTCCGGCCTGCGCTGGCAGACCTCTTTGCGCGGCGCGGGGGAGAGGTGGAGGAGCTTCGCTTCCGGGTGGGCTGCCCGGTGGGCGTGGTCCTCGGCGGGCGGGAGATCAGCCTTTGCGGTCCGGACGGGCCGATCCGGGCGGACGCGCCGATGCTTGCAGACCTTCTGCGGCGCGCGGCCCATCATTCCCGCTACGCGGTGCAAAACCAGCTCCGCCGCGGCTTCGTGACCCTGCCCGGCGGACACCGGCTCGGCGTCTGCGGCACGGCGGTCTTTGCGGGCGGCAGTCTGGAAAATCTGACGGACCTGCAGTCGATGGCCCTGCGGATCGCCCGCGACTGCCCCGGCGCGGCGGAGGCCGCGACGAACCTGCTCTGGAGCCATCCGGCCTCGGCGCTGATCGCGGGCCGTCCGGGGAGCGGGAAGACCACGGTCCTGCGCGACCTGATCCGTCAGGTCTCGGACCGCTTCGGGCAGCGGGTCGCCGTCGTGGACGAGCGGGGCGAGCTTGCCGCCTGTCTGGACGGCAGTCCCCAGCTCCGCGTGGGCCGTCTGACCGACGTTCTGAGCTTCTGCGGCAAGGCCGAGGGGATCGAGCTTCTGCTCCGCTCGATGCGCCCGGACTGGATCGCGCTGGACGAGATCTCCGCCGAGGAGGACCTGCGGACGATCCTGCGGGCCTCCTACTGCGGGGCGCGGTTTCTGGCGACCGTCCACGTGCTCGGCCCGGAGGACCTGCGGCGCAGACCGCTGTACCGGCGGCTGATGGAGGCCGGGGTCTTTGAAAACCTGATCTATCTGGAGAAGGACCGGAGCCTGCGCTGTGAGAGGGTGGACGATGCAGTATCTTAGATTCCTTGGGGCGGCCTTCGTCGTCCTGTCCTCGGCCTGGGTCGGCTTTGCCTCGGCCCGGCGTCTGCGGCGCGCCGGACGGGAGCTGGACGAGCTTCGCGCCGCGCTGGAGCAGATGGAGAGCGAGCTTCGCTGCGCCGCGCCGACCTACGCGGCCCTCTGCCAAAGGCTGGCGGAACGCGCCACCGGGGCGGTCTCCGGCTTTTTCTCCGCCCTTGCCTCGGACGCCGCCGCCCCGGACTTCGAGCCCGTCGGGGCCACGCGCCGGGCCGTGGAGCGGTCCGGCCTGTGCCTGCCGCCGGCCTCCTTTCTGGCGCTGGAGCAGCTCCTGGACGGCTTCGGGCGCTTCGACCTTGCCGGTCAGCTCCGACAGCTCGGTCTGGCCCGCGAAGCCCTGACGCATCAGGCGGGCCGCCTGCGCGAGCAGACGGAGGCCAAGTGCCGCTCCTATGAGATCCTGGGTCTCTGCGCCGGGGCTGCGGTCCTGATCCTGGTGGTCTGATGGAGATCGATCTGATATTCAAGATTGCCGCCATCGGCATTCTGATCTCGATTCTCAATCAGGTGCTGGTCCGCTCCGGGCGGGAGGAGCAGGCCACGATGACCACCCTGGCCGGGCTGGTCGTGGTGCTGATGATGGTGGCGCAGAAGATCGCGGACCTCTTTGCGCTGGTCAAGGACCTGTTTCAGTTCTGATGGAGGACTGGCTTCGCCTGTTCGGTCTTGCGATGGTGACGGCGATCCTCGCCCTCACCGTCCGCAGGCAGAGCCCGGAGCTGGCCCTGCTGATCGCCCTCGGCGGCTGCGTGCTGGCGGCTTGCCTCGTTCTGGGCTGGGTCAGGCCGGTGATCGACCTGCTCGTGCGGCTGGGGGAGACCGCCGGGCTGGAGGCGGCTCTGCTGGCCCCGCTCTGGAAGGTCCTCGCCCTCGGCCTTCTGACGCAGACCGCCTCTGCGGTCTGTCAGGACGCGGGGCAGTCCGCGCTTGCAAAGCTGCTGGAGCTGGGCGGGGGACTGCTCTGTCTGGTCGCGGCTCTGCCGCTGTTGGAGGCCGTGCTGGATCTGCTGGAGGACTTGCTTTGAGACGATGGACCGTGCTGCTTTCCGCCGTCCTGCTTCTGCTGCTGCTCTGCCCGAACG
>JAEEGH010013997.1_pt1 | contig 17693 bp, 20 predicted proteins | sample 9134181 | NCBI WGS metagenome assembly JAEEGH01 (sample SAMN16246544, study PRJNA631951) | gut metagenome | biome: gut microbiome; feature: rumen; material: DP-attached | host: Bos | place: Iran: Karaj | collected 2018-10
CGAGATTCCACTCGTTATTCCAAGCAGATCCGGCGTTTTGGGCACATTGCTGTTGCCAGACAAGTTGTCGTTGGAGCATATCCAGTACCGCCGGAGCCACACCGATGTATCTCTCATGACCATTCTTTGTTCGATCGAGATGGTAATATGCTCCCTTATGGTGTGAGGATCTTTTCAGTTGCTTGTCGATCAGGATCATGTTGTTCTCGAAATCTACACAATCCCAAGACAACCCCAGTACTTCACCTTGGCGAAGTCCGGTAAACAAAGTCAAATAGTAGACGATCTCATACTTGTGGCCTTTGATTGCTTCGAGAAATCGGGAAATGTCCTCATTCTCGAGAGGCTCGATCTTGGTTTTATACGTCTTTGGTAGCTGGCATTTGTCTGTAGGGTTCTGTTTGAGCTCTCCTAGCAGATAAGCCTGAGTCAAAGCCTTGTGAAGTACACCGTGGATGTTCTTAATGGTTTTAACGCTTAGTTTGCCACTTTCCAAAAGAGAATTGTAGAACTTCTGTATCTGCGTAGTCTTAAGTTCTTTTAGTTTGATTCTGCCAAGTGCCGGTATGATGTGGTTGTTGCAGATATTGGTATAAGAATCCAGTGTGAAATCCTTCACCGAAGGCTTCACATAGGTGTTAAGCCAGCACTCCAACCACTCTGAAACCGTATACTTCGAGGCAGCTGTATAAGTGCCCTCGTCGATCTCGACAGTAATCTGAGCCAGTTTCTTCCTGACCTCTTCCTGTGTCTTACCATACACAGATTTGCGTACATACTTTCCGGCGCCATCAGTCGCAGGAATGGAATATATTCCTTCCCATCTACCGTCTGCGCGCAATCTTATGCAACCACTTCCGTTTGCGTTTCTTTTCATTCTAGCCATTTTTCCTCCTTTCTTCTGGTATGTATAAACAAGTGTCAGTCAGTCCACTTATTCCCGTAAATAATTATCTTTGAACCATTTTTCCAGTTCATCGTAAGATATTTCCCCGGCAAGGCACAGATCCCGCATCGCTCGTGCTATCTCGCTCCACGCAGCGAAGTGATCCTCAGATACCTGCCCTTTTTTCTTTCTTGCAAATGTGGCCTTATAGTTCCTCTGATAAAGCACTTGTGTTTCATCACTATATAACCCACGCACATGAGAACGCAGTCTTCCAACATCAAAGCACGTCTTTCCGATATCTTTAGTATACCGAGCAGTCTCAATCACTCTCGGACAGTTCTTGATCTTGCTGTCTGTAGCAAAAGCGAAGTATCTTCTGCAGTTCGAACAGCACTGGAAGTGATAGTATTGGACGTATCTGTTGCACAGATATGATATCAGATCATCGAATGTGTCCGGTACGAACGTTTCTATATACTTCGGTCCTGAATAGGGATTATTGACCATTACAGACGTCAGCCCCGAATACGAAAGAGATGGAATCTTGTTCCGATCAATCTTTCTAAGCGCTATAGCAGGTTCGTTATTCTTGTCATAGAACATAACATCCTCAGCAAACAGTGTAAGTGACTTCTGATACTTCTTCAGGGAAGCCAGGATCTTATCACTCTTTTTGAAGTTGTACTTTTTCCCGGATTTTACGATTCCTGAGATGACTTCAACGACAAGAGGCAGAGCCAAGAGGTTTCTGTTGTCACTAGACTCTACCTTACAATTAAATAACCTATCACTAATTAGAAGAATGTCGTTGATCATATCCACCTTATCCTTAGACCTGGAAGATTGTACGCACGACCTGATCTCCTCGTATATCTCTTCAATCGAAGAAATGGTCTTTTCAGGATCAGGAATGCCGTCCATCGGTTCTACAGAACCGATCAGATCACCAAAAGCCACACCATAGCCGCAAGTAAAAGACATAGGAATCAGATTGTCCGGACCGTTTTCATCTTTGCCTGTCACAAAGAAGATTTCTTTTCCGTCGTGCATAGTGATTCCTACCCGGATATCGGTTCCCAACTGGTCTAAAGAAAGAATAGGTGTAATCTGCATTATCGTGTCCTCTCGAAATAGATTAGACACATAATAACCTATTGCAATCTATTTTGTCAAGTGATATACTACAGAAAAAAACGAACAGATGTTCTAAAGAAAGGAGGCAAAGCCTATGGAAAAAGAAATGAATGTAAGTGTACCGGCCGTAATGAACGCCATGCAGGTGGCCAAGTATCTTGGTATCTCAAAGCAGGGAGCCTACAATCTTATGAATTCAGAATCTTTCCCGACACTTCGTGTGGGGAAGAGACTTCTGGTTTCATCAGACAGATTCCTGGAGTGGATCGGGAAACACTCGAACGATGTCGGATGAATAGATCCACGAACTAATCAACAAAGAAAGGAGGAATGCCAAATGAAACAGAAAGCTTTTGTAGTATATCCGTCTTGGAGATACTACATGGATCTTCTGGAAGATCCTGAACTAATCACGGAATTTGCCTATGCGATGTTTGACGCAGGAGAAGGCAAGGAACCGCGCATAGCAAATTCGAAGGTGGAGGTTGCAATCAACGCTATAAAGCCGATTATTGATGCAAACAACGCAGCATACGAGGAGCGTTGCAGGAAGAACAAGGCCGCCGCCAGAAGGCGGTGGTCTAATGCGGATGCAGATGCACAGCACACGGATGCAAATGCATTTCATTCGGATGGTGATAATGACAATGAAAATGACTCTGATAATGATAATGTAAATGAAGATGATAATGAAAATAATAAGAATTGTCTGACATGTCAGGCAGGCCCATCCGATATTCCTACGGAAACAGAAGTTATCCAAGCAGCACAGATTCGGGGACTGGATTTTTCTGAAGAAGAAGCCAGACACTTCATCCAATACTACTTTGTGGAAAAGAAAGGTTGTATCGGAGGAGAACCAATACGAAATTGGAGAAGTCTACTAAGGGGATGGAATCTGCACATACTTGTAGACCCGGAGGATCTGTTCGGAGATATGACTAGCTGGTATTACACAACATATAAAACACTTCCGGAAGGTCTTCAAAAGAGACTCGAGAGAGATCAGTGTCAATTTAGCAACTGTATTACAAAAGAAACAGCTGAACTTGTCCAGAAATATCTGAATGAAAGGTGCTGAATATGGTGGCATTCACAATTAGTGGGTTCGGGAAAAACTTTTGGAATAAGGCAAGCAGAGCATTTGGCTTGCCACCGAACACGGAAGAATCGGGCGGAAGCCCGAACCCACTTTTTTCGTTCTGATCCAGGTTTTTGATCCGTTTTGAGAATATTTTTCGATCAGCACATTGTTTTCGGTTATATACAATTGACGTCACATACATGTCCTGTTTTCAGCACTTTGCAGGTTTTTGATGTCATATTTCCAAACTTTCCGGAAAATTGACGTCACAAATCGGACATGCTTAATTCCCCGAAATACCTTAATGACGGGCACTGCCCGACATTGTTGATGAGTGACATATCAAAATTGATGTCACTCCTTTATCCTGCTTATAATTTGCTTTCGAAAAATGCAGAAAAACACCCCTAGAAGTACCTCGGAAAAAAGTAGAAAAAAAGCAGGATAAAGGGAGTGCGTCGATAAAGATCGACTTCTCCAAACACTATGGCCGGCAGGGCCTGCCATTTCGAGTTTTTACGATTGTATACAACCTTCGGAGTAAGTGCGTCGATAGAGACATTTTTTTAGAAACCGTGCGTCTTTCGCCTCAAAACAACTGAAAACAAGGCGAGTTTTGTGTGTTGGGGCTATTCCGGATCATGGATGCCCTTGCTCGGAGATAGTTTGTTATATTTCAGTTTGCCGACGATTCTTGAGATTGCTGCTAGGAAAAAAGCGGCAGAAAATGCACATAAGAATCTGTCAAAGAATATGCTTACGAGTATTGTGAGAATTAGAGTAGAAAGAGTCACAATGACCGAACGGATGGACAAGGGCTTTCTTTTAGGCTCGAGAAAGGATTTGTTCGGATGAATCGTTAACGGAATCATAAGTAGTACGAGCGTGCTGATACCTGTGATAATATGAAGAACGGCAGGGTAATCTTGTAGAAAAACAAATGATAGACCAACCATCAATCCGCACGTCATTGTCAGAAAGCATTTTAGATGTGAGTTTGCATGATACCCTCCACCGAATGATTGGAACGTATAGAAACCAAGAATAATAATAGCGGCGCTCCAGAACTGTTTCAAAACAAGACCGATGAGCAGGAGAGCAAGCGTAGACCAGATTGTATAGAAGATAATATCAAATCCATATTCGTAGATTTCACGATCGTCCTTGGGAATATACTCATTTTCTATCAAATGGTCAGTAAGTTTTTGAATCAGTGTCATGAGATTTACTCCCCATTGCTTTTGTCTGACGGGTGCTTTTCTGGAGGAATGAGTGCGAATACTCTAAACAGATTTTCTGATAGTGCAACCTCGAAAGTGCCATTTGATTCATCTACGAGTCGTTTCATGATGGATATACCAAGTCCATGGTATGGTTCAACCTTATTACTTAAAAACGAAGCACGTTTCATTTTGGGAAGAACTCCTAGTAATGGGTTCTCGCATATGATAGCTAGACCTGCAGGAGAGTAAGTAAATTGTAGATAAACATACCGATCTCCTTGGCAATGCTTTCTATTATTTAGTGCTTCTACAGCATTATCCAGCATATTGGAAACAAGAGAACACAAAGCAAAATCAGAGATATTCATGCCGCCGGTATAGTGAAGGTTTGATCCGCGAAATTCTATACCATTAGTGTGAAGTTTATTTAATTTGACTGCAAGAACAGAATCCAGTGTCTGGTTTCCGGAACTGTATAGTGGCAATACCTGTAACTCCAGGTTGCTCAGATACTCAGGTTCTCTCTGGAGTATTCCGGTTTTCACCATTTCCTGAATATCACGAACATATGCCCGCATGTCATGACGCAACTGAAGCATCTCACCATACACATGTTGCAGATCCTCGGATTGACTACGAGCTTCTTTTAGCATTTCTTCCTGTAAAACGAGGGCTTGCTTTTCTTTTTCATATTGCTCAAGAAGACGATAATTTATCAGGATGATAACTGCAATAGAAATTGAAATGATGCATCCTATGAAGAGCCAAACAAGTGATATTTCAAACTGATTTCTAAGTTTAAAGAATACATCGACCAGAAAGGAACAAAGAAGAACAGCAAACAATAGAAGATACGGAGGTTGAATAGAATGTGATTTCCCGGGAAACAATCGCGTAATTAGCCAAAGACCGAGCCAGACTAGGAAATTAGCGGATAACGTGAATATTATACGAACTACTCCTGAGGAAAGAAGTTCGTCTGTGTCCGCACCTGCTATCAAACTAACGAATTGATAAGATATGCCAGTGATTCCCATGGACATAATAATCAGGATAGTTACCCAAAAGAGTTTTTGTAAAAGAGTTCCATCGAAGAAAAACGCTGCGTAAAATACTATGAACACGAAGATCCAAGTATCCCATTCAGGTAGAGAAAAGAATAGATACATTGAGAGTGCGGTAGCGGTCATTAGAGCGCAAATCCCAAAGGACCAATGCTCCCTCTTTCTTTTGCAAAGCATTTTTGTAATGAACCACGTGAAAAGCAGCCCTTGAAATAGGTTTATCAGTATTTCATAAACTATCCAGAACATCTCAATAGACCTTTTTATAATGTTCAATCATACGGTTAGTAAGTTCTGCTTTGTATTTTCTGCTGACTGGAACTTCGGCATGATTCTGCAAAACAACTATATGGTTGCTGTATTGCAATACATAATTTAAATTTACTATGTAACTGCGATGGCATTGAAAGAAATCTGAGGAGAGCGCCTCTTCAATAAGATTTGAGAAACTTGTGCCAGAAAGACTGATCTCGGTAACAGAACCATCTGTTAGTATTAGTTTTGCACGATGATCAGTTGTGATCGATTCGATATATAAAATCTGATCACTTTCAATAATGATTCTTTGACGATCACTTTGAAAAATGAATGCATTATTCTTCTTTTGTCTTGATTTGGAATATAACTCGTCAAGAGCAGCATGTATTTTTCGAGGATTAATTGGTTTTAACATATACCGAAAAGCAGAGATTTCAAAAGCGCTTTCAAAATACTCCGGACTATTAGTTGTGAAAATGATAGAAGCACGTCGATTGTAATGATGTATTCTTTCGGCTACACGGAACCCTGTGCTACGGTCTTTGTTTGTCATTATATCTAAGAAAAAAGCATCATATGAGTTGATTTCCGGGAGCGCAAAGAGAAAAGCGTCTATATCGTGATAAGAGAATATGACGATATCAGAATAAGAATGTTGCTGCTTCCAAGTTTGAATGGTACAAACCAACTTGTTTAGATCTTTTTCGTTATCATCAAATACCACAATTTTCATGATGTCTATACTTCCTGATAATACCCTGTAGAATACATGTTGAAATCTATCTTCAGTATAGCATGGCCGTAATAACGCTATCCATACCATTCTTGCATATTTTAGGGGGGTTCTTGCATATTTGAACAAATTCGTGTTGATTCGTGGTAGGCTGAATCTATCAAAAAATAAGGAGGATATGCATTATGACACACCAGAAGACAAAAGAATACAAGGTTAAGGAAGCAATTCTGCATTCAGTTAAGAAGACAGCTGTACGGAATGCAGGGATTCCAAGTTTAAAAGGAGCTTTCGAAAAAAGAGTACCGGAAGAACTAAGAAAATGAAGAACGACGAAAGGCGTCAAAATTATTTGACGAGGGGGGGTACGCCTCGAAAAGGAAACTCAATTTGATTACTTTTGCAGAGTTATTGTTCCTAGTTGGTATTTTTGTATTGATACAACATTTTTAGAGGAGGATATTATGAAGACATCATCAAAACACAGACGATTACTGTTTGTGACAATTGCTATCTTTGTACTTGCATCGTTTACAACAATGGTCAGTGCATATTCGAACAGTGGTAGCTTTTTCCTTATCTATAAGAACGCACCCACAGGAAATACTACCCACAAGGCTTTGGATATCACGGTTTCAGGTAATGGATACAGAGCAACTGTGACTGAACTTTCGGGTGGTGCGATTTATAGAACAGTGTCAATTGGATCAGCAAATGCAGACAGTGGTGCGTACACTACATTCACTGCAACCGGCTCGCATAATTATACTTGCTATCCATACCCAAGTTCTTCACAATATGTTACGTTCCATTGCTACTTGCACTATTATGATAATCAAGGTTCAGCTGCGGCAAGGGGTACAGTTGAACGAAGATGAGATTACGTAGGTTAGAAGTAATCGGGCTTATTTGCACAATTGCATTAGCTGGAGTAGCATGTAAAGCTGCTCCGGCTAATGCTTCTTGTGATAAAAACGATTATGAGTCATTGTATACTGTGTACGATAATCTGGATTTCTCTAAAACTATTATATGCAGTCAAGGATGCCCAACGACACATGAAATACGAAAGGCAAAAGGTATTCCTTTGGAGAAATTGACGGAAAACGATGTTCAAGAGTATTACAATTGCCTTAAATCAATATTCCCAACAGTAATGGAGGAGTTAATCAGAAATCATAGTGAGGATAATGCTGCATTTTTGGAATATGATGATGGAATCGTGAAGAGCGAATTCATGCATTCAACACTACATATTAATACCGGAATAGTCGCACGAGACCTGGGAAAGCATGCAAGCACAACATATTTGCCAGAGTTCCAAACCATTGAAGATGAGTATTATCTTCCTGAATTTGATGAAATTGGAGAAAAACGCATCCAGTTAATTCAGGGTTCGGCATATCTCAAGGAAATCATTCAGAATAATGATAAGTTGCTAAACACTATAGATTTTCCTTATATGGATTCTTCGATTAGCGTAAGAACTAACAGAGTCAGGATTTACAAAATAGATAATACGAAAAGTGTTGTAGCCTGTTATTCTCAAGCTATAGTTAGTGAAATACCGGTGGATAATGAGTCTGGCTATGACAACCTTGAAGACAGCACTGAGGACGTCTCCTCTCAAACCTGGAGATGTGTTACGATATATGTTGATGAGAATACTGTCGACGTTTATGATATTTACAGAGGAATCTCTTTTGAGACAGCGATAGAAAAATCGGAGCAAGGAATAACACTTGAAGAAGCGCTGAACAAGGTAAGTGCGGTGCTACAACATGATCGGCTGTACAGTGTATTAACAGTTGAGTATGTATACGCATATCTTCCATCAGATCCAGAGTATCTGTATTATAACGGAGAAGGCCCGTTCGAGTGGTTTACATCATACATGCTTTTACCAAAATGGAAGATTGTAGTTCAAGACCACTTAACTGGAGACAGATACTCAGTCCTAGTTTCATTTTTGTCAGATGAAGTAGATGTATACAGAATAGTGGAGCTTGGTTATTGATGGAAACGGAAAACAAAAACAGACGTATATTTTGGCCGAATAAACGTGCTATGTGGATGACACGAGTACTTATGCTTACTTCTGCTTTTTTCTCGGTCCCGATGTATATTTCTTACTTTAAGAACTCTGTTTCATCGAACATAATGGAATCGTTCGTTTCCGCTGGGAATACGGTCTTCGTGATGATTATATTATTTGAACTGCTGATATATGCAGATACGTGTGCCAGAAATCCTAAATCATATAAGAGTCTTGTTAGAAATCTCTTGCTCTCCTATGTACGCTTGAGCATATGTTTAATAGCTTTTTTGGTTTCATTACAAATGCTCTGTGCGCCTATATCTTTCATATCAAATAAATGGAGTTTTCAAGTAGTAAAGAATTCTGTTCCTATTCCAGTGTATCTATACACTAGAAATAGTGTGGGTGAAGCATATTTGATCACGATGCTTTTGATTCTTCTTGCGCTCTTTGCATGCATGACGGTGTTGTACTATTTCAGAGTTTCGAACGATCATCTTCAAGGATATGTTTTTCTATTTGTTTTTATGTTTATGGGATTCTATGCATCATTAAAAGAGTTCAGGTGGGCATGGTTGTTTCCATATTCACATACGATAGCTGCCGAGCATTTCAAACACATATATATCGGAGAAATCCAACCTATTTGGAGCTCGTTTCTATATTTTGTTTTGGTAATTGTTGTAATGGTAATAGTGACTAGTCTAGCACTAAGAAAAGAGAAAAAACAGATGGAGCACTTTCAACTAAGAAGAATGTGAATTTCTGCAAGTAAGAGAGGATGTGAGAGAATATATGAAGAAGATTATAGCGTCAAGCATTTGTTTTATGCTACTGATTCCAATGACAGCATGCCATAAGTCAGATAAAGATCAGGTGACGAGAGGTTCGGAAGAATCTTCTACTCGAGTGATTACCGAAGAAACATATCCTCATATTCTGAACGAAGAATCATACATGGAATGGTGGGATGATAAAGAAGTCGAGATTTTGCCGGATGCCGTTCGAAAAGCGGAAGTTTGGGATGACGGCTACATGCAATCTGAATTCTATGCTTTGGTAGGAGAGAAAGCATATTTCATTCATGAAGGACAACGTAGTCAGAGGGATACTGAGCAATGCCTATATAGATTTCTGTCCTGCTATGATACTGCTTCCGACAATCAGAGTGCTTTGTGGTGCGTAGATTTACTCTCATCTTTTGATGTCGGAGAGAATGATTCAGTTACAGTAAAGAACATTCATGAATCAGATGGGAAGACAAAAATACTGGTTGAGAAGCGCATATCTGCGGACATGTCGACAGAATGGTGTGAGTATGACGTAAATGCAGAGACCGGCGAAATGACCGATCCTCAACCTATTATTCTTGATCCGGATAATGGAACCAAACTGAATCCCGGTACGCTAGGAGGATTTGTGTTTGCTTCAGGGAAGTATTATCTCTATGGCTATCCACAAGGCGCAAATACATCCGGGAAGCCGGCAATAGTCGTTTCTGATGGTTCTTCCTGCTCACAGATCAATACTGGCGAGATTGAAATCATCAATGACATTGGAGTGTTCGATGATAACACAATCATCGTAAATGGTTCTTCTGCTCAAAGTGCAAAAGCCTGGCTGATCAGTACTTCGAGTGATAGCATTACCGGAACGGTCGATATCCCGGAGCAGTATCTCCATTTCAAACAGTTAATGAACGGACTGGGTTTTGTTTCTGTCGAAAATAGAAAACTAATGTGTTGGTCTTTCTCAGAAAAGCAAGAGAATAAGATTCTGGATTTTAACTTTACAGGTATTTCGTATACAGATTCCCGAGATGCACAGCTTGTTTCAGCGAAAGAAAATCAAGTGATTGTGGTAAATACCATAGAGGCGGTTCCATATATGCATACTTTGACCAAGTCCTCTAATAACCCACATATCGGAAAACGTGTAATCAAATGTGCATATTTTCAGGAAGTTACTGAACTTGCTGCAAAGGCAGTACAGAGATTCAACAATAACAGCAATGAATACTATGCGATCATTATCGATGATTATCGTTTCTGGAATTATGTAGATGATGATGCACTTTCTGAAGATACGACGCGGGAGTTCAACCGTGCTCGAGGGGAGGCATCGACTGCTCTGATGGCAGATATAGTTTCCGGAAAGGGCCCGGATGTGCTTCTGGACGGATCTGAATACATGGAGATCCAAAGCCCCAAGTATTTGGTCGATCTGAAAGGGAAAATCGACGAGTTGCAGTTGAACCAAGATGACTATTTTCTTCATATTTTCGAAATGGCAGAACTAGAAGGCAAAGAATTCTACATTCCTCTTCAGTTTACGTTATCCGGATTTCTTTTGAGCGAGGATAAAGCTGACAATCGAAAAGGTATTAAAATATCCGATTATCAGTCGTTTGTACAAACCGTCTACAATGGAAATGACCCGCTCTACAGCTTAGCGGACAGAACGACTTACTTTGATTATCTTCTTGGGAACTGCTTTGATATGTTCATAGGAGAGAACGGGAAATACGATTTTGATAACAGTGCTTTTCGAGAGATTGCTCAGTATATTCAGGCGAATATACCTGAAAAGATCAACATAGAAAGCGGATCGGTTATCCCGGTTGCCAGTATGTATGGATATTCATTTGATAAAAGGAATGGAACCGCGGTAAATGGGAAGGTGTTGGTTGGTATTCCATCTCCTGACGAGCGGGGCCCATATATGAAGTTGGTATCTTGTGCTGCAATTACAGCGTGTTCATCGTGTCAGGATGGCGCATGGGAACTTGTTCGTACGATGCTTGACGAAGATGTACAGACTCAGGACTTGTATTTTCCGGTTTGCCGAAGCGCATTTGAGAAAACCGATATGGATCAATCTATCGAAGATAGTTACCTTCGTGCTATTGAAAGCTGCTCAAGATATTGGATCAATGACTACACGGCAATCAGTATAATCAACGAAGAAATGCCGGCATACTTCTATGGACAAAAGAGTTTGGATGATGTAATAGCCATCATCAATAACCGCATATCCCTGCTACAGGATGAAAGAGGATAAGTATAGACATGATTTTTTTACTTCAAAGCACATAGATGTTGTAGTGCCGAAATAGTTTTCATTTACGCTTGCCAAGCTTATTTTCAAGAGAAAAAGCAGCAATACGGCTTCAAATACTGACGACAGTTTTGACGACATTTATGAAAGAAAGCAATGGAAAAAGTGGACTGACCGATACTTTTCACATTGTTATATGGTCTAGAAGTGCCTATTTTTAATATATTGGTGAGAAAGGGTTATTTCGATACTGGTTCGAATCCCACCGGCTCCGCCATGAACACCCGGTAACATGAGTTATCGGGTTTTTTCTTGCTTTCTTTTGTAAAAATAGGTTGAATAATAGCTATAATTGATAGTATAGTGTAATCAAAGAACGGAGGTGTTCTCATGATTATTGATACGAATACAATGATTTCTATTACAGAAGCCAATCAGAACTTTTCGAAAGTAACTAAGCTTGTTGATGAAAAAGGAACAGCGATTATTTTGAAGAATAACGTTCCAAGATATCTTGTAATTGACTTTAGTAAAGCTGAGGAAAGTGCGGTCGCATCTGTTGAAGATGTACTTGCCATTTCTAAGAGACTTTTGAAGAAGAATAAGGAAGCATATGAGGTACTTGCCAAATGATAAGACTGAGTAAAGAGCAATCCTTAGTATGGAATGATTCAGTTTATATGAGGTTGGTGGCTTGAAAATGGTTGTGGAGTTAAATGATACATCTAAGGTGAAAGATTTATTTGCTGGTTGGCAGGAAACACTGATCTATTCTTGCCTTCAAAAGGTTATGGGAAGGATTTATGTTACAGATCCCGACAAGCCGGTATCTGCTTTTGCATATGTAGGTTGTTTTGGCTTTGTGGCAGGACAGCCGAACCGGGAACTCTTAGAGAACAAGCCGGATGGCTTTGCGATTATAACTCCTCAGAACGAAGCGTGGGCTGCTCTGATAGAAGAGGTATATTCCAATGTCAGGAAAGTAACGAGATATGCTATCAGGAAGGATACCAAATTTGATACAGCAGCTTTGCAAAAGAACATGGACATGCTTCCCAATGGGTATGAGATAAAAGAAATAGATTCAGATCTCTATGACAAATGTATGGAAGACCCTGTGACAAGAGATTTTGTTTCTTCTTTTGCGGATAAGAAGCAGTATCTTGACCTTGGCCGGGGAATAGTCATTTTGAAGGATGATAAAATTGTATCCGGTGCATCCTCTTATACCAGATACAAAGAAGGAATAGAAATAGAAGTCGATACTGTTGAATCTGAAAGAAGAAATCATCTTGCAACAATTGCTTGCTCAGCACTTATTCTCAGGTGTCTGAAAGAAAATCTGTATCCAAGTTGGGATGCACAAAATATGAACTCCGTTCGCCTGGCTGAAAAACTTGGTTATGAGTTTGATCATGAGTATATAGCTTACGAAGTGGACAGGACGTGAAGAGTACATTAGCGCGTTATATCGGAAGTTATGATGAGTATGCATGAAGTAACTTATAGTAAAAAGAATAACGACATTGAGTGTGTTCATTATGTGGAATCACGGAAGTCATACCTTCCGCATACTCACCCGAATCATCTTACGATAGGTTATATCGAAGAAGGACATGTCTGTATTACGATCGATGGTGAAAGTTGTATTTATGAGAAGGGCGATGAGTTCAGGATAATGCCCAATGTTCTTCATGAGATAAAGCCGGTTGATGATACTTCCTACTCTATGATGGTGTTATGTATCAAGACAGAGGCAGTTGTTAATGATGATGATCTAAAAGAACTTCAACATGCCATTATGGAAAAACCGGATAACATATATCTTATCGAAGAAATGGCAGAGGATGTAAAGATCAGCCCATACCATATGATACGTAAGTTCAAGAAGGCTTTCGGACTGACGCCTCATCAGTTTCAGATTCAATGCAAAGTGCGAAAAGCACAACAACTCCTGGAAACAGGAAAAAGCATTTCCGAAGTGGCTTTGGAAGCAGGGTTTTGCGATCAAAGCCACCTGGACAGATGCTTTCAGAAGATAGTTGGAATGACTCCTGTTCAGTATCAGGCATCAGTAATTAAGAGTGATTAACATAGCGCAGGAAAGAACTTGGCGAACAAATATAGACCGTCTTTACCTGCATTAACTGCATGATGCACAGCCTTGGGCATTATGGAGATCACTCCCGGTTCGTAGACAAGTTCACATCCGTCATTGATACAAGTACCCTCGCCTGTAATAACTTCATGAGTTTCCAGTTGAGTTTCATGGATATGATCGAGAATACTCTTGTTCGGAGCGATCCTTACCAGATGATAACTGTATTCTCCGTTTGTATCTTTTGCGGTTAAGATGTGCTTTAGTTCAACACCTTCAAAAACAGGATGTTTGGACCATTCGATCTCCTCGAAAAAGATGGTCTTGTCAGGAAGACGCAATTGCCCATGATTAAAAGCTTCAAATGTTTCGGTGTTCATTATGATTCACTCCTTTCTGTTTGTGACACGATATTATCAGAAGCAAATTTCTGTGAATTGGATAAAATTGCGCTAATAAGCACGAATGACCATGATAGGGTTCATTCTTTACTGGATTTCCCGAAAAGGACAGGAATATCGTATTTCCTGTCCTTTGTTTTTGTCCGGTAATACATAGGGTAATCTCAGTCAGATGCTGGTTTCAAAGCAGATCCGCTTTATCTTGACACGGTGTCAGAATGGAATTATAATGTATTCTGACACGAAGTCAGAATACAAACAATCCTTAATGAAATGGAGATAATGATATGCCGAAGGGATCACCGGAATTAACGGCTGCAAGGAAAGAAGAAATCATAAATGCCTGTGAGCAGCTTTATCAGACAATGAGTTTTAAGGATATCACACTGAAAGAGATCGGAGCAGTGACATCTTTTACCAGAACATCCATCTACAATTATTTCCAAACAAAGGAAGAAATCTTTCTTGCTCTTTATGAGCGTGAGTATGACAGATGGAATGAGGAGCTTGTGGTCATCAGGAAGAATAAGAGTTTGAGCAGACGAAAGCTGGCGGAAAAGATCGCTTCCTCTATTGCAAACAGAAAGCAGTTATTAAAACTTCTCTCCATGAATAATTATGACATGGAAGCCAACAGCAGGCCGGAACTTCTTGTGTCGTTCAAGAAAGCATATGGAGAATCAATGAGAAATATATGCCGGCTGCTTGAAAAGTTCTGCCCGGAGATGACAGTTGAGGATATTCAAAACTTTATATATATTTTCTTCCCGTTCATGTTCGGGATTTATCCCTATACCGAGGTTACAGACAAACAGAGGGAAGCAATGAAACAGGCAGATATAGATTTTGCTTATCAGTCAATACAGGAGATTACCTATGCATGCCTTATCAGGCTGCTGGGAGAAAAATAAAAAGCACAATAAAAGGAGGAAAGCATGATGGCGAAGAAGGTTTTAGTGGCATGCTTTTCAGCAAGCGGCGTGACGAAACAGGTCGGAGAGGAAATCGCCCGAATGAGAGTGAGATAAAGAAGGGGCTTGCCGAAGTATTGTGAGCTTTTGCCAAATGAAAGGGGCTAACCTATGAGTATTACTGTTAATATCCGGTACAAAGGGAAAAGTGGCGCTGCGAAGAGATTTGCAGAAGAAATGATATCCCGAGGAACAGTGGATGATATTAGAAATGAGGCCGGAAATCTGAAGTATGAATACTTTCAGTCACTTGATGATCCTGAAACCATACTGCTTATTGACAGCTGGGAAGATCAGAAGGCTATCGATATTCATCACGGCTCTCCTATGATGAAAACAATCATTGAACTTAGAAAAAAGTATGATCTTCATATGACAGTAGAAAGATATAAGTCTGATGACACTATGCCTGAATCAGATAAAAGTTTTATCAGAGAATAGAAAGGAAGGGACGGAGAATGGGTAAGAAAATCGTACAGACAGCGGGAAGAAACCAGCTTGGTGAATTCGCACCGATGTTTGCGCATCTGAATGATGATGTACTGTTCGATGAGGTGTGGAATGACGAAGCCATTGATGTGAAGACAAAATGCATCATCACAGTGGTAAGCCTTATGGCGTCAGGTATTACGGATTCTTCCCTGCAGTATCACCTGCAGAACGCAAAAGACCACGGTGTGACGAAGGAAGAGATCGCAGCAATCATTACCCACGCAACGATGTATGTAGGCTGGCCAAAAGGGTGGGCAGTGTTCAGACTGGCAAAAGAAGTGTGGAATGAAGAGTGAACCGGTATCTAATGAAGATTTCGGTAGTATGAAATAAAGGAGACGACACAGTATGAGAAAAATTAAAACAGCGGCTGCATTATTATTTGTGTTTTGCATGTGCTTTGCTCTTTCTGCCTGCGGAAGAAGTGCGGATCATACACGAGCCGAAAATGCAGATAACGCTACTATAGAGAGCACACAGACACAGGCGGATACAAAAGAGAGTGCTGAGACGACAGTCCAAAGCACAACCGAGGCTACAACAGAAACTGAAGAAAGTACTCAGCCCAAACAGGAGGATACAGAGTCGGAAACTGATGTCCTCGTAGTTGTTTTTTCAGCAACCGGTACAACAAAAGGAGTTGCGGAAAAGATCGCTGCTATCGAAAATGCAGATCTGTATGAAATAGTTGCTGCAGAGCCTTATTCTGACGAGGACCTGAATTATAATGATAATAACAGCCGAACATCAAAAGAGCAGAACGATGCTTCTGTAAGACCCGGTATTGCAAGTGAAAGCATTGATATTACAAAATATTCCAAAATCTATATAGGCTATCCAATCTGGTGGGGGCAGGAACCGCGCATTATGGATACCTTTGTTGAGAGTTATGATTTTGGAGATATTATAATGATCCCATTCTGTACCTCAGGAAGCAGCGGTATTGGAAAAAGCGGATCTACTCTTGCTGATCTTTCCGGAAACGGAAATTGGATCGAAGGAAAAAGATTTGATGGCGGGGTTTCCGAAGATGCTCTGAGAGAATGGATTAATGGATTGTGATAAGATCAGAAAGATGCGCCCATGGAACGACGATTGGATAGTAAGCGATCCGGTCGTCGTTTTCATTCCATGTCCCTCAATTACGAACTTTTTTGGTGATATAATGATCATGTAACGAGGGAAAGAATAGTATAAGTTACAATAAATTTGAGAAGAAATGGAAAGATCTTGTAGTCAAACAGTATTTTCCTTTGAGATGCTGGGAGGTATTTAGTGTGAAACTTACGCATTTGTCGAAAAAAACACTTGTATTGATTTGCTTCAGGGTGATAAGGCAGTATTGATTTTCTAGGAAATCATGCTGTCTTATTTTTCTTGTTCATCCTCTTGATGACAGCATTGATCTCTTTTTCTGATGGAATATCAAACATACCGATTGCGGTAAAATAGATATCCACCTTTACATACATCTTTCCATCGCGTTTCTCACTGTTGTGGACTTCAATCCTCCTGATGAGACTGTTAACAAGTGTGGAGTCGAGTTCCTTGATCTGCGTCAGCTTCCGAAGCTGGCAAAAGAGGTGACGGAGCTCGGTATTCTCTTTCTCGGTCTCGCTGAGACTATTCCGTAAATCCGCAATGGTTTTCTCAAGTTCTTTCTGCTCCGATTCATAGGAAAGCAGCAGTTTCTCGAATCTCTCGTCTGAAATCTTTCCAAATGCGTTGTCTTCATATACACGCTTTGAGAGAAAATCCAGCTCGTCTTGCCGTTTTTCAGCCTGAGCAAGTCTTCGTTGTTCCGCTTTTCGTGTCTCAGCCTTGAGTAATTCATTCTTCTCTGTAATCATGTACAGAAAGACACTCTCGTAACAGCGTACGAAATCAGCTAGATCGCTTATGGCGGTCCTTACAATCTGCTCAAGTACGATATTCCTTATGAAATGAATCGAACAAGTACCCCGATTGCTCTTGTACTTCGAACATCTGTAGAAATCCTGTTCCGGTTCAAATGTCTTCGATGTACAGAAATGAAGCTTCGATCCGCAGTCCGGACAATATAGCAATCCGGAAAACATGCTTGTCTTGCCACTTTTTGAAGGCCTTCTTTTATTCTTCCGGAGTTCCTGTACCCGGAGCCAGTCCTCCTCTGAAATGATCGCTTCCTGCTGATTAGGTATGATCTGATGTTCTTCAGGTGGATTCACAACCAGCTTGTGGACCTTATAACTTACTGTTGTGGTTACATTAT
>JAEEGH010013998.1_pt1 | contig 17693 bp, 14 predicted proteins | sample 9134181 | NCBI WGS metagenome assembly JAEEGH01 (sample SAMN16246544, study PRJNA631951) | gut metagenome | biome: gut microbiome; feature: rumen; material: DP-attached | host: Bos | place: Iran: Karaj | collected 2018-10
CGTCGGCCGCCATGTCGCCGATCCACCAGACGCTTCCGAGCGGTGCGAACGACACCTGCTGCGGCGCGAGGCCGTACGCGGCGGAGACGACCACGTCGCACGACGCGGCGGAACCGAGGGTGAAGACCTCGCCGGCCTTCCCCTCCTGCGGCGTGAGCGTGGCGATGCGCTTGCCGTTCTGCGTGAAGATCAGGGGTTTCATCAGGGCATTTCCACTTCGATCTTGCGGTCCTTCATCTCGTTCAGGCGCGCGGCCGTGCGGTCGCCGTCGCCCTCGAGCGCCCAGTCCACCGTCACCACGAGCATCATCTCGTCCATGTTGACGTCGTTCGACGTGTTCCCGAAGAGGTACGGGCCGATCCACGGGATGTTGGAGAGCCAGGGCGTGCCTTTCTTGTTCTCGCTCTCGGAACTGTACTTGTAGCCGGAGAGCAGGATCGACTCGCCCGGGCGGACGAGGTACTTGGACTTCGTCTGGTAGCGCTTGATCCGGATGTCCTCGTCGCTCTTGAGGGACAGGCTCTCCGGCTGCTTGTTGTCGAGGGAGAAGTCGAGGTTGACGGTGTTGGGGTCGATGATGAGCGGCGTCGCCTTGATGATGTAGCCGTACTCGATCGACTCGAGTCCGCCGCTCGCGCCGACGCCGGCCATGGTGGAGCGGTGGATCGTGCCGCCGTTCTGGAACTCGGCCTCGATGCCCGACTGCGTGGAGAGCGTGGTGGAGTAGAGCGTCTTCGCCGCGCCGTTTTTCTTGAGGAGGTTGATGGTCGCCTGGACGCCCTCGATCTTCGCGTTCGCGCCGCCCTTCCAGTTGTGAGTCCAGTCGCTGCTCCTTTCGTGCGAGAAGTCCTCGCCGTATGTCGAAGACCCCGAGCGCTGCGGCGTCGCCGCCGTGTCGAACTTCGATTCGTCCTTCGCCGTACGCGTGAACTTGCGTTCGCCACTCGTGTTCTTCTCATGCTCGTATCCGAAGTTCCAGTCGAGCCCCGCCGTGATCGCCTCTGGCCCGGAGAAGCCGAGATTGCGCGACATGTTGTCGTTGTACGCGACGAACTCGATGTTGATGAGGATCTTCTGCTTGTAGATTCGCAGTTCGTCGACGTTCACCGAGATTCCGGGGAAGTCCTTCACGAACCCCCCGACGCGAGTCTTCAGCTGCTCGATTGATTGCGTGTCGTACATGCGTCCAGAGAGGCACACCTCGTGGCCGACCACGTTGACGCCGATGTTGGTGATGTTCGAGCGCCTCAGGAAGTCCCTCACGAGCTCGCCGATCTGCGCGGTGGAATACGACACCTGCGTGACGATCCGCTGGGGATCGAGCCCCTTCGCCTGCTCCACGCGGCGGAGCGTGTCGACGTTGGCAGTCGCGCCGCCCACCACCACCTTGTCGCCAACGATCGCGATCGTGATCTCCGGATCCTCCGAGAACATGCCCCGGAGGACGTCCCAGTAGGCCGGCACCACCATCACGGACCGCGAGGCGAACACGCCGCGATCGTCCACGTAGCTGAGCGTGGCCTCGCCCAGGCGCGCGCCGGAAACGAGGGCCTCCCCGCTCTCCCGCAGCGCCGCGCCGAACACCGCCGTGTTCGAGCTGCGCACGGCCGAAGCCTTCATCGCGTCCGTCGCGACCGTCTCGCTCTCAACCACGTTAAGGCTCGGCAGCTTGCGCACAACCACGGCCTCGGCCGACAGCATGGCAACCGCCGCCGCCAGCATGACAATCCATTTCGTTTTCATCCTCATTTTCTCCACTGTTCTCAACCTCTAGCCACTAGCCACTAACCACTAGCAACTAACCACTAGCCACTAGCCACTAACCACTAGCCACTACTACTGAAACGCCTTCACCGCTTCCCCGAAGGAGTTGCCGGGCGCAACCGTCACGCTGGTGCGGTCCTGCTCGGTCTTCGTGTCGCGCATGTTCCGGAGCAGGTACGTGACCTGCCCCATCGTCCGAGCCTGCACCAGCATGATCGCCGCCCTTGTCGGCAGCGAGAGCGTGATCGTCCCGTAGCCGGACGAGTCGCTCTGGAGGTCGTACTCGCGGTCCGTGGCGATGACGGGCACGTTCTGGAGTATGACGCTGGAGACGACGCGCTGGCCCGCCTCCTTCGCCGCCTGCCCGGTGACGAGGCCGAGCTTCTCCTCCGAGGCGGTCAGCACCACGTCGATGCGGCTGCCGGGCTTGATGAAGCCGCAAACGGAGCTGACGGAATCCACAGGAACCGTGACTGCGCGGTGGCCGTCGGCGATGAGGTCCGCGAACGGCGTCTTTGGCTCCGTGGCGATGTCGATCCAGAAGACCGGCGTCTTCGCGGCGATCAGGCGCTTCGCCTTCCGCTTGATGATCTTCTCCATCACGTCCGAGAGCGCCTTCTGGTAGCCGGGATCGTCCTTCGCCGGCAGGGCAATGTGCATGTTGGAGAGCGAGTCGAACGGGATCTCCGCCGATCCCAGCATCTCCTCCCCGATCTCGGACCCTTCCTTGATCTCCATCGTCGCCACGAGGATCGACGCCTTGGGCGTGGGAGCGACTGCGGTCTTCGCCGCGATGTACTTGTTCACGGCCACAACCGCGAACAGTCCGACGAGCACAGCCGCGACGACGGCGAGCTTCGTGTTGTTGTTAGTTTTCATTCTCTTTTCCTTTCCTTAAGATGTAAGCTTCGTCATCCGAGAACCGGTAGTCCACGTCGCAGCCGGAACCGTCCGGACGCGGCACTGTCTCGAAATAGAACGTGAGGTTCTGCTTCGCCCAGGAGGACTTCACGGGAGGGACGCGCTCCTGCGTGCCCGCCACGCTTCCGACCGCGCGGGAACGCGTCCCTCCCGCATCGGCGGGGTCGAACGGCATCTCCGCCCAGCCTGCCTTTCGCGCCGCCGCCTCAATCGCGCGGACGGCGTTTGCCGCCGACATCTCGGCACACAGTGGACGATGAACACCGCGCCGCCGCCCCGCTCGATCAGCTCCGTCATGAGCGGGCTGCCGACCACCACGTCCCGCAGCACGCCCGGCATCACCGCCTTCACCTGCTGCGCCGAGCGGCGCGCCAGGGCGTCGGGCGTCGTCTGCTCGGTATGCTCCGGGATCAGCTCGACGGGAATCGTGAAGTCCTCCATCAGCGAGTCGTCCCCTTGGATCGCCCTCACCTCGCGCAGCACGATCGACCCTTCCGGCGTCTTGTACACGCGCTCCATGCCGGAGAGGTTCTTGACCGTGAAAGCGTTCTCGTCGTCCAGCCGCTCCCAGCCCGCGCTCTTCGCCCTGTCCTCGGCCAGGTCGGCGGCCAGGGCGTACGGCATGTGCAGACGCTCCGCGCGGCGGCGGATGGCCAGGCCCGCGATGTTCACGTGAAGCTCCTTCGGCACGATCCCGGCGAGCGACCAGACCCGCTGCGCGGGAGCGACAGGCATCTCCACCGCGCCCACGTCGCGCTCCGCCCGGTACGCGCGCGCCATCGCGGTGCGGATCGTCCAGCGGACGGCAAGGACCGCCCCCACGACGACCAGAACCGAAAGGACTGTGCGAACGAGCTTCTCCCTCATTTCACGAGTCCTTTCAGGAAAGGTTGCTTGGCGCACCAGCTCTTGAGCTTACGCACGTAGGTCTCCGGCGCCGTCGGGACCGAGTCCAGCACCGGCATGAAGCAGTAAACGCGATGCCGCTTGGCCGTGTTGAGCTTGTAGTTCCACGCCGTCGCCGCCACGCCGCCCTCCAGGTCGTTCACGAACTGCCCCACGCCGATCTTGCCGCTGCTACGCTCCGCGAGGCCGAGCCACCCGTACGAGCCGGCGGGGAGGATTGTCGAGATGTACGCGGCCGTGGAGACCCGCACCTCGCGGTCGTGCGGGATCACGTCCGTGACGTAGTTGATCGTGCGGAAAGTTATGAAGTTCATGAGGCCGCCCAGCACCTTGCCGATGAGATTCAGGAACACGTTGTCCTCGCTGAACGCCTGCCCCTTCATGAAATCGTTCACCTTGTCGACCGCGTACGAGATCGGGTTCTTGATCACGTTGCTGCTACCCTTGATGTACACGTCGCCGACACTTTTTACCGCGTGCGCCACGTTCACAAGGTAGTACTTGGCGACGCTCTTCGACTGCGAGCTCGGGCAGGCCCCCTTCCCGTAGTAGTCAGCCATGTGCGCCTCAACGTCCGCCGCGAGGCGCGAGGCGATCTCGAGCTGCTGCTCCGTGCGGAGGATGCGGGTAAAGTCGGCGGCGAAGACGGCGACGGCGACGGCGAGCGGCGCCACGAAGGCGAACTCGAGCATCACGGTCGCCCGCGTGCTCTCCAGCCGCCTCTTGAGGCGCCTCAGTATGTCATCTTCACTCTTCACTACCTAACCACCTAACTACCTAACCACCTAACCACCTAACTATCAGTGATAGACAATCGCGTCCACTGCATAGCCGGCCACCTTGCTCCACCCGTAGATGACCTCGGAGACGGGGACGAGCTTCGCGGTCGCGCCGGCGCCGAAGCCGGCCGGACGCTGGTTCGTGTTGTTCTTCTCGATCTTCTTCGAGTGCGGGATCACGTCGCCGGTGATGCACTGCGCCGCCGCCACGGCAATCAGCGGCACGCTATGTATCAGCCGCTTCTTGTCGTCTGGGTTCCAGAAACCGTCGAGCGGCAGCGTATGGATGTTTCCGTTCAGCTTGAACGCCACCCACATCGTCGGCGAGGGCAGGACGCCGTTGTCGTCGACTTCCGTGACATCCTTTCCTTTCTTCGTCTTCTTCTCGACCTTGATGCCCTCCGTGTCGCCGCGCTTCGAGACGTACGGCTTTATGTCCCACGCGTCCCCGGCGCAGGTGAAGCTGTAGATCTGCTTCCACGGCGACTTTGACTTCTCGAACGTCTTGATCTCCTTCTCCTTCCACGGCGACTTCTTCACCTCGTCCTTGCCCGACTCCGCGAGCGGCAGCTTGAACGCGTCCGCGAGCTTGCTCGACAGCCCCAGCGTGTAGATGCCGAAAACCCAGCCGTCGGATTCCGCGGTCGAAGTGGACGATCCAAGCCGCGCGAGCGGATCCGCCTCGTTCTGCGCGGCCAGCAGCTGCGCGTTCCATATTCCCATCGCGGACGAGCCCCACGCGTAGAACATCGCTATGTGCTTCAGGAATATCTTGCACACCCTGGCGGCAAGCCATCCCCCCGACCCGCCCGTCAGGACGCCTATCGTGTGCATGGCGATCGCGATCCCCTTGAAGATGACGCCCACGAACGGAGCCGCCGACGCCGCGTCGAAGCCGAGCGCGATCGGCTCGATCACCTTCGCGACGCTCCGGAGCTTCACGGCGAGCGACAGCGCCTCGTACATCTCGTCGTTGATGTTCTGCACGGCGTTCATCCCGCGGGCCTGCCATATGGCGTGCGCGAGCGCCGCCGAGTCCGCCGCGTTCTGGAGGCGCATCTTCGCCTTCGAGAGCTGCGCCGTGTTCCACGTCATCGTGAGCATCCCCAGCACGAGGAAGATGACGAGCGCCACCACCACGCCCACGCTGCCCTGCTCGGAGGCGAGGCGCGCCCTCATCGTGCGGATCAATTCCATTTCCACGCTCCTCCCTGGTAGGTCTGCCTGTCCTTGTCGATGATGTTGCCTGTGTCGCTGCCGGGCGCGAGCGAGCCGGGCATGTCGTCTTCCACGCCGTCCGCCGCGTCCACGATCTCGTCGGGCGACTTGCCCTCGCGCTTCGCCTTCCCCGCGCTCTCGAGGCCCATCATCGCGCCGTACTCCACCTCCAGGTTGTACGACTTGACGAGCTTGTCGTAGTAGGCCTTGGCCCTCGCCAGCATGTCGCGCGTCCCCTTCCCGATGTCGTATGGATTGCAGCCTGACGGGATCCTGAAGCTGGCGTCCTTCCCCTTGTCGAAGATCGTCCTGTCCTTCGTCCTGACGAGCATGTTGATGCACGACTCGGCGAAGTACAACACGACGTTCTCCGCCTTCCGGTCGCCCTCGAACTTCGCGACAGCAGTCTTGTACGACTCCCACTCGTTCCGCAGGGACACGGCCGCGTTGTCGATCTCGACGAGCTTCTTCTTCAGGTTGGCCTTCATCGTCGCCCATTTCGCACGGGCCTTCTTCGCGGCGGCGTCCGGGTTCTTCATGACCTCCTCGTCGTTCGGATCGAACACCGGGTCTTCATCGTCGCCCGTCCAGGACGAGGAACCGTTCTCCATGTTCTCGATGTCCTTGATCTCCTTCTGGATGAGCGTCTTTATCGCCGCGAACGACTTCTCCGCCTTCTTCGCCGTCTCGTGGACCTCCTTGTCCTGGGCCTTCCACGCCTCGAGGTCGTGGCCATCCTGCCACTTGACGAGGTTGTACACGTTCACCTTGTTGCGCTTTGCGAAGTTGTCCAGCTTCGAGTAAAGCCAGGTCTGGCTCACCCCGCCAGGCAAGGTCGAGAGCTTGGCCGCGTGCTTGGCGTAGGCCAACACGACCATCTGGTACGAGGACGAGGTCGTTTCGAACAGGTTGATGTCGGAGTCGCGATAGCTCAAGGGCTTGTTTCTGACCCTGTCGTACCACGCGCCGAGTCCCGCGTTGCCGAGCGTGTCGCAGAGGCCCTGGCTGTAGCGCTTGTGGTACGAGCCGTCCCAGTAGAAATAGTCCCTGTAGCGGTAGCTCGACGTCTTGAAGTAATTCTCGAGGTCCGACATCAGCGCGTCCTGGGCCTTCCCGTCGGTAATCGCCTTCCAGCAGTCGGAGTAGTCGCCGCCAGCCTTGCCGCCGCCGTGCCCGAAGAGCCCCTTCAGCTCCGGGCAGCACTTCCACGACCACGACTCGTACCAGTCCCCTTCGTCCTTGAGCGAAATCGAGTCCTCGCAAATCCTGAACCGCATGCAGAACTTGACGTACTTGAGGTAGTCCTTCATCTCCTTGGCCAGGTCGTCGAGGGCCGAGACTGCCGCGTTGTTCGTGTAGGCGCCGGGGTCGAACGCCGTCGCGCCCTCGGAATAGAGGTTGTCGTCCGCGATGTCCGGCTGCGGGAACACCATGCTGTGCCCCGTGGCGACGGGGCGCGAGGAGAGGGCGTCGCCGCCGGAGACGACCGGGAATAGCCAGCCGTACTCGTAAGGCCAGTTGATCTCCACATGCACCATCGCGAGGCCGCCGTCGTTCGCGGGCCAGCCGTGCACGCCCGTCACGAAGTAGCCGTCGCTCTTCGCCTCCTTGTCGACCACCTGCGGATAGACAAGCCGTCCCATGTCGCTGCGCTTCGCGAAGAGGAACCCGCCCTTGAGGTCGTCCATGTCCGTGACCGTCAGCACCTCCTTGCCGATCGTGGACTTCGCGCGCGCGATGCGCGACCCCGCGCCGTAGATCTGCCGAGCGAAACGCGCGGCCGCGCTCTTGCCGCTGAAGAGGTTGTCGATCTTGATGCCGTCCTTTCCGAGGACGTTCTCGAACGCCTTCTTGAGAAGCTCCCCGATCTTCTCCGCGACAGGCTTGAGCGCCACCTCCGTGATCTTGTCGACGATGCCCTTCACGAGGTCGTTCACGAAGCCTTCGATCCCGGACCCTCGGCCGTCGATGAACGACGGTAGCGTGATGCCGGCGACCGACTCCTTGATCCAGTCCGGGATGCCCTCCGTGATCGCCTTTATCCCGGCCCCGATCAGCGCGTTGAATCCGTCCGAGATCGTCCGTCCGGGCGAGGCCCCGTAGTAGCCGATCCCGCAGGTGGACATGAGGAACAGCGTCGCGACGTTCCCGCGGTTGTTGAACCTGTTGAAGCCGGAGATGGGCGTGTCAAGGCCGGCGAGCGCCTTCTTCAGCGGATCAGGCAGAGGGCTGCCGGCGATGCCGGTCTTGGACTTCTGGGAGACGTTGTTCGAGAACTCCAGCCCGTCCGAGCCGCGCACCATCACGATGCGCCCGACGGTCCACGCGGCGTGGTTCGCCATCACCTGCGCGTCCCAGAACCCGGCGATCTCGATGAGCGCGCTGCACACGAGCACGACGATCGGAACGATGAGCGCAAACTCGGAGAACACCGAGCCGCGCGGGGACGACAGGCGTTTCTTCGCCCGCGCCATCCGCCCCCCATCGTTTCTCGTCAGCCACCTGAACATCAGAAATCCTGCACAAACACGGCCACCAGCGTGCCGACCGTGATCGCCAGCGCATACGGCACCATGGGCGGATTGCGGAGCCCCTCCTGCCTGCGCTGCATTCCCGCCATGATCCTGAACACGTTCGCGAGCGTCGTCAGCAAGATGCCGTTCCACGCCATGATCGCCACGGCGATGAGGCCGCCGGCTATGCACGTGTCGCAGAGGACTCGCAGCACCATCGGCCAGCCGACGATCGCGCCGACCGCCGCCATGAGCTTCATGTCGCCGCCGCCCACGACCCCGAGAAGGCAAAACGGGAGGAACAATCCTCCCGCGATAGCCAGCCCCAGCGCCGAGTCCGTCAGTCCGGCAAGACCGCCCTCGATGATGGCAGCCCCAAGGCCGAGCGCGATTGCACCCAGCGTAAGCCAATTCGGAATCCTCCTCTCCTTGATCTCGCCGTAGCAGGCGAAGGCGAGGATGAACGGCAACGCGATCCAGACGATCGGCATCAGAAGATCGGGAGCTTGATCATCATCTCGCGAAAGGCGTAATCAAGCCCCAGCCCCTTGAAGAACCAGCTGTCAGGATTAAACATCACGGCGGCGATCCCGAGCGTAACAGACGTTACGAGCGCGTATTCGAGATACACGCTCGCACGTTCCGACACGAGTCGCCGCCTGATGCGTCTGAACATCCGTTAGGGGTTCTGCTGGCCGCCGCCGCCACCCTGCTGGCCGCCGCCCTTGTTGCCGGCGTCTTTCAGCGTCTTGGTCAGGTCCACGTTCTTGACGTTCGTCGTGACGGACTCCGTCTGCTCTCCGGTGGCGCCGAAGAGCTTCTTGAGGTCGTCGCCGAAGAACATCGCCGCAGCCGCGACGACGATAGCCACGAGACCCGCCAGAAGCGCGTACTCGATGAACGTGGCACCCTTGCGGGAACCGAACTTTCTCTGTTTGCTCATTTGTTGTTTTTCCTTTTCTTTGCGGGCCACCCGGCCCATTGAGAAAACTATTTCGTCTTTTTCGGCGTCACCTCGGCCGTCTTGTCGCCGAGCGACGAGAAGAAGTCGCTGATCGCCTTGCCGTACTTCATCACGCCCACGGCACCGACGATGCCGATGAGCGCGGCCAGAAGCGCGTACTCAAGAAACGTCGCTCCGCGTTTTCTCTTTCTGTCGTCCATCATCAGTCTCCTTCCCTGCCAGATTCAAAACCCGAGGGCACAATGCCTCCAGACAGCACAATTATAGCAAGTCCCCCCCCTGTCCGCAAGCGCAAAAGGCGGAAAGCTCCCCGCTACCTTGCTTCGGGCTTCAGCAGCAGCTGCGCAGCAAAAGGCCAATGGCGTGCTCTATGGCCGCCGTGCGGACGGCTTCGCGGTCGCCGGGGAATATCTTCTGCTCTGTGGTCGTGCCCGCCTTCGACGCAAGCCCGAACCAGACGAGTCCCACCGGCTTCTCGGCGCTTCCGCCACCAGGCCCGGCGATGCCCGTCAGCGACACCGCAAGATCCGTCTTCAGAAGTCTCCGCACGCCTTCAGCCATTGCCGCCGCACATTCTGGCGAGACCGCCCCCTTCGTCGAGAGCACCTCCTCCGGCACGCCCAGAACATCGCGCTTCACCGAGTTGTCGTAGCTTATGACGCCGCCCCAGAAGACGGCGCTCGACCCAGACACGCCAGTGATCGCGTATCCCACGCCGCCGCCCGTGCACGATTCCGCTGTCGCGCACGTCAGCTTCTTCTCAACCAGAGCCTGTACGAGTTTTTCCGCTGTCGTCATGTGGACTCCTGTTTTCTTGCCTCGCATTCTTCCGCAACAGGCGCGGCCAACGCATAAGCCTTGCCCCCTCTCGTCCTCGGCTGGACGCCAAGCTGGACCAGCTTGCCGACGGCCTTAGCAATACTCTGCCCCTTAGGCGCATCGACCAGCCGCCCCTTCGCGGCCTCATACTTCGCAAAGACATCCTTGAACGCTTCCCCGACGGCCAGGAACTCTTCGACAAAATCGTTGGCGCGCTGGAGAAGCTCCTCGGCGGCGCGGATAGTGTCCTGACGGTTCTTCTCCGTCCGTTCGACATTCCACATCATCTCGATGAGGCGCACCACTGGCACGACGCTTGCGGAATTCACGAACACGACATTGTGCCGAGTGGCATAGTCGCGCAGAAGCTCCCGCTCGCCGCTGACCGAGATCGACGCCTTCATGGCCAGCATGTACACCTCTTCGAGAGGGATGTACATCAACACGGTCGAGAAAGCGTTGGGGACAGACGCCTGATACTCGGCAACGTCTATCTCGTCGACATGCCCGCGCACCGAAGCGATGATCTCCGCCTCGGCGGAGGCGCGCGACGCCTCGTCTGCCGCGCTTGTGTAGCGTTCGGCGGCGGCGATCGTGTTCTTGGAATCAATGATCAGCGAGCGACCGCCCGGCATCTTGATGACGAAGTCGGTCCGCTTCGACTTGCGGCCAGTCTGGTCGTCCCGGAACGTCTCTTGATACGTGTAGTCGCTCGACGCGACCAGCCCGGCCAGATCGAGCACGCGCTTGAGCTGGATCTCCGCCCACTCGCCCGTCAGCTGCGCATCGCCACGGATGGCGCTGGCAAGATTGTTGGCTTGCTCCGTCACCTTGTTCGTCTGATCGACAAGCGTCGTGATCTTACCCATCAAGTCGGTGTGCGAGGTGGCGGACTTCTCGTCAGAGGCCGAGATCTTCGTCTTGAGGTTGTTGATCTCCTGTTTCAGTTGGGTCACGAGCATGCTCAGCGGATTCGTCCCGTCTTCCTTCAACTTCTTCTCGCGATCTTCGAGTATCTGCTGGGCGAGCTCCTTGAACTGGGCCGTCCCTTGCTCCAGCGTTTTCCGGTACTGCGCCTCCTTTTCAGCCAGCAGCTTCTCGTTTGCCCTCTGCGCTTCCTCCGACGCCACAAGCCGACGGGCGACGCTCTCCCTTTTCTCGCGCTCGTCCCTGATCTCCTGCGCCGATGCTTCCAGCTTCGCATTCAGCGCACGGATTTCATCGCGAAACTGCTCAGCCTGCCGCCTGAGATCGTCCGCGTCATCCTTGCGCAGCCGATCGATTTCGTCGCACTTGGCCTTGAGCGCGACCTCGGCTTTTGACTTCTCCAGCTCCGCATTGACCCTGCCCGCTTCGGCGTCTTCGCGCAATTTGTCCAGCCGCGCATGCTCCTTCGAGGCGACATGCCTCTGCCAAAACCAAACGGCGACGACAACAGGTACGGCGCACAAAATTATCAACACTTCGTTACTCATCGTTCTACTCCAAAACCCATGAACCGAAGTTCACAGTCTAGGCAGGTATTATACACAATCGGATTCCTCCGACACAAGCGGTCCGCCATCTTTTCATTTCGTCAGGCCGGTGACGCGTTCGACGGCCTTCTGGCAGCAGGCGACAACGGAGGCTTCACTGGCGTAGATGCGTACGCTCCCCTTCGTGCGAGTAATGCCCGTGTAGAGGATTTCGCGCGTGAGGAGCGGCGAATCTCCGTCAGGCGGCAGAACGATCGCCACGTCGTCAAACTCCGAACCTTGCGACTTGTGGATGGTCGTCGCGAACGCCAGTTCCATCGCCGGCAGAAGCTCCAGTCGAATGGGCCGCGGCCTTTCTGCCAGGGGCAGATGCAGTCTTTGGGGATCGCCCGGCATCACCACGCCCACGTCGCCGTTCGATACGCCTTGCAGGTTGTCGTTTTGCGTGATCATCATCGGCATGGGGCATCCTCGTCCCAGCAGCTTCTTGACGAACTCGTTCAGCCGCTCCGCGCCGTACGGACCGTGACGCAGCGCGCAGAGGATGCGGAAGCCGTTCAACCTGTCGAGCGCGGTCTTCGGATCCCTGCTGTCCGCGAACGCGGCAAAACGCTCACGGCACATCTCCACGAACCCAGGCCACGCCGCAGGCGCGGCGGCAGGCGCACCCGAAAGATCGACGTAGGATACGACGTCCCGCCCCGCGCCGAGAATCGCCATCGCCCCTGCGGGGTCGTTGCCGTTCACCGCGGCGGCGATTCGCGCGATGTCGCCGTCCGGCTGGAAACGCGTACTCTCCGTGAGCCGGCTGATGGGCACGCCCCTCATCCGGCAAAGATCGCCGAACACGTGTCCGCGCTCCACTGACGCCAGCTGGTCGACGTCGCCAACCAGCGTCAGCCTGCACCCGTCCGGCAGCGCGTCGAGCAGCTTCGACATGAGCGGCATCCCGATCATGCTGGCCTCGTCCACGATCAGCCAGTCGACAGACAGCGGATTCTCGCGCCCATGATGAAAACTCACCATATCGTACCGCGCTCCCATCAGAGCGTGGATGGTCGTCGCCGGCGCCGCAGTCACGCCAGCTTTCGCCATCGACTCCGTCATCCGCGCGGCCGCCTTTCCGGTAGGCGCGGCCAAGGCCAGACGCAAGCCCGGATTCGTATCCTGCAGATACTTCACGGCTCGCGCGATCGTGTGCGTCTTTCCGGTCCCCGGTCCGCCCGTAAGGATCGAGAACTGCGACTTGCACATCGCCAATACCGCGTCCCTCTGTTCCTTGCGCAACAGCGCGTAGAATCCGTCGTCGGGCAACGTCACGTCGCTCGCCAGCACGTTCCCCGCCATTCGCCCGATCCGTTCGGCCACGTTCCGCTCGTACTGCCAGTTCCGGCGCGTATACAGCAGATCCCCGCTCACCACGAACGGCGCCGTCACGTCCTCGACAGGCGTCCGCCCGTCGACAACGCGAACCACTTCCGGCACTTCCGAAAGCAGCCGCATCTCCTCTTCGTCAAGGCGGCGGCAGACGTCTCCCTCCTCCAGATTGGCGACGGTCGAAGCGCAAATCTCGGCAACCTTCGCGTTTCCGCCGGTCATCCTCTCCACCATGTCGCGCACTGCGTTCTTCATCTCGTCAACCCTCCAATCCCAATGCGGCGCAAAGCTTATCGAGCAACACCTCTCCCGGGCGGTCGCAGAACACCGCCTTCTCGCCGTTGAATGGAATCCCGCGCAGGAAATAGTACCGTATGCCGCCGAAGTTCCGTTCCCAGGAATAGTCCGCGCCCATCGTCTCCTTCAGGAAGCGGTGCAGAACAGCAGAATACAGCAGGTACTGGAAGAAATACCCGGCCGACGCCATTTCCGCCGTAATGCCTTCTTCCATGAAGTCCGCCACATGGCGCGTCAGGCTGTTCGACTTCCAGTCTACGACGTAATAGTAGCCATCCTTCCGGAAGACAAGATCAAGAAACCCCTTGAGATAGCCTTTCGGGATGGGTCGGTTCCACCCCTCGAGTTCCTTCAGGAACGCCACCTTTGAGGCATCCCCTTTCCACTCTTCCCGCAAGATCTCGGCAATCGCCCCCGTCGTGGACGCGGCCGCCGATGAAAAGTCGAACTCCCATTCGCTGAACCGATCTTGCCCGCCAATCTCCCGAAGCGAGAACGACGTTCCGTCGGGAGCGTTAAGCGGACACTCCAGCGCAGCCTTTACCATCTCGGCGACAAGCCCCGCATCTTTTGCGAATGCCTCGTCGCTGGGGGATGCGAGCCCGTGCACTGACAATGCACGACGCGTCTCCACAAGAATCGCACCATCGTCAGCGTCGAACGGCAGACGTTCCAGAATCTCGTGCCAGCACGTTCCAGTTTTCGTGCCGCCCGGCAGGGCCATGACGCCCTCCGCATTCTCGTTCACGCCATCCACTGCGGCGGAATCGAAGTCGAATTCGTCCTCGCGGCCTCCATGCGCGCCTGGCGCGAGCGACGAATAGCTTCCCTTCGTGGGCGCCGTGGAATAATGACGGGGCTCCAGCGCAGGCAAAAGATCCTCCGCCGTCACGCCCGAAGACGAAGCGGAATACGGCGGCAAAGGTTCTTCCTGCTGTTCGTACTCGGTCCACATGATCGGCGCCCCCTGCGCGTCCTCTCCCGCGCCGTTGCGCCGGGCATTCGCCAGCAGACGGCCGAGCGGCGATTCGGGGTCCGGCTCGGTCGTCACGAGAACGGTGCGCTTGGTGGCGCGCGTGAGCGCGACATACAGCAGGCGCATGCGCTCGGCGTCATGCTCGGCTGCGGCCTGCGCATGGGCCTCATCGTCCAAGGCGACATGCAGGTCCATGTTCGCGTCGTGGTAGAAGTACGGCGGCTGCACGTCCCACCCCTTCGTCATAGGCACAATGACAATCGGGAACTCAAGACCCTTCGACACGTGGATCGTCATGATCTTGAGAGCGTCGCTCTCGCTCTCCAGCTGCCGCGCATACTCATCGACGTCCGCCTCGTTGCCCGCCTGGTTTATCCGTTCCGTAAGCCAATCGACAAGCGTCTCCGGCGCAGGGCCAAGCTCCTTCACCGCCGCATCCGCAAGGTCGATGATCTGCATCAGGTCGGCAAGCAGGCGCTCGCCGTCCGGCAGGCCCGCCAGTCTCCTGCGGAAGTCGCATTTGTCCTTTGCTTCCAGCGCGGCAAGAGCGGCATTGAATCCCCGTGTGAGCCAGATCTGGTTAAGCTCGCCGAAGAAACCCACCATGTCGGCAAGCAAGGACTCATCGTCCAACATCGCCTTGTCGAACGAGAAGAACCCCGTAAGCAGCGCGGCGCGTACCTGCCCGCGTCCGCCCATCTGCGCCATCGCCATCAGCACCTGGCGGAAGTCGCCTGCCATCTGCCCGGCGAAGACGTTGCCAGCGCGCTGCAGGACGGCCGGCACGCCGACGTCACGAAGCGCGTCGCGGAATCCCGCGCCCGCGTCGTTCGACGTCGTGAGGATTGCGACATCCTTCGGCGTGATGCCGTTTTCGCGTTGCTCCTCGAGGACCTTCAGCACGGTGTCGACCACGGCCTGCGAGCGTCCACTTGCGTTCTCCGCCATTACGATGCGGAACGGCGACGGGTCCGGATTCCCGTCCGGCAATGTCAGCGGCTCCTTCATCTCGTTGCTGCGCAGCGGTTTGGGATAGCCGATCGAGTCGTCGCCAAACGTGCGGACGTACGTGTCCTTCCCGGTCTCCTCATCCATGAACAATGCGTTGACGGCGTCGATCAGACGGGGCGTGGAACGGAAATTCTGGTCCAGATGGTACGTGCTCGCCGCAACAGCCGGATCCGTGACGGCCCTCTTGTATGTGTAGATGTCGCCGCCGCGGAACGAATAAATCGCCTGCTTGGGATCGCCCACGAAGAAGAGCGCTGGCGCGGGCTGTACCGCGGGGTCGAGAAACACGCGGCGGAAGATGTCGTACTGGACGGGGTCCGTGTCCTGGAATTCGTCTACAAGCGCCGCCTTGAACTCGTTCCGCAGGCACGCGGCAAGCACAGGCCCCTTCTCGGCATCCTGCAGGGCAATCCGCAGACTGCGCAGAAGGTCGTCGTACGTCTGTGTGGTGCGCGTGGGGCGATCTGCCTCGTATGCGTTGACGATTTCCTTCGCGCGGGTAAGGGCGAACGCCCCCACATCGTCTTCCGGGCCTTCGTCGACATTCCAACCGGTCTTTCCGGCGAGGCCGCTGACATAAGCCTGGATCGTCCCGATGTCCACGCTGTCCTTCACCGCATCTGGGATGGACTGGCGGTTGCACCGCCACCAGTCGCGCACGCGGCGCGCGAGGTCCTGCGCCTTCGTGTCCGCAAACTCCGCCTTGAACGCGCTGTCCGTCTCGAACGCGAAACGGACGAGGGCGCGGCGGCAGAACCCGTGGATGGTGGAGATGGCGGCCTGGTCGAATTCCATGAGCGCGAGAACGATGCGCGTCCGCGCAACGGCATCGGGCGACTCTCCGCCGATCGTCGCCCGTGCGCAGGCGCGCAGCTTCTCGAGACGCTCCAGTTCCTCGGGCTTGAAGCCAGCCACGCCATCGGCGAACAGCCGCGAGAGGTCCGCAAGCACCTTGCGCACGCGGTCGCGTAGTTCCTTTGTGGCCTTTTCGGTGAAGGTCATCACCTGGATCTGGGACGCCCGGAAACCCTTTTCCGCGACGAGACGCGCGTAGATGTTCTGGATGTTGTAGGTCTTGCCCGTCCCGGCGGACGCCGCGACGAGATGCGGTCCCTCCAGGACGAAGCCGGGATCGAAGATGTCTTCGCTGAAGATGCAGTTCATGGTTCAGTCCTCCCTACCTTCTCCCGTACGAGGAAACGATCCGTGAATCATAGTCGCCAAGCGCCTCCAAGAAGTCGTCAGGAAGCGAATCGTCGCCGCCGCCCGCCACCGCAGCCGCGTAGTCGAACACCATAGGTTTCATCGCCTGTACGACCATCTTCTCAAGCAACGCCTTCGCCTCGGCTTGCGGGATGGGACGATAGGTCCTCACGGGGCCGTCCTTCATGCACATCATCGCCGTTACGAAATCCCCGCCGGCGGCATGCCCGGCGACATGGCGGATCCATGCGGCGATCATCGTGGAATCGTAGATTCCCCCGTATGGGGAGAACGCGAAGACATGTCCCCTCTGTCCACTTGGCACCACGTTCAACTTGACTTCGTAACGGTTTCCCGCCACGGTCACACGACGTCCTTCAATCTCAAGGTCGACATGGAAGGTGGCAGGTTCTGCCGCGTCCTGCCAGCAGACGAACGCCTCCGCAGCCGTCTTGTCGGGACAGGAGAACCCCTCGCTTTCCGCCTTCTTGTACTTGAGCGGGCGCTGGCGGTAGCCCGCGCCGCTTTCCACCGCGGCGTCAATCGCACGCCCCAGCTCTTCGTCTGTCAGCGAGAGGCCCGTCTCCCTCAGCTGCTCCGTGATTTTCGCGAAGTCAATCCCATCTGAGCCGCGCACGAGCAGCCTCTCCTGCAAGTCCTTCGGAAGCCCGTTGGCATCGAGACTGTCCTCGTCATTGAGTATGTCGTAGCCGGGCCTGGACAGGCTGACGTCAAGCCTCTTGCGCGCCAGGAAGTGGTTGGGGCGCGAATAGAAGTACACGAGATCGTCCAGGTCAATGACGGTGTCCCCCTTCTCCGTCAAGGAAAACGGAGGCACGCTGATGCCATCCATTTCAACCATCCCCTGCCGATCAAGAATCGCGGCGGCGGCATCGTGGTTGGCGGCGGAATAACTAGGCGGCAGACCGCTCCCTTCCGTGAAGTAACGCGGACTGTATGCCTGAAGCGGGTGATGGAAGGTTTTCACTTCGCGCCCCGTCCCCTTGAACCACTCAATCAGGTCGATCAGCGGCACGGCCGCCGGCACTTCTTCGTTGGAGCGGACGTCCCGCCCGATGTAGCTCAGCGACAGACGGTCCCGTGCGCCGAGCGCCGCCTTGAGGAAGGCGCTGGCGTCCTTGTCGCGCGGCGTGACATCGAACAGCGTCGGATGCCGTCCGACGAGGTCGAACGACGCGCGCCGTTCCGTCCGCGGGCACGTGCCGTCGTTCAGCCCGCAGATCCAGACGAACCGTGCCGGCACCGCCGTGCCGTTCCCGAGCGGCGCGAACCGGACCGCATCGCCCGGCGACGACACGCGCCGGACGCCGGACGCGACGGCACCCAGGATCGCCGCGCACATCACGTCGCCCGGCACGGGGTCGTTGCGGCGGGCGGGCGTGCCGACCGCGCGCGCGATCAGCGCCTCGTCCGTCGCGGCGGCGACCGCGCAGCGCAAGCCAGCCAACG
>JAEEGH010013999.1_pt1 | contig 17692 bp, 20 predicted proteins | sample 9134181 | NCBI WGS metagenome assembly JAEEGH01 (sample SAMN16246544, study PRJNA631951) | gut metagenome | biome: gut microbiome; feature: rumen; material: DP-attached | host: Bos | place: Iran: Karaj | collected 2018-10
TCAGATAATGTTGGGGTATTACAAGCAGGAGGAGGCTACTGACAAGGTGCTTAAGGATGGCTGGCTTGATACCGGCGACATTGTGGTTTCCACATTGCACCGCGAGATAAGGATTGTAGGCCGTGCAAAGGAGACTATTGTGCTCCGGGGCGGCGAGAATATTGAGCCGGTGCCGATTGAGAATGCCTGCATGCAGTCCGAGTTTGTGGACCAGATTGTGGTGCTTGGGCAGGACGAGAAGTTCATAGCAGCCCTGATTGTACCGAATTTCAAGAATGTAGAGGAGAAGTCCAAGGAGATGGGAATCTCGTATATGGATATGGAGGATCTTCTGGCAAACCCACAGGTCTACAGCATGGTTTATTCCAACATAAACGATATAGTCAGCACCAAGAACGGATTCAAGAACTACGAGAAGATTTTCCGTATATGCCTGCTTTCAAAGCCGTTCACTGTGGGTGATGAGCTCACCAATTCCATGAAGGTGAAACGGGATGTGGTGAACCGGAAGTACAAGTCCGAGATTGCAAAGCTCTTTAAATGATGATTGATGCTGTTCTTCTGATCTATTCTGTTTTTATGGTGATTGTCCACCTGGTGATTATCTGCGGGATAGTGCGTGCCTGCGCTGTTTCACGTCGTCAGGGGCAGGTTGAGCAGAAGGAGCAGTTTAAAGTTTCTATCATAGTTCCCGCAAAGGATGAGGCTGACAATCTGCCGGCTCTGTTTGCAAGCCTTGAGAAGGTGATGACTCCCGATGTCCAGGTGATCCTGGCCGACGACCGTTCCACCGATAGCACTCGGGTTCTTATGGAGGAGTTTGCTATAAGGCACAAGGGAGTTAAGGTGATATCGAACACCGAGCCGCCCAAGGCAGGGATGAATCCCAAGCATAACATGCTGGCTATGGCCTCCAAGTATGCGGATGGCGATATACTTATGTTTACCGATGCCGACTGCACTGTGCCTGAGAATTGGGTGGGCGAGGTGAGCCGTTACTTCCAGGACTCCAAGGTTGGCCTTGTATTTTCGGCTGTGGTCACTGCCCCGGGAACCAGTTTGAGGGAGCGGTATCAGACCCAGGATCATGTAATGCGCTTTTACTACACAGTCGGGGCAGTGGGGCTGGGGAGCCCGGCCGGAGGCTACGGCAACAACTTGGCCATACGGCGCGCTGCTTTAGCGGATGTGGGCGGGTTTGAGGCTATCGGCTTTTCCCTTACCGAGGATGCCCAGCTTATTGCAGCAGTGCGCCGCACCGGCCGCTGGCGTGTGGCTGTGTGCCCATTTCGGCCTGTGCTGGTTTATGCCCAGCCCCAGAAGAAGCTTCTGGATGCAGCGGCGCAGGAGGTGCGCTGGAGCGCTGGTGCCATATTTGGTGGCGATTTCATGACCGCTGTCATGTATTCGTTTATGCTTCTGTTTACGCTGGTGGGTGCGGTGTCGTGCTTGGCCATTCCATTCCACCCCCAGGCTGTGTTATACTATTTGGCGCCGGTTCTCTCCATGGTCATGATGGCCTCTGTGGGTGCCTGGTATCTTAAGATGGACAAGAGTTTTGTCCTGTGGATTGTTCCCTGCGCTTTTCTGGGGACACTGTTCTACGGCTTCACCTTCCTGACAGCTTTTTTAATTCCAACTGTCAGCTGGAAAGGTGTTAAGATCAAGAAGTAAGGAGTGAGTTGTGATCTGGATTAAATTTTCTGTCACCGCCCTGATTGTGGTTCTTTTCTGTATATCACTCTCCAAGTATGCCGACCAGCTGGCCGCCGCAAAACGCATCGGAAAAGGCTTTGTAGGCTTTGTCCTCCTGGGCTTCATCACTTCTATTCCTGAGCTGATTTCTACTGTCTCCAGTACAGTCTATCTGAACAATCCGGTGCTGGGAACGGCAAACATCATTGGCAGCAACAACGCCAACATGTTCATCCTTTATCTCTCTTTTCTGATTGCCGAAAGCCTCCGCAGGCCCAGTGGAAAGGTTGACGTGGAAAGCTGCACGTCACTGGGCTACTGTTTCATCATCACCGCTGTATTTATTCTTGGAATCTTCTTCTCAGGCCATCCATTCTACGGCCGCTCGCTCTTTGTATATCTGATTTTCCTGCTCTTCATCTTGAGCGTGATTGCGCTGTATAAAGCTAACCCGAATGTAGAGGATGATTCGCCTATTGAGGCTCTGGGATTTTTCTTCTATTGCAAGTTGATTTTCTTCGCAGCAGGTCTGGTCGCTTCAAGCTTCTATCTTTCTGTAGTAGTGAATGAGATCGGCACCACAACATCAATCGGCAGTGCCATGGCTGGTGCTATCTTCCTGGCCTGGGCCACATCCCTCCCCGAGCTGGTGGTCACCATAAGCTCAGTAATACGGGGCTCCGTGGAGATGGGAATCGGCAACATTCTGGGCAGCAATATCTTCAATATGGCAGTTCTTGCATTGTCAGAGACAGTATCTGTTAGCCAGACTTCTGTGTTTGAGAAGAACGACGGTATTATGATTTTCGGCGTGTTCCAGTGCGTTCTCTTAGGTATTCTTTTGATTCTTCTGATGCAGGAGAAGCTGCGCCGTGTTGGCAAGATTGCCATTATGCCTCTGTTTGCGCTAATCTTGTATGTGATTGGTGTAACATTGTTGTAATTAACAATTCTGCATAAACTCTTTCAGAATACCCAGATACTCATCCGACTTGGTGCAGAACACGATGCGGCCCCGGATTTCGGCGCTTCCCGGCAGCCCCTTGGTGTAGCAGCACAGGTGCTTTTTCATCTCCTTGCAGGCACGGTCCTCGCCTATGTAGGCCACCGAGCGGTTAAAGTGCTCAATGGCATTCTCAAGCTTCTGGAGAGGGGGTATCTTTGTATAAGAACCGGTGGTAAGGAGCTGCCGGGCGTACTGGAAAATCTCGGGGCAGCCCACCGCACCCCTGGCCACCATAACGCCGTCGCAGCCTGTGGTCTCCAGCACCTCCTTTATAGCCTCTGGGGAGAACATGTCTCCGGATGCGATGACTGGGATGGCGATATGCTCTTTAAGCTGCTTTATGAGTGGCCAGTCGGCCTTGCCCGCGTAGTCCTGGCTCCGGGTGCGGGGGTGCAGTGTGACAGCGGCTGCCCCTGCAGACTGGGCCGCATCGGCTGCCTCTAAGAAGTTTATGGAGTTCCGGTCCCAGCCGGAGCGTATCTTCACTGTAATCGGCACATCTGTGCTGTCAGTCAGCGCCTTCACTATCTTGTACATCAGCTCCGGATTACGCCCCAGCGCCGCGCCGCAGCCACCTTTGAGCACCTTGGGCACGGGGCAGCCGCAGTTGATGTCGATTACTGAGGGTTCCTTGGAAAGCACATATGGGAGGGCCTTTACCGCTGTCTCGGGGCTTGAGGTGAATATCTGGATTGCGTACTGCTTCTCTTCCTGAGCCCGCCCCATCATATCCATGGTCTTGCTACTGTCCCGGGAAAGGGCCTCGCAGGAGATCATCTCGGTGTAGCACAGGTCGGCCCCCCACTTGGTGGCAAAGCCCCGCCATGCAGCATCGGTGTACCCTGCCATAGGGGCAAGGAACAGGTTTCCCGGCACAGTAACTTTTTCTGAGAAAGTAAATGGATGGTACAGATCCTTCATCACTCTTTGATGTTGAAGAGCCGCAGGCTGTTCTTGTACAGGATGTCGGCGCACTCCTCAGGATCCATGCCCCGGAGCTCTGCTATGAACTCCAGTGTGGAATGGATGTAGGCCGGCATATTCCGCTTGCCCTTGTAGGCGGCCGGAACCATGAACGGAGCTTCGGACTCAATCAGCATGTGCTCGATAGGAATATTGAGCGCTGTATCGTGGAGGTTCTTGGCGTTCTTGTAGGTCACGTTGCCTGCGAAAGAGACATACATGCCCAGGTCTATAGCTTTCTTGGCATATTCGTAGCTCTCGGAGAAGCAGTGGAGCACGCCTCCCTTGGCTGGAAGCCTGTGGTGCAGAATGCCCAGGACATCAGCTCCTGCATCCCTGTTATGGATGATTACCGGGAAATTGAGCTGCTGAGCCAGCTCCAGCTGCCGTATAAAGAGGGCAATCTGGGAATCCTTGTCACCGAACTTTCTATAGTAATCTAGGCCGATCTCGCCGATAGCCACAACTCTCTCCAGCTTGACGTTCTCGATTATCCTGCTTTCCCAGTTCCGTCCCTGGTGTACAACCTCTGATGGGGAGATTCCCACAGCGTGGTAGATGTTGGTGGCAGTCTTCAGGTTCTGGTAAACCTCGTCAAAGTCGTGGAGGCTGTTGCAGATGCTTACAATGTGCTCAACTCCAGCCTGCTTTGCCTGCTGGATAACAATTAATTCTTCAATTGGGTCATTATGTATCAGACCAATATGTGCATGTGTGTCAAAAAATTTCATATTGTCTTCCTGATTGTTTTTTTTATGTTGTTTTATATATAATAACATGGTATATTATGAATCGTCAATAAATATTTGACAAAACATTTTAGGAGAAAGAGTTGTCCCCTGTTCATCATTACAAGAGAGCTGAAAAACGGTTTGTGGCAAGACTGCTGCGGTTTTTCTCTGCCATAGGGGATTTCCTTGCCAGATTCTTCGGGGCAATAGCCGGCTTCTTCCGCCAGCAGGTGACAGTAATGCTGGTGCCTCACTCCGAGCGCAACATCTTCAACTTCCGAATCTCCGCTTTCTCCATGGTTGTGTTGATCTTCCTCCTGGTCTGCATGGTCCTCACCTTTATCCTTTATTCCACCCGGTTCACAGGTGTCTCTGACCTTCTGACCGACAAGACCCAGGTTCTGGAGCAGCGGGATGCCGACCTTGAGGTTATCCGGGACCAGATCTCAGATCTCCTTAACACCTCCCGAGTGTTCGAGGAATCACTTCACAGCACATTGGACAGCCTGGGGCTGGAGAAGAGCAATGCGGAGAAAAAGGACTGGACTTCCGGCGCAGTGGGCGATGATGTGGCCGAACTTGCAGCCATGAAAGGGCTCCTGCAGGACTCCCTTGAATATTTTGACCAGATAGCCAAGATGCTTCAGGCCCAGCAGAGCCTTATTGTGGAACTTCCTACCATCTGGCCACTCCGGGATGTGCGTGGTTATGTTACCTCCTACTTCGGTCCTACCACCCATCCGTTCACAAAGCACTGGTATCTGCACAAGGGTATCGATATCGCATACTCCAGGGGAACCAAGGTGGTCTCCACTGCAGATGGAAAGGTTATAGAAAAGGCGTTTGACGCAAACGGCTACGGGAATTATATTGTTATCAAGCATAAGTATGGTTTTTATACCCGGTATGCCCACATGGACAAGGTCTATGTGAAGGAAGGACAGAACGTGCAGCAGGGCGAGGTTATCGGAACTCTGGGCAACACAGGACTTTCCACCGGCCCGCATCTTCATTACGAGGTGCGCATTGGAAGCCAGGTTGTGGATCCTCAGCGGTATCTGGACTTTAACAGCAGTAAAGATTTCTGATGGAAGGTTTTTATGAGAGAGAATGACATGACAGTAAACTCACTTCTTGGGTATGGCTCTGTCTTTAAAGGCGATATAAAAGTAAGCGGCATCATAAAGCTGGCCGGGGATTTCCAGGGCACTATTGAGAGCACTGGCCAGGTGTTTGTGAGCGAGTCGGCCCGTGTTGAGAGTTCCATAAAGGCCAGCTCTGTGGTCATCGGCGGCATGGTGAAAGGGGATATAACAGCAACAGACAAGGTGACAATCCTCTCCACTGGAGTTGTGATGGGCAGCATAACCACATCCCGCCTTATAGCCGAGGATGGCGTGGTCCTGGACGGCGTCTGCAACGTCTCTCTTAATAAGGAATAAAAAATGAGTGATGAGTTGAATGAGGATATCATCCTGGACGAAGAGCCGGATGTAGCAGAATCTTCGGATATAGATTTTCCCGATAAACTTATAAAGGTGCGCTTTGTCCACTCCAACGAGTCTGCCATGTGCGCATATCCTGCCGACTTTGATGTGAAGGACAAGGATTATGCCATTGTGGACGGCAAATATGGAAAAGACTTGGCCCAGGTGAAGGGTGGCATCTATCTGGTATCCGACCGGGGTAAGCCTAAGCATGTGCGGGAGGTTTACACCATAATCCGCAAGGCTACCGACGCTGATATGAAGCGGTACGAGGTGAACTGTGAGCGGGAGAAGGAAGCTTTCAAGATCTGCGCCCAGAAGATTGCAGACCACAAGCTTGAGATGAAGCTGGTATCGGCCCATTACCTCTTGGACGACCCCAAGGTTATGTTCTTCTTCACCGCCGACAACCGCATCGACTTCCGGGCCCTGGTAAAGGATCTGGTAGTAGTGTTCCGCATTCGCATAGAGCTGCGCCAGATCGGCGTGCGGGACGAAGCCATGGTATGCGGCGGCCTGGGAATGTGCGGCCGCGACTACTGCTGTCACGGCATTACCGACAAGCTTCGCACTGTATCCATCAAGATGGCGAAGGACCAGAACCTTTCCCTCAACTCCATGAAGATATCGGGAGCCTGCGGCCGCCTTCTGTGCTGTCTGGCCTACGAGTATGACTTCTATGCCGAGGAGCGGAAGAAGTACCCCAATGAGGGGAGCCGTGTAGTGTTCGAGGACAAGACCTACCGGGTAGCAGAGATCAACATTCTTACCAAGACTGTAAAAATAACAGCTGCAGACGGTGCCGGCTTTGTGATGCCGATCTCGGGTTTCATGTTCGACCCCGAGCGGAAAATTTGGCTGGTGACAGAGGAGCCTAAATAACAGTTCTTGACATAAATGTTTATTGTCAATATATTTATTGACTGTATCTAATTTTTTGGAGGGTATTCATGGCACAGGTAAGTAAGAACTCACGTGTTGGTTCATCAACCCATAAGTTTTTGTGTCCGTGTGGTGGCGAGATCAAGATGAAGACTGTCTTTGCAAACGGAAAGAAGAAGAATTTCGCAGAGTGCGAGAAGTGCAAGAGACAGGAACGTAAACCTAGCGATTTCAAATAAGAGTCGGCAGTCTTATTGACTATCTGATTTTTATCTGTTAATTTCGAATAACTTAATGTAAGGAGTAAATCGTTGTCAGAGAAAAGGTACAGACAGAGTTTGAAAAGACATCTTAGAAATAAGATGACAAAGAGCGAAGTCAAAACTTATATCAAAGATTTTACTGCTGCAGTTGAGGGAAATGACAAGGAAGGAGCTGAAAAGACATTCGTTCTTATTTCTAAGAAGATGGACACAGCTGCTGGCAAAGGCATTTACCATAAGAACACTGTTGCAAGAAAGAAATCAAGATTGGCAAAGAAGCTTAACAAGCTGATTGCCGGCTGATGGACGGTTATATCAATCCCTATTGTAATTTTGGAGTGAATGTGGAAAAGAAAGTTACAAAAAACGACGTAGTAGAAAATATCTATAACGACACAGGCTTTGATATAACCAAGAAAGATATCCACATAATCGTTGACAAAGTTTTTGAAGAGATTAAAAAAGCTCTACTTAATGATCAAACTGTAGAATTACGCGGCTTCGGCACTTTTGAAGTCAGAACCCGCCGGGGAAGGGAAAAAGCCCATAACCCAAAGACCGGAGAGCAAGTTTCCGTAGAGGTTCACGGAGCCGCAGTATTTAGACCTGGAAAGGAACTGAAGAACAGTGTCTGGGCGCTTAGAAAAAAGTAAACCACTGTTTCTTTTATTCTGCTCCGCAATCCTATTTGCATTATCATTCCCCTCATTCATAAGCGACAAAGGGTTTCCCATTTTCGGCTACATAGCCCTGACCCCTATGTTCATGGCCATCCGCCATATAAGGCTTAAGACTGCGCCCCTGTGGGGCTTCCTCTACGGCCTTGTTACCTATGCCCTTTTCAACTACTGGCTGGGCATATTCTATCCACCTGCAATTGTGATAATTCCTGCGCTTTACGCAGTTTACTATTTCTTTTTATTCCCAGCCCTCAAGCTGGCAGACAGAGCTTTCCCCAAGTGGGGCTTCCTGGTGCAGTGCGTCATCTGGATTGGCTACGAATACCTGCGCACCAAGGGCTTCTTAGGCTACCCATATGGCATCCTGGGCTACACCCAGTACTCCGTCCCGCTGGTGGCCCGGCTTGCCGCCCTTACAGGCGTGTGGGGCGTATCCGCCCTCCTGGTCCTGCCCTCGGCCCTCCTTGCCAACATCCTGCTTGACGGCGCAAAAAAGCATACCAAGATAACAGCCATAGCATACGGCGCCTTGTTCGCCGCAGTGCTGGCCTACGGCTTTGCCACCGGCTATGACTACTCAAACTGCCTCACCAAGAAGGCAGCTCTGATACAGCAGAACATAGACCCATGGCAGGGGGGCGACGCCACCTACCGGGAGGCCTTGCGCCGTCTTACCAAGATGAGCACCGAGGCGCAGCAGGACCCGGCAGGCAAGCCGGACATCGTAGTATGGTCCGAAACTTCCTTTGTGCCATCCATCGACTGGCACACCCGCTACCGCACCGACCCTGCTTATTATAAAATGGTAAAGGAACTGCGGGACTACATGAATAAGCAGAGCGTCCCTTTTGTCCTGGGCAACAACGAGGGCGTCCTCGGTTTTGACGAGGAGAAAAAGCAGCAGGTGCGCCAGGACCACAACTCGGCCCTCCTTTTCGAAGGCGGCCAGATTACCAAAGTCTACCGCAAGATCCATCTGGTGCCGTTCACCGAGCACTTCCCATATAAAAAGCAGCTTCCTTTCATCTACAACTTCCTGGTCAGCTGGGATACCCACTTCTGGATTCCCGGCACCGAGCACACCGTGTTTGATGCAGCTGGCTTCAAGTTCTCAACCCCCATCTGCTTCGAGGACAGTTTCAGCGACCTTTCCCGGGCCTTTGTACGCAATGGTGCCCAGGTTATAATAAATCTGTCCAACGACGGCTGGGCCTACTCGGTGCCGGCCGAGATGCAGCACATGGCTATGGCCGCCTTCCGGGCCTACGAGAACCGGCGGACCGTGGTGCGGAGCACCAACAGCGGTATAACCTGCGTGATTGACCCCTCGGGCCGCCGGGTCGCCGAGATGGAGCCCTTTGTAGAAGGCTACCTGATTGCCGATGTTCCTGTGTACGACGCCACCACTACTTTGTACACCAGGTGGGGCGACTGGTTGGGTATAGCGTGCGCCGCAATTGCAGCTGTGCTGCTGGGGTGGGGCGTGCTATTGACAACTGGGCTTAAGTATAAGAAAATAAAATAAGAAGGTAAGAAAATGTTTTCCAGTAACAATAAAATTCCAAAAGATATAGAAAAGACAGCAGCACTCCTGGGTAAGGATGCATCTCTTGACGGTACACTGCGGTTCTCTAAATCGCTGCGTATCTGCGGCCGCTTCCAGGGCATCATCGATTCCACCGGATTCCTCAACGTGGCTGCCGGTGCCGAGGTCAAGGCTGACATCAAGGCCTACGCTGCAGTTATCTCCGGCAAAGTTATTGGAAACATCGAGGTGGAGGACCGTCTCGAGATGACCAGCGGCAGCTGCGTGTGCGGTGATGTGAAGGCATCGAAACTCAAGATTGCCGACGGTGTATTCTTCGAAGGCAAGTGCAGCATGATCCGCCCGGGCCAGGACATAGATGTATTCTCCTCCAACCGCGAGGAGCTCAAGAAGTCCCTTCAGGCCTGAATAATCGGGGGGTTGACATATGGCCCCTCTTTTGAATAAAATTAAATAAAGATACAAAAATCAATAATCAGTTCAACTGAACCTCATTATTAAAAATAATTGTTTTAAAAAGTGAATTTTGAAGAAGGAGTTTTTCTTTTTTTATGTTTGAAGAAGAGAACCGCATTGAAAATCAGGAAGAAAACCTGGAAGTAAGACCAGAAGAAAAAATCGATTCAGAAAAACCAGAACCAGTTATCCGCAAACGCCGGGTAATATCACGCAGACACAGAATAGCCGAGGCTCCTGCACCAGATGCACAAGGCTTCTCTGCGCCACCTGTCAATCCTCCAGCTCCCGAGAACCTTGAGGGGCGCAGCAAGCTGAGCATCAACGACCTTACTCAGCTGGGGCTCCTGGAACTCCGGCAGAAAGCATTGGAGATGGGCATTCCCCACGAAAACCTGGGAAGCTTCAAAAAGCAGGACCTTATATTCCAGATACTTAAGGCACATACAGCCGCAGGCGGCATCATCTACGCATACGGATCGCTGGAGAACCTGCCGGAGGGCTTCGGCTTCCTCCGCTCGCCTCAGAACAGCTATCTGCCGGGCTCAGACGATATCTATATTTCTCCGTCCCAGATAAGGCTCTTCAACCTTAAGACCGGCGACATTGTATCGGGCCAGATCCGGCCTCCAAAAGAGGGGGAGAAATACTTTGCCATGCTGCGGGTGGAGCAGATTAACGGCGACGACCCGGTAGTGGCTCAGACCAGAGTGCCTTTCGACAACCTTATCCCGCTGTTCCCGGACGAGCGGATCAATATGGAGACAGCCTCCGGCGACCCATGTACCCGGATGATCAACCTGTTCTGTCCTATCGGAAAAGGGCAGCGTGGTCTTATCGTGTCACCTCCGCGGTCTGGAAAGACAGTCATCCTGCAGAAGATTGCCAACGCAATCACCGAGAACCATCCGGAGATCAACCTTATCCTGCTCCTTATCGACGAGCGTCCTGAGGAAGTTACCGACATGCGGCGCAATGTAAAGGGCGAGGTTATTGCATCCACATTCGACGAGCAGGCATCCCGCCATGTCCAGGTGGCTGAGATGGTTATTGAGCGGGCAAAGAGGATGGTGGAGCACAAGAAGGACGTGGTTATCCTGCTGGACTCCATCACCAGACTGGCAAGAGCATACAACCAGACAGTGCCTACATCGGGTAAGATCCTTTCCGGTGGTGTGGACTCCAATGCTCTGCACAAGCCAAAGAGATTCTTCGGTGCAGCCCGTAACATAGAGAACGGCGGAAGCCTTACCATCATCGCCACAGCCCTTATCGAGACTGGAAGCCGTATGGATGAGGTTATTTTCGAGGAATTCAAGGGAACCGGTAACATGGAGATGGTTCTGGACCGAAAGATTGCAGACCGCAGACTCTACCCAGCCATCAACATCAAGAAATCGGGCACCAGAAGGGAGGATCTGCTCCTTTCCGAGGAGGAACTGAAGAAGATTTGGATCCTCAGAAAAGTAATAAATCCGATGGATGATGTAGAAATTATTGAAATGCTGATTGACAGAATGCAAAAAACAAAGAATAATGAAGCATTCTTACGGTCTATGAACACAACTGGACCGGCAGAGGTATAATATAGAAATTTTTTGGAGGAAATATGTATGAAAAAGGGTATACATCCAGATTACAAGCCAGCAAAGATCACATGCGCATGTGGAAACGTAATTGAGACTGGTTCTTCTGTAGGCGATATCCAGGTTGAAATCTGCTCCGCTTGCCATCCTTTCTTCACTGGCAAGGAAAAGCTGGTTGACACAGCAGGAAGAGTAGAGCGGTTCAACAAGAAGTACGGAATCAAAGGTTAATCAAACTTAGATAAATGAACATTGTATGGGGATATAATGGAACAATAATTCCATTTATGCCGTATTCTGCTTTCTACAGCAGCGACCATATCCTTATCGATTATCTCCGTACCAACAATTATCTTCTATTCAAGAAAAAACTGATGGCCTCGTTCATGCTTAAGCATGAGAAAAGCCCAGCTGTACAAAGCTGGACTAGAGGTCATTTAGGTTCCCTTATACAGGGACAACCTTCCATCATATTGGAGAATGTCTCCAAGATACTGAGCACAAAGATCTCAGAACCGACCCTGGATGTGATGCGCATCCTGCAGTCCCAGGGGTTTGAGCTGTATATTACCAGCTGCAGCACCGATTCCCTTATAAAGAGTTCTTTATTCTACAAGAATGCCGACACCCTGTTCCGGGGCATTATCGGAAACCATGTTTCCTCATACAGCGGACAAATCATGGATTACACCTGCAACTTCCGCACAGGTGCCGACAAGATTACATTCCTTGAGCAGACTATGCGGTTTTCTCCTGAGAATACTATTGTGATAGGGGCAAGCCAGGATGATATTCCGCTCCTGGAGTGGTCCAAGTATCCGATTCTGGTGGATGCCTCCCGGGACGGCTGGAAAAAGTATGAGGACAAACATTTCATATTTATGGAATCGATCCAGATGGTTCCAGAAATAATAAAGAGCCTGGTGTGAGGTGACGCCGCATGAATTTGCTTGTTTTTGACATGGACGGGGTACTTGTGGATGTATCTGCCTCCTACCGCGAGGCAATCCGGCAGGCTGCATATATTTTCTTAAAAGGCTGCAAAGGCGGCGAGCTCCTGCCCCAGCCCCTGTTCTCGCTTTCTGAGCTAGCTGCGGTAAAGCAGAGCGGCGGCCTCAACAACGACTGGGATATGACCCACCGGATCATATCCCTGCTCGTTGTCATGGCGGAGGGCTCGGGCGCTGATGTGCCCCGGGAACAGTGGGATGTGGGGCCTTTGGCCCAGTACCTGCGCACTGCAGAGCGCCCGCTGTCCGCCATCATGGAGAGCGGACGGCTCTCCAAGGCCGCCGACCGGTACTACGCCGGCGACATCGGCAGCGGCAATGTGATAAAGCAGATGTTCGAGGAGATATACCTGGGGCAGGAGCTTTTTGAGGCGACCTATGGTTTGAAGCCCCAGTACTGCTTCCAAGATGGCCTTATCCTCAAGGAAAAACTTTTCATCCCCAAGGAAATGCTGCAAAAGCTGGCAGCTGGCAACAAGCTGGCCATAGCCACAGGCCGCCCTCGCAGTGAGGCTCTCTATCCCCTTGAAAAACACGGTCTTGATATGTTCTCCACCATCATCTCTTTTGATGAATGTGATGCCGAGGAGAAGCGGATACTGGAAAAAACTGGCTGCCAGGTCTCCCTTGGCAAGCCAGACCCCTTCATGCTGGACACTATTGCCTCCTTGTATCCCCAGGCTGAAAAATTGTATTATTTTGGAGATGTGGTGGACGACATGAAGGCTGCAAAGCGCTCCCGCTATCCATTCATAGCAGTTGGCATTGCCTATTCCGCCCCTGACAGAAACGCTGCCGCGCAAAAGCTTAAAGAGTGCGGCGCAGATATTTTGATAAATAGCCCTGACGAGCTGGCTGATATATTCGGAGGATCACATGTTTAAGAAACTGGTGCTTATACTTTTCATCGCCCTGATGGCGTTCACTTCTTGTTCCAAGAAAGCTGACGACAGCTATCTTCCAGAACTGGAGACCCTTCTGAAAGAGAAGACAGGGGATGACCTTCTTGAGGGGCTTATCGCACTGGATAAGAAGTATCCGAAGGTTCTTATGCTCAAGATAAACATCTCTGGAATGCTCCTGGTCAAGAATGAGGTCAAGATGGCCGGCGATTACCTTAAACAGGGTCTGCCACTGATAAAAAAATCAGACAACGATGGCGAGAAATATGTCTTCTACACCAACATGGCCCAGTACTCATTTAAGAACGGAGACCCGGGCAAGTCCATCGAATATGCAAAGCAGGCACTGGAATTCAACAAGGAAGACCCGCTGGGTGTAACCATTACTATGGCAAAGGCCTACGCCAACAAGGAGGACCCGATAAGCGCCATCAAGCTTATGAAGGAACAGTGGGCGGCAGACCGCAAGAAATTCTCCGACGAGGATATGTATTACCTACTTTCTGTATTAGGCAACGAGCCTGACAGCGCAGAAAACCTGGCCATAGTTGTTGATGTTGCCGATGAATACCTAATCCGCAATCCGACTATCTCCGGTATCGGTATAAACCAGGCTCAGGATCTGGAGCGGGCAGGATATATGGTCAGCGCCCTTGTGGCCACATTCTCCGAGATGGACAGGATGCGCTGCGTCAACAAGATTAAAGATGAGAACATCTACGATGCACTGGTCAAGGCCAGAGAAAACTTTGCTCCAGACTCTCCCCATGTAAAATTCCTTGACGGTTTCAAGGCCTATATGGATGAGGATTTTGACACAGCTTCTGCAGCTTTTGATTCAATAATACCAGAAATCCCTCTCAACTATTTTACATATCTGCAGATGGTATGCCGGGCAAACAGCAGCAAGACAAGCCCAGAATTAGTTAACGCCTTCGGCGCCCTTGAGGATAAGTTCCCACTGTTCCAGAGCTATTACTATTATCTGTGGAAATCTATAAAGAAAAATAACCTCCTTTCCAAGGAGGATGCCCCCCTCATGCAGCAGTGCATACTCTCTAATCCGTCCTCCAAGTTCGGTATTGAGACCAAGAAGGAACTGGGTAAGCTCTTTGGTCTTGAACACGGCGAATACATCCTGTTGCCCGATGAACTTACAGTCTATCTGATGCGGGTGAAGGGAGGCGAGAAACCTGATATTCTGGAGCCAGTTGTAAAACTGCTGGAGATGCCTGACAACCCGTTCAAGGACAACGCTCTTCTTCTGGTGCAGGAACTCAGAAAGATTGCCGGCGTGTCCGAATGGCTCGACCAGAGGCTTGCAAACTGATGATCTGCGGAATGGACGAGGTAGGGCGGGGGCCATTGGCTGGCCCTGTGGTGGCCTCTGCCGTAGTTTTGCCTCCGGATTTCCCGGTTGAGATCCTTGCCGACTCAAAAAAACTGTCTGAAAAGAAGCGGCGCAAGGCCTATGAAATAATAATACAGAAGGCTGTTTCCTATGGCACCGGTTGGGTGTGGCCTGAGGAGATTGATGAGATCAATATTCTACAGGCATCGCTTCTGGCAATGAAGCGGGCATGGCTCTCCATGTCTGTGCCTGTACGCCCCGACCGCATCCTGGTGGATGGCCTTTTCACACCTCCTATCGACACCGATATCCCTATGGAAGCAATTGTGAAAGGGGATGACAAGGTGCACGAGATTATGGCGGCCTCAATCCTGGCCAAGGTTCAGCGTGATGAATGGATGGTGGAGTATGCTAAAAAAGATGACAGGTATGGGTTTGAGAAACACAAGGGATACCCTACCAAAGCCCATCGAGAGGCTGTGGCAAAGTATGGGCTGAGCCCTATTCACCGAAAGAGTTTCCACTCTTCTCTTTCTTGAAGATTTTGAAAGCCCTGTTCAGTTCCTTCATGAAGTTGTCTATGTCCTCTTCGTAGACCATGATGGAGTGGCGGTCAAAGGATCCGTCGGGCTTCTTGGTGCTCTCGACAATGTTCAGGAAATGGCTGCCCATCCTATTCTCTTTGACGTTGAAAAAATAGGTCCTCTTCTCGGTCTGAACCTGCGATGAAAAAATTTCTCCTCTGATAGCCATATTATCTCCTTAATCGAACTTTACTGTATTGGGTATGTTTGTTCAATAACTCTATTGACAATTTGTTTTTGATTTTGTATAAAAATATCTGTTCGCGCCTGTGGTATAATGGCTATTACCTCAGCCCTCCAAGCTGATGATGTCGGTTCGATTCCGATCGGGCGCTTACCCCGTTGGGGTATCCTTACTTATGAGCTCGGGTTTAAGCCCGGCTTTTTTTATGCACCAAGGCCTTCAGCTCATCCATAGTGTCGCAGATAAACTCAGGATTCACGCTCTCCAGTATTGCTCTGGGCTGCCAGCCGTAGGTGACTGCGATGGTGTGGACTCCCGCCTTTCTTCCCTCAGTTATATCCCCCATGGAGTCGCCTATCATATAGGTCTTGTCCGGGTCTGCCGAAAGCTTTTCCATGATGTATTTTATCTTCTCGGACTTGGAGCCTGGTGTGTCAGAGCCCACTATATAGTCAGGCAGCTGGTCGAGTCCTGATTTTTTAAGCCGGTTCCTTACTGTTCCAGAGTCGTTTGATGTGTTCACTGCCAGGTATGCCCCGGAATCCTTCACCATCCTGAAGATATCGCCGATGCCCTCAAATATCTCAGCCTTGGTGGCGTTATTTCTAAGATGCTCTCTGATCTCAGCGGTGTAAAGATGGACATCCTCCGCCTTGACCCCTAAAAGGCCAAAGGCTCCCTCTGCCGTCACATGGGGAAGTCTGGCAATAGCTTCCTTGGTCAGTTCCCCGGGGAAGCCATATTTGGACTTGAGAACATTGAATGCCTCGATGCACATATCCAGTGAGTCTGCAATGACTCCATCGTAATCAAAAATAAAAATTACATTGATTTTTGTCATTTTGTGACCTATACGATTGAAATTTCTTTATTGAAAATATAACATTACATTGTTTTTTAAACAATCGGGAGAGAAAATGGAAAATAACAGAATCGTTGATTTCAGCAAGACATCGCTGCACGACATCTATGGAGAGAATTGTTTTAATGATGCAATCATGAGAGAGCTGCTGCCAAAGGCAGTGTACAAAGAGCTCAAGGAAGTGCAGCAGGGGAACAAGGAACTGACTCTGGAGACAGCCAACGCAGTTGCCAGCGCCATGAAGACCTGGGCAGTGTCCAAGGGTGCCACACACTTTACACACTGGTTCCAGCCCCTTAACGATCTTACAGCCGAAAAACACGACTCTTTTATCGCACCTACATCTGACGGCAAGGTTATTCTTGAGTTCTCAGGAAAAGAGCTTATTAAGGGCGAATCCGATGCCTCATCCTTCCCATCAGGAGGACTCCGGGCTACATTCGAGGCTCGCGGCTACACAGCTTGGGACACCACATCCCCTGCCTTCCTTATGGCAGACAACACAGGTGTGACTCTGAACATTCCTACCGCATTCTTCTCTTACACTGGCGAGTCGCTGGACAAGAAGGGACCGCTCCTCAAATCCATGGCAGCCCTTGATAAATCTGCAGTGCGGCTTCTGCGCTCGATTGGCAACAAGACAGTTAAGAAAGTATCGGCCTCTGTAGGTCCCGAGCAGGAGTACTTCCTTGTTGACCGTAAGTATTACGATACAAGATCCGACCTGGTGCTCTGCAAGCGCACACTTTACGGTTCCATGCCTGGCAAGGGACAGGAACTCAACAGCCACTACTACGGCAATATCCAGCTCAAGGTGGCAGACTTTATGCGCGAGCTCAACTGCGAACTGTGGCGCATGGGTATTCCAGCCAAGACACAGCACAACGAGGTGGCTCCGAATCAGTTCGAGATAGCACCTATCCATTCCACAGTGAATGTGGCAACCGATCAGAACCAGCTGACCATGCTGCTCCTGCGCAAGGTGGCAAAGCGCCACGGTCTCGCAGTGCTCCTTAACGAGAAGCCTTTCGAGGGAGTCAACGGCAGTGGCAAGCACAACAACTGGTCGCTGATTACAGACGAAGGTGTAAACCTGATGGATCCGGGCGACGATCCTAAGTCCAACACTCAGTTCCTGCTGTTCCTTACTGCCTTCATCAAGGCCTGTGACAAGTATGCCGGCCTCCTGCGCTTCTCCGCAAGCAATGCGGGCAACGACTACCGCCTGGGCGGAAGCGAGGCACCACCAGCTGTAATCTCCGTATATCTAGGCTCCGAGCTTGAGGAGATTCTTGAGAAGCTCTCAAAGCATGAGAACATCACCTCTGCCAAGGTGGGCAAGATCCAGTTCGGCGTGAACTCACTCCCGACTGTGCTCAAGGATTCCACTGACCGCAACAGGACAAGCCCGATGGCGTTCACCGGAAACAAGTTCGAGTTCCGTATGGTTGGCTCCTCTGCATCTATCGCAAAGCCGAACACAGTCATCAACACAATCATGGCA
>JAEEGH010014005.1_pt1 | contig 17688 bp, 18 predicted proteins | sample 9134181 | NCBI WGS metagenome assembly JAEEGH01 (sample SAMN16246544, study PRJNA631951) | gut metagenome | biome: gut microbiome; feature: rumen; material: DP-attached | host: Bos | place: Iran: Karaj | collected 2018-10
AGCGCTACGACTCCACCCCCTCCCGGGTGGAGCGGGCCATCCGCCATGCCATCGAGGTGGCCTGGGATCGGGGCGACATCGAGGTGCTGCAAAAGTACTTCGGCTACACGGTGTCGAACATCAAGGGCAAGCCCACCAATAGCGAGTTCATTGCGATGATCGCGGATTCTTTGACCCTTCGCCAAAAGCAGGCGAGACGGTGAAAAGGCAGACCGTTTCTGATTCTGTTTTCCTGCTCTGATACAAAAAAGAGAACGCCTCCGAGTGCAGTTTCACACGGGGCGTTCTCTTTTGCTTTGCCCATAGCACGGCATTTGCCGTCTTGCTCCGCGGCGAGGGTGAACGGCATGGCCAAAATCGCGGCGTGCTGCGTGGGGATAGACCCCCGGCGCAGCTTTTTTCTTGACAGAGCATGTGGGAAACAGTATAGTCATGATGTGCCATTTGAACTGTTTGGCAAAACAGGTCTTTATATTTGGGGGGGACAGAGATGACAGATCTTGAAATAAAGGAAGAAGCCAAAAGACGCTTCGACAGTATGACTGCAGAAGAAAAGCTGTCCGTTTGGGGACCGAAGCTTACAGAAAAGGAAATCGCCTTGCTGCATCAAACGGAGGAGGTCGGTTATAAGCAATTACCGTATGAAGATCAACGCAAATTTCGCAGGATGATGCTGTCTGCAGGCTTCGATAGCATGCCCGGAGGGATATTCTTGGGCGGCATGCTGAGCCATGTAGAGAAACAATTCCACATCACACGGGAGGATATCGCGAAGGGGGCAAAGAATCCCTATAAGAAAGTACTTTTGCGTTTTGTCTTTCTCGGTCTCGGCATGGCTTTTCTCGGCGGCGTGCTGGCCTATCTCGGGAACAGATACGATTGGCAGTGGCTCGTGGTCATCGGCGTTTTGTTTGAAGGCGCTACCGGTATTCTGGCCATGCGCTTTGCTGATGTGGTTCAAAGTGTTTCCCGTTTCAAAAAGCTTCAAAAGATGTGTATGAGCGGAGAAATGGACGAAGAAATGATCAGGGCAGAAGTGGCAAACCTGGCGCTGAAAGAAGAGACCAAAATTTGCTATAGATGAGTCCCTAACGGCCTTGCTGAAGACGAACTATGAAGGGAAAAATGCGGTCTTACTGAAAACAGTTATATAGCATACGAAAAACGGATAAACCGTGTTCGTGGGAATGATCTTCGTCTTCTGCATTGCCAGGGATTTGCAAAACTGGTGCAGCTGTTTTACCAATGAAATAACGAGAGGCTTCTGATTATGTTTTGGACGCAGTTACATGCATATACGTTAATACCGCAATTTGTTGTTTTCGCAGGGCTTGCTTTTGCATTAAGCCGCCTGTTAAAAAACAAAGACTATGAAACGCAGTTGCTGCCGCTGAAAATATGCACGATACTGTTGCTGGTACTTGAAGCGGCAAAACAAATCATGGGGATTGTGACCGGTTACAGTACATACTGGATCCCTCTGCATTTCTGCAGCCTGTTCCTGTATTTCCATCCGCTTGCGTGCTTCTATAAGGGAAAATATCGGGATAAGTTCATCCTGATCGCCGGTGTCGTATCGACATGCCTGTTCTTATTCATGACGATCTATCCGAATATCATCTATTCAGATGATGCGATCCGAAGCATGTGGGATTATATACACGGACGCGGCGGCAGCTTCTTTGAACTGCACACGGTTTTGTTCCATGGCATAGGTACATTTACCTTCTTTTTGTTCATTTTCCAGGGATTGGCAAGGTTTGACACAAAGAAGGATATTTTGCTTTTGATAATCACCTATGGCCTGTATTGCTTGATTGTCGGACCGTTTGCGCAGTTGATCGATACGAACTTCAACAATTTCGTCCACAGCAACGCTCCGTTTTTGGAAAATATACGAGTCAGCATCATAAACAACACAGGCGCTTTCCTTGGTCAGCTGGTCTATGTGCTTATGATTTCTGCCGGAACCATCCTGGTTCCGCTGCTGGCGTACTTTGTTCTGAAATGGCTGCTGGGATTGTTCCATCAAAGAAACAGCAAGGAAAAGGATGAATCCCGATTTGCCTCTGTCGTCAACGCAGAATAACAATAGGGGAGACGGCTTTTAGGCTGCGCATCTGTCAAGCAAAAGTAGACAGTAAAAAAAGCATAGTCAAGGAAAGCCCAGTTCGGTCTTGTACTGAACTGGGCTTTTGTAGCCCAGAGCGGTGTGCCGCCGCTGGCTATAGAAGAAGAAAACATACTGATCCAAAAGGGCAGGAACATCCTGAGCATGGTCAAGGAGCAGCGGCCGGATGTGCTGCTTCTGGATCTCGTGCTGCCGCGGATCGACGGGCTGGAGGTTCTGCGCCGCCTGCCTGAGACCGGCGCGTCCTGCCATATCATCGTGCTCTCCGGCTTCATCAACAGCAAGGTGGTGGCGGACTGCGCCGCCCGGGGCGTGGATTATTTCATGCCCAAGCCCTGCGACGCCACCGCGCTGCTGGGCCGCGTGCGCCAGCTTGTCGGCGGCGAGGAGGAGGCCGTGCCGGAGGGGATCGACTGTCGCCCCGCGGCGCTGGCCGGACGGCGGCAGGCGGATCTGGAGGCGGTGGTCACCGAGATCATCCACGAGATCGGCGTGCCGGCCCACATCAAGGGCTACCAGTATCTGCGGGAGGCCATCATCCTCACCATCCAGGACATGGACGTGATCAACGCCGTCACCAAGGTGCTGTACCCCGAGGTGGCCAAGCGCTACGACACCACCCCCTCCCGGGTGGAGCGGGCCATCCGCCATGCCATCGAGGTGGCCTGGGATCGGGGCGACATCGAGGTGCTGCAAAAGTACTTCGGCTACACGGTATCGAATATCAAGGGCAAGCCGACGAATAGCGAATTCATCGCCATGATCGCGGACAGCCTGACCCTTCGCCAAAAGCAGGCGAGACGGTGAAAAAAGCCGCGGATCGCAAGGCTTTGCGGGTTTGGCGATTTTGCGAGAAACCAATGAACACCATAAAAGTATGTGTGAAAAACGCCTGAAACACCAACGAATCTTTTAGCCCGAACCAATGAATATCCCCTGTTCGTTGCCTCTGAAAAAAGCCAACGAACAGGGGGATTTTTATGTTCAACACACGCTTGGATTATCTGATTTGCGAGTATATGGTCTATTGCCGAAGCAGGCAGTTAAGAGCCAAAACAATGAACTCATACGAGCAGAGCTTGCCTATCTAATTATTTCTTTCTATCCTCATTAGGCTCTGCCTGACTAAAATAAGTCATCGATGCGGCCACGCCAATACCTATCAGCACCCATAAGAGAGCAGCCTCGCAAAAGTCTTTGAAGGCTCCGCCTACAATTGTACTGACAGCATACACGAGCAGAACAGCGATAACCAGAATACCAGTTGTTCTGATCAGTCTCTTGTTGTTGTTGGCATCTTTTGCGTCTTTCCTTACTTTTTCAGTCATTTTCGAATCTCCTTTCACCAATTCATCCAAACTAATGCTGTAGAGATCGCTGAGACTGATTAAACTGACGATATCGGGCAGCGACTTTCCATTCTCCCAATGGGAAACGGTCACACGGGATACCATGATCTTCTCTGCAACTTGGTCCTGTGTCATGCCGGTATTCTGTCTTGCCTCTTTCAGTCTTTCGGAAATTTCCATCTTTGCGATCTCCTTTGCATGGCTTGAGTATATCCGAAAATGAACCCGCCTGTCTATTAAATGGCTTTTACAGAACCCTCAATCGCTGTAAAAATGCCTTTACATCGCCATTTTTCAAGGGTCTTCATTATAATAAAAGTGGAATCTGAACGCCAAATAACGATTTTTCAAGATGATTGTATCACAGCAAAGCACCGCAATCAATGACAGATTTGTATAATATGGCAAACAGAGCAACGAACACAGGATATTCAAGGCAACGAACAAGGCGACAAACACAATACTGTTTTTCAATGGTTTTTTCGCATGGAGCGGGAACCCGCTCCGAAACAACAACTCCGAAAAACCCTTACGCGAAGCGGATCGGGGCGACATCGAGGTGCTGCAGAAGTACTTCGGCTACACGGTGTCGAACATCAAGGGAAAGCCCACGAATTCGGAGTTCATCGCCATGATCGCGGACAGCCTCACCCTCCGCCAGAAGCAGGCGCGGCGCTGAGCCTCTGCAGGGGCCGACGCCCTCGGCGGCCCGGCAGCATATCCCATCTATTTTGACGATGGAGAGACCTCGCTCTCTCCATCGTTTTTTGTCGTCTCGCGCCGAAAATGTGATTGTTTTTTCTGTATGCTGTGGTAAAATATCACCAAATCCCCCCCGGCACCCGGTTTCCGGCCTGTCTCAAAAGGAGGTCCTCATGAAACGCACGACGTCTTTTCTGCTTCTCCTGACCCTGATCCTGCTGCTTTCCGCCTGCGGGAACAGCCAGACGACGCCCCTGCCCGCGCAGTTCACCGGCAGCGGCCCGGCAGGTCTGCCGCTGGAGACGCCCATCGAGCTGGGGGACTCCGTGGAGCTGCGCTTTCTGGACGGCTTTGCCTCCAGCAGCGTCTCCTCGCCCGTCGACAACGTGTTTTCCCCTCCCGCGGGAGAGGAACAGGTGTGGGTCGTCCTCTACACGGAAATCCGATATTCCGGCGAAAGCGAGTGCAAGCTTTCCGAGCTTTTCGAGGCGGAGCTGCGTCCTGAAAACAGCGCCGCGGTAAAGGGTTCTCTGTCCCGCATTACCGGCGAGGGGGAAAACAATTCATACGGCTCGCTTCTCCCGTTGGAGACCGGGCGGGCCTATATCGCCTTTCAGGTTCCCGGCGCCTGTGTCGATGGTTCCTTCGATTTGAAGCTCTCCGCCTCTCGCGGAGAGGTCTTCTCCGCCGCCTTCACCCTGGCTCAGTTGGAGCAGGCGCGGCCCAGGATCTCCGTGGGCGACACCGTCGGCAACGACTCGGCGGAGCTGACTCTGGAGGGTCTGTACTTCACCAAGAAGCAGACGCCGTCCAGCCCCAATTACCGGTATTATTATGCCGCCCCGGAGGGAATGGTTTACTATGTGGTCAAGATGTCGGTCAAAAACTGCGGGGGGACGCGGCTGTCCTTCGACGAGATCGGGGCAGCCAAGCTGATCTATCAGGACAAGTACCAGTATGACGGTTACTGGGTGCACGAAACGCGCAGCCGGGAAAGTCTGGAGGCCTGGTCCGGCAGTCTGGATCCGCTGGAGAGCCGCCTGTTCTATTACCTGATCTCGGTTCCCGAGGAGGTGCAGAACGGCCCCATTGCGGTGACGCTCTTCGCCGCCGGGCGCTTTTACACCTGTGTGATCCCGGAAGCCCCCGCGCCGACCCCGGACGGAGAGGCCTAGAAGAAAAGCACGCGCAAGGGCGGACGCCCTTGCGCGTTTTTCTGCGTTTTTCGGATGCGATCATCGGAGAAAACGATCCATGACCCGGTACAGCGGCCGGTACAGCACCAGCGTTGTGACAAAATTGGCCGCACAGTGCACCAGATCAAAGGGGATGCCCGCCAGCCACATGGCGAAATAGCCCTTCCAGCCGCCCATGATGCAGAACCAGGGGATATACATCAGCGGGCCGAAGCAGAGGCCCCAGAAGCCCGCGATCACCGCCCAGATCCAGGGGATATCGTTCCTTCGGAAGAGCATGGTCACCACCACCAGCAGGGGCCAGATGAACACATAGCTCACCCACCAGGTGGAAAAGCCGAAGATCAGACCCTCCAGCAGCACATAGATCCACACCGTGGCCAGGGCCTTCCAACCGAAGAACACCGTGGTCAGGATGATCAGCACGGCGTTGAGCTGGACATTGGGGATGGCGGCCAGGGCCCATTTGACGGCGAAGATCAGCGCCGCCATCAGAGCCAGGATCGCGATCTCCCGGGCGGAATATTTACCAGCCGGTGGTGAAGACGATCTCATACCGGTCGCCGTTCTGGATGTAGGTGCTGTCTACGCCGGTGGACAGCATATTGCCCTCCCCGTCGTTGAAGCACCACCACTGCTGCAGGGTATCGTCCGCGGTCTCGCCGTCCACGGTCACCACATAGAGGCCCCATCCGCTCTCGGTGCCCTCAATGAGCCCCTCCTGCTCCAGCGCCTCCCGCAGGGTCGTGGCTCTGGTATAAATGACGATCTCCTTTTCGGTGCCGGTGCTGTGCACGATGTGGACGGTGATGGAGATGAGCGAGGCGCTCTCCGCGGGAGCATCCACCATCTCGGCCGTATCCGTGGTTTCGGCGGTCACGGCGGACTCTCCAACGGGAACCGCGTTCTCTCCGCCCTCGGCGGCTTCGACGGACGTCTCGGACTCCTTCATCCCGCCGGCCTGGTTCGCGGCCAGGAGCGCGGCGCGCTGGGCTTCCGCGGCGCGCTTCTGAGCCGGGGGCCCCCACTGAAAATAGGCAAAGACGGCTGCCGCTGCGACCACAAGCAGAAGGACGACGGCAAGAATTGTTTTGGCTGATTTGGACATGTTAAATCCTCTCCTTTCTATGTTCAGCCTTTCGGCCATCGGAAATCGCACAGGGAAAAAGAGAGGGCGGGCATGGCAAAGCCAGGCCGCACCGTACTTTGACCGGGTTCCGCGGTTCCTTGTACGACACAGCGTGATACGATTCACTGTCCGGGCAGGTTTTCTGACTTCGGGAAAAGGTCTGTCCTTTCGAGGGCCATGTGCGGCCCGCGGCAGTCCGTTCCATTTCCGCTTCACAGTGGCGGCCCCGCGAGGGAATCATGCGCGGCGCAGGGAGCGCGGCGCATTACACCCAGATTCCCCTGTTAAGCACGACGGGCTTCGCCCGCGTACATCCCGGTCCGATTTGCTTGCGGGGAGAGTATACCATGCCCTTCCATTTTCTGCAAGAGAAATGGCGCTCCGCCGCGGTTTATCGCCTTGACGGCGGCCTTTTCCCCGGCTACAATAAAGAAAAAGCCCCGGGCTTTGATCCCCCGGGAGAAAGGCGGTATCCTATGGAGCATATCATGGAGCTGGTTCGCGCACGGCGCAGCGTGCGCAGCTTCGACGGGCAGCCCCTGCCCCCGGCGCTGCGGGAGCAGATGGAGGGCTTTCTGGCCCAGGTTCCCAACCCCTACGACATCCCTGTGCGCTTTTGCCTGCTGGACGCGGCGGAGCGCGGCCTGAGCAGCCCCGTCATCACAGGAGAGACGCTCTATCTTGCCGCCCGGGTCCCCCGGGTGGAGCATGGGGAGGAGGCCTTCGGCTACTCCTTCGAGACGGTGGTGCTCTTTGCCCAGTCCCTGGGTCTGGGAACCACCTGGATCGGCGGCACCATGAACCGGGGCAGCTTCGAGCGGGCCATCGGCCTGAAGCCGGAGGAGCGGATGCCCTGCGTCAGCCCCCTGGGCCGTCCGGCGGCAAAAATGTCCCTCCGGGAGGCGCTGATGCGCAAGGGCGCCAAGGCGGACAGCCGCGAGCCCTTTGAAAGCCGCTTCTTTGACGGCGATTTCGGCAAGCCGCTGACCGAGGCGGCGGCCGGCGTCCTGCGGGAGCCGCTGGAGGCGGTGCGGCTGGCCCCCTCGGCGGTGAACCGCCAGCCCTGGCGGGTGGTCGTGAAGGATGGGGCCGCGCATTTTTACGAGAAGCGCACCAAGGGCTTTTCCAGCGACGCGGCGGGAGATCTGCAGAAGGTGGATCTGGGCATCGCCCTCTGCCACTTTGACCTCTGCGCCCGGGACTTGGGCCAGCGCCCCCGCTTCCTGTTGGAGGATCCGGGCCTTCCCGCCCCGCAGGACTGCGTGTATCTGGCCAGCTTCGTCCTGGATTGAGCGCCCTGCTCAACCAGAAACCCGAGGGAAGGACCCCTCGGGTTTTCTTGCTTTTACAGCTCTCGCCGCTGATACAGGAAGATCGACAGGAGCCAGGAGAGCGCGAAGATCACAACAGAGGCCAGGCACAGCAGGGGGGCGGAGATTCCCTGCACCCGCAGGGCTGCGCGCGTGCCGGTGCCCAGCATCACGCCGGCGGCGCAGACAACGCCTACCAGCACGAAGTAGAAGATCCGTCCCCTCTCCACGCCCAGCCGGAAGATCGCCGGCAGCAGCAGCGCCGGGGCGATCAGCCCGATGGGCAGCAGCAGCCCCGGCAGCTCCCAGAGCGCGGACAGCTCCCCCACCCGACTCAGGCGGATGCCTTGGGCCAGCATGGACAGCGCGCCCACCACCAGCACGCTCAGCAAGGTCAGCAGGTATTTGGAGGAGACCGCCATCTCCCGACTGACAGGCATGGCGTCGCAGGCCACATGCCATTTGAAGCGTTCATCATAGCTGATGAGACTCACCGGTATGATCATGCCGATGATCATGGGATAGATCGTGAAAAAGCCGTTTTCGTCCTTTCCGAGGCAGCTCACCACCAGGAAGATGGCAACCATCAGCAGGAACATCCTGCAGTATGCCCAGATCATGTAGAGATCTTTCCGCAGCAGACCGATCATTTTTCTTCCTCCTTTACCATCAGGATGAACAGATCCTCAATGCTCACCGGCTCCAGGGCCAGCCCCGCCGGAGCGGCGTCCCGTCGGATGATGGCCGAGATCCCGTAGGGACTGCGGCGGCTCCCGATCACAGCAGTGGGATCCATAGCCTCGAAATCCGCACGGGAGAGCTGGGCCAGGCCGTATTGCTCCCGCAAAGCGTCCTTCTCCTCGCACAGAAGCAGTCTTCCCTTATGCAGGAAGGCGATGTAGTCGCAGAGCTTCTCCAAATCGCTGACGATGTGGGAGGAAATCAGCACCGAGTGCTCTTCGTCCCGGGCGAAGTCCGCAAAGATTTCCACCACCTCGTCCCGCACCACGGGATCCAGACCCGAGGTGGGCTCATCCAGCACCAGGAGCTTCGGCCAATGGGACAGCGCCACCGCGATGGACAGCTTCATCTTCATGCCTCGGGAGAATTCCCGGAAGCGCTTGTTTTCCGGCAGCTCGAACTTCCGCAGATAGTCCTCGTAGGCGGCTTGATCCCAGTTGCGGAAAATGCCCTTCATGATCTTCCCCACCTGGCGGGGATTCAGACACTCGGGAAAAGCGGGCTCATCCAGCACCACGCCGATCTCCTCCTTGTCCGCCCTCTCCTTCCCCAGCACCCGAATACTGCCCCCGTCGGGGCGGGTCATGCCCAGGAGCATGCGGATGGTGGTGCTCTTACCGGCGCCGTTCTCCCCCACCAGACCCAGGATGCAGCCCCGGGGCAGCTCCAGATCCAGCTTCAGATCGAAGCCGGGATAGTGCTTCTCCAATTCGTGCAGTTCAATGGCGTTCATGTGTTCTCCTCCTCCAGCATATCCAGCAGCTCCCGCAGCTCCTTCCCGCTCAGGCCCGACAGGCGGGCCAGGGACAGGGCCGAGCTCAGATGCTCTTCGATCTGCCGCAGATGCTCCTCCCGCAGCAGCTCCGTGTTCCTCGCGGCCACAAAGCTGCCCTTCCCCGGCAGGGTATAGATGAGCCCCTGGGCGGCCAGCTCTTCATAGGCCCGCTTGGTGGTGATCACGCTGATGCGCAGATCCCGGGCCAGATCCCGGATGGAGGGCAGCGCCTCATCCTCCGCCAGGGCTCCCGAGAGGATCTGTCCCCGGAGCTGGCCTACGATCTGCTCATAAATGGGCAGGCCGCTTTTGTTGTCGATCAGAATGGTCATGTGTACACCTCATGTATACTGTATATGCACAATATACACAGTATATACACATTTGTCAAGAGGAACGCGGAATTTTTCTTTTTTCCCTTGACAAACCGCGCAATACTGTTATAATCGGTTCCACAATTGAACACCTTATAATGATCATCGCTTTTGCTGCCAAACAGCAGGTTTGACAGCAAAGGATTGTTTCAATCCTTTGCGCGATGCTCATTACAATGAATATATGGCAAAACAGCCACGCTGTTTTGCTGAGCAGCGGAGCTGCTCGGCGAAACGCAGTATGGCGTTTCGCCATCATATAGCCATTATCAAGAGCGGTGGAGGGAACGGCCCTGTGAAGCCCGGCAACCTGTTGTTCCAACAAGGTGCCAAATCCGGCGGTGAGACGAAAGATGAGGCTTTTTTGCATGCTCTTTACGCGCCCTGTCGGATGCCGACAGGGTCTTTTCTTTTCCCGCGGGAGGAACAAAAACAAAAAGGAGAATATGATATGAGCCACTATTTCTTTACCTCCGAGTCCGTCACCGAGGGCCATCCCGACAAGATCTGCGACCAGATCTCCGACGCGGTGCTGGACGCCATCCTGGCTGAGGATCCCAACGGCCGCGTGGCCTGTGAGACCACGGTGAACACGGGTCTCGTCCACGTGATGGGCGAGATCAGCACCGAGTGCTATGTGGATATCCCCAAGATCGTCCGCCAGGTGGTGCGGGAGATCGGCTACGACCGGGCCAAGTACGGCTTTGACTGCGACACCTGCGGCATCATCACCAGCATCGACGAGCAGTCCGCCGACATCGCCCTGGGCACCAACGACCAGGTGGGCGGCGCCGGCGACCAGGGCATGATGTTCGGCTACGCCTGCGACGAGACGCCGGAAAAAATGCCCCTGGCCATCTCTCTCAGCCACAAGCTGGCCAAGCGCCTGGCCCAGATCCGCAAGGAGGGCCTGGTCCCCTATCTGCGGCCCGACGGCAAAACCCAGGTCACCGTGGAGTACGACGAGCAGCGCCGTCCGGTGCGCATCGACGCCATCGTGATCTCCACCCAGCACGCCCCCGAGGCCAGTCTCGAGCAGATCCGGAAGGATATGCTGGAGCTGGTCGTCCGGCCCACGGTGCCCGCGGAGCTGCTGGACGAGCGCACCAAGTATTTCATCAACCCCACCGGCCGCTTCGTCATCGGCGGCCCCCAGGGCGACTCCGGCCTCACCGGGCGCAAGATCATCGTGGACACCTACGGCGGCAGCGCCCCCCACGGCGGCGGCGCCTTCTCCGGCAAGGATCCCACCAAGGTGGATCGCAGCGCGGCCTACGCCGCCCGCTGGGCCGCCAAGAACGTGGTGGCCGCGGGTCTCGCCCGGCGCTGCCAGATCCAGCTTGCCTACGCCATCGGCGTGGCACAGCCCGTGAGCATCCTGGTGGAGAGCTTCGGCACCGGCGTCGTCTCCGACGAGCTTCTGGCCAAGGCCGTGGAGCAGGTCTTTGACTTCCGCCCCGCCGCCATCATCCGCGACCTGGATCTGCGTCGGCCCATCTACCGCAAGCTGGCCGCTTACGGCCACATGGGCCGGGAGGATCTGGGGGTGCGCTGGGAGGACATCGACCGGGCCCAGGCTCTGCGCGAAGCCGTGGAGGCCCTGCAGGCATGAGCCCCCGGGAGATCCTGGCCGCCATCGAAGCGGCGGAGCGGGAGGCGGCGGCGCTGATGCTGCAGGCCCATGACATCCTGGCCGAGGATAAAACCAACCGCCGGGACGTGGTCACCGCGTACGACCGGGCGGTGCAGGCGCTGCTGATGGAGCGGCTCGGCGCCGCCGTGCCCGGGGCTCGCTTCTTCTGCGAGGAGAACGACCGGCACGATGATCTGCTGGCCGAGCATCTCTTCATCATCGACCCCATCGACGGCACCATGAACTTCGTCCACCACCTGAACCACAGCGCCATCTCCGTGGGCTATACCCGCTTCGGCGTGCCGGTGGCCGGGGCGGTCTACAACCCCTACGTGGACGAGATGTTCACCGCCGTCCGGGGCGAGGGGGCCTTTCTCAACGGCCGGCCCATTCGGGTGACCGCCGCGCCCCTCAGCGAGACAGTGATCTGCTTCGGCTCCGCCCCCTACAACACCGAGCTCACCCGCCGCACCTTCACCCTGGCGGAGCGCAGCTACCGCACCGGGCTGGATATCCGGCGGCAGGGCTCCGCGGCCCTGGATCTGTGCAGCGTGGCCGCCGGCCGGGCCGGGGCCTATTTCGAGCTGAGCATCTCCCTCTGGGACTATGCCGCCGGGGCGCTCATTGTCGCCGAAGCCGGCGGGCGGGTCACGGATATCGACGGCAAGCCCCTGCCCTGGCGGGGCGTCAAGACCTCCATCCTGGCGGCCGGCCCGGAGAGCCACGCGGCCTTCCTGGAGATTGTTAAAGACGGAACCGGTGATCAAGGGGGAACCGTCTCATGAAAAACCCTTTTGCTCTGCCCGAGCGCATTACGCCTCTTATGATGCCGGAGACCCGCGAGGAGGCCGCGGCGCTGCTGCAGCGCTGCTACGGCGAGAAGCGCTTTAACCTGGCCGGCGATGTCCCGACTCTGCTGCGGGCAGTCCTCTTTTTCACCGTTCCGTTCCTGGTGTTTTGGATTTGGTCTGCGCTCGCCGCAAAGCCCTATATTCTAAACGCAATGCTGCCGCCCATCGGCATACTCGGGCTGCTGGGACTGCTGCCGGAGCTTTGGCGCATTCGCTTCCGAAGGACGATCCGGAACGGCAGCTTTTTCGCGGGCAGGGACGAGGCGGAGATCCTGCGCTTTGCGCGAAACACCGTCCGAGACTACAACCGCTATCTCAGCTCCTACGCCTCGGTTTTCTCCCTGCTTTTCCCCGACCGATGACGCGATCCGCCCGGGAATCTCGGTCTTTCTTTCAGCCTTTGCCCCCCACATGACAAAAAGCAGCTTCTTCCGCCGGAAAAGGGAAGAAGCTGCTTTTTTTGAATCTTTTTGGTCTGCCGACCCGTTTTTCTGTCTCTTTATACTATTCAACGATAAAAACCTTATCCATTTTACCGGTGAATAGTATTATTTCCACTGGAAGGTGATCAGGCCGTAGATGTACAGGCCCGCCACGCAGACGGGAACCACATAGCGGAAGATGGGCTTCATCCAGGGCTTGACCTTCAGACCCTTGCCGGCGTTGGCCTCCTCCACGAACTTGTCCCAGCCCCAGCCGATCTTGAAGCAGCAGAACAGGGAGAAGATCAGCGCGCCGATGGGCAGCAGATTGGTGCTGACGATGAAATCCCAGAAGTCCAGCCAGGCGGAGCCCTCCGCGAAGGGCTGGAAGTGAAACACGCTGAAGCCCAGCGCGGTGGTCAGGCCCAGCAGGAAGATGCCGATGCCGCAGGCGACGCAGCCCTTGGGGCGGCTCCAGCCGGTGAGCTCCCGCACGCAGGCCAGGATGTTCTCAAACACGGCCAGCTCCGTGGAGAAGGCGGCGAAGACCATGAACAGGAAGAACAGGCTGCCCCAGATCCGGCCTCCGGCCATGTTGTTGAAGACCGTGGCCATGGTGTCAAAAAGCAGGGAGGGGCCGGCGTTGACTTTGATGCCGAAGGTATAGCAGGCGGGGAACATGATGAAGCCGGCCATGATGGCCACAAAGGTGTCCAGCAGGATCACGTTCACGGATTCGCCCAGCAGGGAGCGATCCTTGCCGATGTAGCTGCCGAAGATGGCCATGGAGCCGATGCCCAGGCTCAGGGAGAAGAAGGCCTGGTTCATGGCGCCCACCACGACCTCGCCGTTGATCTTGGAAAAGTCCGGCACCAGGTAGAAGGCGAGCCCCTCCTTCGCGCCCTTCAGCGTGGCGCTGTGCACGGCCAGCACCAGCATCAGCACGAACAGCGCCGTCATCAGGTATTTGGTCACACGCTCCAGGCCGCCCTGGAGATTGAAGCACAGGATGCCAAAGCCCAGCACCACGGCGATCAGCAGATAGAGCACGTTGACGCCCGGATTGGTGATCATGGAGAGAAAGCCCAGGTCGGCGCTTTGGCCGGTAAGGAAACGCACGAAATAATACATCATCCAGCCGGTGACCACGGTATAGAAGGCCATCAGCGCAATATTGCCCAGCAGGGCGAAATAGCCGTGGACGTGCCATTTCTGGCCCGGCTTTTCCAGCTTCTGATACATCTTGACGGGGCTGGCCTGGGAGGCGCGGCCGATGGCAAATTCCATGGTCATGGCAGGCAGGCCCAGCAGCAGCAGGCACAGGATATACACCAGCACAAAGCCGCCGCCGCCGAACTGGCCGGTCATCCAGGGAAATTTCCACACGTTTCCGCAGCCGATGGCGCAGCCGGCGCTGAGCATGATGAAGCCCAGACGGCTGCCGAGTCGTTCTCGTTTTTCGTTCATGTGATATCCTCCTCAATGCGAACATGCTACCAGTATACATCTTTTATTCAGTAAATCAATATTGATTTGCTGTGCGGAAAAAACTTCATGAGAAGCGCACACTTTACAGGCAGAACGGGCCCGCTCCTTCTGCCATTTTGAACAAGAAAACGGGCGGTCTCTGCGGGAAAATGACGGCCTGCAGGGGGGCGGCGCCTGTTTCGAGCTGCGCAGGGCTCCGGGACTTCGCCGCAGGGCCCCGATCGTCTCGGAGTCCCTTTGCGATCCGACATATTCTGAATAATTCTGAATTCTCCCGCCACAACCTTGACAAAAAAAGCGGGAGCCATATAATAAAAATGATAGCTTCTGCGTTTTTAAGCCTTTCAGGCTCAATCAACCATTTACAGGCAGCTCGCAGCCCTCTTGTCTTCCCCCGGGGGGTGCGGCTCCGCGCCGCAGGCGGCAGGAGAGGGGAAGCGCGCGGCTGATCGGCGCTCAGCGCCGCTGCCCTGCGGAAAGGAGTTCCGTCATGAACAAAAAGCGTCTGCTCTGGCTGATCCCGGCGCTGCTGCTGACAGCGCTGGCGCTGTCTTGGCTGCGTTTGCCCCAATCCGGCGCGGAGCCCACCGCCCCGGAAGAATCGCGGGAGGACGCGCCCATCCCGACGCCGGCGGCGGCGTCGTCCGACCTGTCACCGGCGGATGGCTCTGTTCTCCCGACGCTGGTGGAGGAGGAGTCCTTCTTCTCGGACTTCAACGTCCGGGGCGACCGGGTGTATTTCCTCTGCCATCTGTGCATCCGCAACCCCTCGGATCAGCCCCGGGCCGTCCGGATCGAGGGCGATTTTTCCGAAGATGTACAGGGCGGTCTGCTTGCGGAGAACCGGAATCTGTACGCACTTCGGCTGGAGGATTTCGGCCCCGACTCCCTCCCGTCCATGGGCGACGAGGAGCTGGCCGCCGCCGCGGATCTGAGCGGCGACGGAAGATCCCGGGTCTTCCCGCTGCAGCCGGGGGACAACCATTTCCCGGTGCTCTTTGCCGGCGATCACGGCACGGCGGAGGTCAAGCAAAACCGCCTCCTGCCGCCGCTCACGATCTGTGCGCTGGAGGATGTGACGCCGCCGGAGATCCTGGCGGAGACCGGCTGCCGCATCTTCAAGGATCCCCGGGAAGCCGACGCCTTCCTGCTGGACGGCGAGCGCCTCTGCGAGTTGGGCTGCGGTCTGGGCGGCTATGGGCTGACCAGCGCAGTCCCCTGGGATTATGACGGGAACGGGACGGTGGATCTGCTCTACACCTATTCCTGTTCCTGGGGCTCGGGGCGGCACCGCTCCCAGCTCTCGCTGTTAGACCGGACGAAATGGGAGGAGCGGGTGCTGTACCTCTACGATCCCTCCGGGCCGAAGGCGGGCAGCGATCTGCTGGTGAAGCACGAGACCGACAGCGCCGGAAACGACAGCTATCCCGTTTACACCGTCGACGTTTCCATGAACGCTTACGCGCACGGCTTTGATTATACCGAGCTGTTTCTGGAGGAGCGGGAGCAGATCGGCGATGCGTTTGCCGTGCGCAGGGCGGACGGCGGCGCATGGACGCCGCTGTTCTGGCCGGCGTCGGCGGACTTCTTCCCGCAGACGGAAGACGCCTCCGTTGCCGCGTCGCCGAGCTCCTGTGCTTTTTCCCTTGATTGTATTACACTTACCTTCACCGGGGAAAAGGCGGCGGAGCTGCTGAACCTCTGTCAACAGGCCGAGAAGCGGGCGGAGCCGGGCGACTTCTATGTGCCGGATCGGACGATGCCCCTGCTGCGGCTGATCTTTACCTGGGACGACGGGAGCTCCGCGTTTTACCAGATCGACGGGAACAACCTCGGCATTTTCGGCCCCAGCTACGCCAACGCGCAGGCGGTGCTGCAGTTTCCTGCCGGAACCTATGACGCGCTGTGGGCAATGTGGGGGGAACCCGGGAACCCTATTGAGGAAACCGAAGCCTTCGATCTGCAGGCCAGCCTCCGGTACTGCAGCGTGACCTACGGCGGCGGCACGAGAGAAGTATCCGGCGAGACGGCGGAGGAGCTGTACCGGATCTGCGGGGAAGCCGCGGCCCGGGGAGAAAATCATGGCTACAAGCCGGAGCGGCTGGTGCTTTCCCACCCGGAGCAGCTGGAGCTTTTCCTCCGCTTCCGCTTCTGGTCGGAAGAAGCGGAATCCGCCATGGACGGCCTCACGGACGGCCTCTGGTTTGCCGTATATAAAGACGATCTGTGCTTCACCGGCTTATCCCTGTATTTCTCCGATGCCCAGGAGCTGCGCCTCCCCGCAGGGACCTACGACGCGCTGATCGACGTGCTGGAGCGGGACGGGCCGCTCCCCGCTCCCGCCGGGGAGCGGATCGAGGGCAACGAGGTCTACGCGCTCTTTGAGGACAAGGGCGTTTACGCCGTGCAGCTCTACAGACCGGACGGGGAGCTGGTCTGGGCCTGCGGTTCCGTGAACCATGAGCCGCTGGTCGCGGAAGAAGAGCCGGGGCTCTGGTCGGTGAGCCTCCAGGCCGGCACCGGGCTCTCTACCCGCTGGACGCTGTACTACGCCCCGGAGACGGGGACGCTCTCCCCCAGTTATTACGGCGTGCTGGACCGGCAGGGAGACCGGCTGATCCGCATTCGAGACCACGCAACATTGGAGCTGCGCGGGCTGTTCGACACCGGGGAGGGCACGATCCTCCGGGATTTCTCCGAGCCCCTGTCCAACGCAGTGGAGCCCTTTGTGTCCGCGCATTTCACCGAGGACGGCAGGGCCGTCGTTGTGACCTATCTGGCCGGAGCGGACTATCACGAGGTGACAGAGACCATCCCGCTGCCGTAGAGGAGGAAGCGCATGAAAACGAGAAAAACGCTTCGAACCACCGGCTGGATCCAGCTTGCCTGCTGCCTGATCCTGCTGCTTGACCTGGGCTTCTCGGCCTATGTCGCCAACCAGGCGATCCCCGTTTCCGGGGATTCGCTCTGGTTCGAGCTTTGGGATTATTTTGGAGGGCTCGGGACGATCCTTTGGTTTACGCCGGTGGCCATCGTATGTCTTGCCGTCAATCTTTTTGTTTTTCTGAGAGAGCGAAAAGATCCGGAGCAGCGCAGGCGCATCGGTCTGCGCTGGCTGTGGATCCCGGCGGGCTTCCTGGGGACCCTCGCGGTGAAATGGTTGTACCTCTGGCTTGTGGTGGTGACGATCCTGTACCCGGACCGTTTCCCGGTATGAGGGCCGGAGGTCTGTGCGCCTTGTGCTTCCCCCAGCGGGGGAAGCTGGCGCGGCGCGATCCCCCGCAAGCGCCGTGACTGATGAGGGAGAAGCCCGAACGAGCAAATGCCCGGATCGAAGATTCTCCCTCATCACCCGCTTCGCGGGAGCTTCCCCCGCTGGGGGAAGCACAGCGGGGGCGGCAGTCCCTACGCAGGAGCTGCCCTCTCTCCTGGACGAAAAAACGCTCCCCCGGGATTTCCCGGGGGAGCGAAAGCTTTTTGTACGATGGTACGAATTAATCCAGCACGTAGGGCAGGAGAGCGATCTGGCGGGAGCGCTTGATCGCCTCGGTCAGCTCGCGCTGATGCATGGCGCAGGTACCGGTGGT
>JAEEGH010014008.1_pt1 | contig 17685 bp, 7 predicted proteins | sample 9134181 | NCBI WGS metagenome assembly JAEEGH01 (sample SAMN16246544, study PRJNA631951) | gut metagenome | biome: gut microbiome; feature: rumen; material: DP-attached | host: Bos | place: Iran: Karaj | collected 2018-10
TCTGTTTGCCTTTTTCAAAAATAAGATTTTTGACCGTAAACCCGAGAACTGGATATATTTTGCTTGGATTTATCATAAATATAATAATATACTGTTATTAAGATTTTTGCTATCTAAATGACATTGGATACGTCCCCGGTGACTCACAATATTTTTTTGATCTTAAAGAATATCAGACTTCCGATTATGATGAGAGCGCTCAGCACGATGACAGTTGGGTAACCCATTTTGGATTCCAGCTCTGGCATGTATTTGAAGTTCATTCCGTACCAGCCTACGATCAGTGTCAGAGGCATGAATATGGTTGTGACCACAGTAAGCACTGTCATGATGCGGTTCTGTCTAACATCCAGCTGAGACTGGTATAGGTCGTTAAGCTGGATAGTATAGTCTCTAAGGTGTGTAGCGGCATCATAGAGTCTGTCTACGCGGCTGGAGAACATATGGAAATAACGAAGGTTGTCTTCGTCAAAAAATCCGTTTTCGTTTTCTTCAAGCTCCTGTCCAAGGTCAAGGAGCTGCTCATAATGAATACGAAGATCTCTGATATCGCCTCGGATTTCGTTGTTTCGGGTCATATCAGTAGACTCGGCATCTGTCATGATCTCTTTTTCAAGGTTATCTAGCTCAATCTCATAATCCTGCATGATCGCCAGGTCGTTATGGATTATCAATTCAAGGAAATCATATAAAAATCTCTCAAGACAAGGCTTTTTCCACTTTTTATAGCGTTGGATCTGTTTTAGCAGCTTTTTTACTGTGTCTGAATCATCGATGAATATAATGCCGTTTTCATCCAGTACATAAGAGAACTTTTCCGGTTCCGGCGCTTTTGATGACTGAGTAGGAATGTAAAAAGTACCTGTCAGAGAATCATAGTTTACTTCAGCCTTTGAAGTATATATATCATCATTATTGATCTCGAAATCAATGCTTATACCAAAGCTTTCATTCTGCGCCTGCCACTGGGCAGTTGTAAGCACTGCAACGAAAGGGTTCGGAGACTCGTAACATTGTTGTGCACTGCATTCTTCCAAAGAATTATTGATCATGTAATACATAAATGACCTCCAATTGATTTTTGGCATGAAATGGCAAAAATCTATGTATTCTTGTTATTTCAAATAGAAACTCGCATTAACTGCTGTCTTCCTAAGAGCATGGTTTAAGTATAAAAAAGCCAACAATAAGTAAACGAATCAATATCCCAGATGTTCACTGGCGCGTAGTCGCCATTCCTCGACTATATCGCTGTGGTCTATAAGACCTACATAGTAAGCGGTTACTTCACCAACTTCGTTAGTAACTTTTTTATAATTGTAGTCATAGGAATGCAAATCGGTACAAGTGAGCATTAGATCATTGTACATATTTTCTTCTACATAGCTTAAAAAATCCTCATCGATATGGAAGTCCTCGGACTCAGTGTACAGGTCAGGAGCTCCAAAGGTATGCAGAATTTCATGTGCATATACTGCGGGACAGTTGACGACTTCATAATCGATATTATAGAGATATACTATCTCATATTCATAAGGCATACCCTCATACCAGTTTCTGGTGCAGGTGATGGCTTCATTGGATTCATCGGAATTGATCATGACCATGTATACCACATTATCAGCATGAAATTCAGTCATCAGCTGTTCCTGATCAATATTGTCATAGATGTATTCCCATACATCATAGTCAATATCGCCATAGTCAAGATAATCCGGGTCGGTAAGCTGAGCTTCGAAATTCATTTCATAGCGCAGATCAGGATTAGATTTAAAGTCAGTAATAAATGTAGCTGATTTACCATAGTCAGAAACCACATCTTCCAAGTAATCTCCGGCAATGGACAGATATTTATTGATATTTGCAATGGTTTCAGCATCTCTTTTTTCATCCCAATCAGAATATGGGTCTTCGGCAAAAATACTTACGACGATAGTTGTACCATCTATTTCACCGGCAGAGCCGTGTGGAAACGCATCATGGTCATCCCAAAATGAATTGATGCCAAAAGGATCAAAAATACTATCGTTGTAGCTATTATTCTCATATGGATCCTGATCATAGTAGGAATCATATTCTCCAAAAGGATAGTAGTCATTGTCAGAATAATAATCACCGCAAGGATCCTGGTCATCATATGAGCCATAATAACCAAAAGGATCACAGTTATAGTATGAATCATAATCCCTAAAAGGAACAATTTTATTATATGATTCCGTATCTTCAGATATCACGCCACTGTATGTGAGAATCTGTAACGGAAGGCATACTGCCATATACGATATGCGCAGGATGGCCGCAGTCATGACCAGTATTGTAAATAGGCTATGTTTATTTTTTCTCATTATTTATTCTTTCCTATATTGTTTAGCTCAAATATATTTATTCGATTGATCATAATTGGTAAAAAAGAATTTTGAATCCCCATTATCAATGCAACTATATTATGCAGTAATTTTTCTCTCATTACAAATATTATATTTCTTTAATAAATCTTTAACGGATTACTGATAACAATTAGATTATAATCAAAGTAATAATGCGGTTAAATCAATAAAAAAGGGAAATAGAATGGAATATATTAGTTTTCAGAACGTTATAAGAGAATATACCATGGGCGAAGTCACTATCAGAGCGGTAGATGAGATATCATTTGATATCAAAAAAGGTGAATTTGCCATTATCGTTGGCCCATCCGGTGCAGGTAAGACCACAGTCCTAAATATGCTTGGAGGCATGGATATATGTAATGGCGGAGACATCTATGTTGATGATGTTGAGGTGTCCAAGATGAATACCAAGCAGCTAACGAAATACCGTCGATATGATATAGGTTTCGTTTTCCAGTTCTACAATCTGGTACAGAATCTCACAGCCCTTGAAAATGTTGAGCTGGCAGCTCAGATATGCAAGGATCCTCTGTCTCCACAGGAAGTGCTTGAACATGTTGGTCTGGAAAAAAGACAGAAGAACTTCCCTGCTCAGTTGTCGGGTGGAGAACAGCAGAGAGTTGCCATAGTAAGAGCTCTTGCCAAAAATCCCAAGCTGCTGTTATGCGATGAGCCTACAGGAGCCCTTGATTATGTTACAGGAAAACAGATTTTAAAGCTCTTACAGGATACCTGCAGGATGAAAGAGATGACAGTCATTGTCATTACTCATAATACTGCCCTGTGTCCTATGGCAGATCACGTGATCCATATCAAAAATGGCAAAGTCGACAAGGAAGAGTTTAACCAACATCCAAAACCAGTAGAAGAGATTGAGTGGTAAATATTTTAAAGGTAATTGATCAGTGAAAAAAGCTTTAATAACAGATTTTTTCAGAGAAATTCATAAAAGCCGAAGGAAATTCTTTTCACTATTTGCTTTATCAGGTCTTGCTGTAGCGTTTCTGTCAGGCTTGCGGGCAGCAAAGCCTGATATGTGGAACAGTGCTGATAAGTATTTTAAAGATTATAACTTTATGGATATCAGGATAGCCTCCACACTGGGACTTACAGATGATGATGTAGCATATTTCAAGGAAGTAGAAGGCGTAAAAGAGGCCGAGGCTGTAAATACAATAGATGCTCTTGCGGGCGGACTCACTATCACTATTTTGTCTGAACCGGAGAGCATTAATATGCTGCGCCTGAAAGAAGGACGCATGCCTTCCAGAAAAGGAGAATGCGTAACAGAGCAGAGTTTTCTTGATGAAATGGGGCTATCGATAGGAGATAGTTTTGATATAGATCTGGCTGATCAGGATGATGTTTTGCTTGATCATACATACACTGTAGTAGGTGTTGCCGACAATCCGCTTTATATATCTCTTATCAGGGGCTCTTCCACAATAGGAACAGGTACAGTCTCTGCATGGGTATGTGTCCCTGCTGAGGAATTTGATTGTGACTATTACACAAGCATCTACCTGACTCTTGAGGGCACTGAAGAACTATATGCATATGAAGAGCCGTATGACGACCTTATGGAAGAGATGGTTGACAGATTGGAGCCTTTGGCAGATGAAAGACTTGTTATAAGGCATGATTCTATCGTATCAGATGCCCAGTCCGAGCTTGATGATGCCAAAAAAGAATACGAAGATGCCAAGGCAGATGCGGAAAAAGAGCTGGCGGATGCCAAGCAGGAGCTTGATGATGCTGCAGCTGAGATCGAAGAAAATGAGACTAAATTAAGTGATGCCAACAAGACTATAAATAGTAATTCCAAGAAATTAAATGAGACCAAGGCTCAGCTGGATGAGTCTGAAGCTACTCTAAATGAGACTAAAGCGCAGCTGGATGCTTTGTTATTACAGATACAGAGTATTCCTGATGGCACTAATGATGCAATGAAGGCTCAACTGCAGGCTCAGTATGATGCCGGTATAGCCCAGTACAATGAAGGACTTGCCCAGTTAGAGGCTGGAAGGTCTGCATATAATTCTGGTGTGTCACAATTAAATAAGGCACGGAAAGAATATAACGATGGCGTAAAAGAACTGGAAGAAGGTAAGGCTGAGTATGAAGATGGTCTTAAGGAATATGAGCAGGCGGAGAAGGATGCGGAAAAAGAGCTTGCAGATGCAGAAAAAGAGCTGGAAGATGCTCAGGAAGAGATAGATTCCATAGAAGAGGGAAGTATCTACGTACTGGATCGTAATTCCAATATTGGCTATGTTGGATTTGGACAGGATTCAGACAGAATGGGCAATCTGGCAAGAGTATTTCCGATCATATTCTTCCTGGTGGCTGCATTGTCCTGTCTTACTACTGTTACCCGTATGATCGAGGAACAACGTACTGAAATCGGTACTTTCAAGGCACTTGGATATGGTAAGCTGGCTATTTCGATCAAATATATTGGCTACGCGGCTATGGCTTCACTTTCAGGAGGTATAGTCGGCGCAATTATCGGTTGTATAGGAATTCCGTTCTTTATCTACACAGCCTGGCTGATAATGTATTTTTTGCCACCAATAGCATATAAATTGCAGCTGGATGTAGTAATTCCTGCAATATTGACGTCTGTTGGAGCACTATCGATCACTGCAACTCTGGCATGCCTGTCTACGCTTCTTGATACTCCAGCCAATCTCATGCGCCCTAAGGCTCCTAAGCCAGGCAAAAGAATATGGCTCGAGCGCATTTCATTTATATGGAATCATATGCGTTTTACACACAAGATTGCTTCCAGAAATCTATTCAGATATCAGCAGAGATTCTGGATGACAGTTGTTGGAATAGCAGGCTGTACAGGGCTTTTGGTAACAGGCTTTGGCCTTCACGACAGCATTTTTGATATATTGGACAAGCAGTTCATAGATATCAATCCATATGATGCATCTATCGGGATAAGTGAAAATATTTCTGACATAAGATTAAAGGCTATCTATAACGAGCTGGATAGCAATGAACTTGTGGAATACTATGGCTCTTTTTACCAGGGAACAACTGATATCTATTCAGACAGTTCTCTGGTAGAGAGCATATATATCATGCCGGTATCTGATGCAGATTCATTTGAGCATTTCTTTAATCTGCGCCACAGGCTTAGCAAGGAGGCTGTGAGCCTGGATGATGATGGAGCGCTCATCAATGAGAAACTGGCGGATGAACTGGGTGTCAGAGTAGGAGATACAGTAGAGATCACTTTAGATGATGATAGCAGAGTGCAGATCAAGATATCTGATACCTTTGAAAACTATGTATATCACTACGTCATAATGACAGACAAATATTATGAGCAGATTGCAAATACTACTGTACCTGCTGATAATCTGATCATGATGGATCTCATAGAAGATGCAGATCAGGACGAGCTTTCTTCCAAGCTTGTAGCAATGAAGGGAGTATCTGTATACAACAATGTTCATGAGCTGATAGATCATTTTACCGATAGCTTTAATAGTGTTAATTACGCTGTCATCATAATAATCGTATCTGCTGCAGCCCTTGCCTTTATTGTATTGTACAATCTGATGAATATTAACATCACCGAGAGGACCAGGGAGCTTGCTACTCTGAAGGTTTTAGGCTTTACAGATGGAGAAACCGCAGCCTACACTTATCGTGAAAATATGGTCATGACTGCCATAGGAATTGCCGCCGGCATCATATTTGGTAAGTACCTGCACGGCTGGCTCATAACCACTATTGAGATCAATCAGGTAATGTTTGGCAGGAGCATCCACACTGAGAGCTACCTGCAGGCAGTGATACTTACAGTTGTATTTGCACTGACGGTAAACCTTTTTGCATATCTTGTTATCAGGACCATCAATATGGTGGAATCCTTGAAGAGCGCAGAATAGTTAAAAGTTACAGTGCGAGAAAATGCCGAATGAGGCTTGCAAGTAAGAACAAAAAACATGCCACCAATGAGGAAAACGTCAAAGGTGGCATGCTTTTGTATTTTAAACAGTCACTTCTCCAGCGAGGACTTTCTTGTAGTCTTCGTAGTTTTTTTCCAGAAGTGCCGGAGTGTTGAGGCTGTATGGACAGTGGCTCATACACTTGTTGCAATGCAGGCAGGTTTCAATCTTTTTCATTTCTTCCTGCCAATGCTCTGAGAGCCAGCTCTTTGAAGGAGCTCTTCTTAGCATCAGAGACATTCTGGCACAGTTGTTGATCTGGATACCCTGAGGACAAGGCATACAGTAGCCACAGCCTCTGCAGAAATCGCCTGACAGTTCTTTTTTCTCATTTTCTATGAAGCTCTTAAGCTCTTCTGTCATTGTAGGAGTCTCATCCATGAAAGCAAGCCATTCTTCAAGCTCAGACATTCTCTGGATACCCCAGATAGGGATCACATTGTCGAACTGAGTCATGAATGCCATTGCAGCCTTGGAGTTGTTGATAAGTCCTCCGGCAAGACCTTTCATAGCAATGAATCCCATGTTGTTCTTCTTGCAACGCTCAACCAGATCAAGCTCCTGCTCACCTGCAAGATATGAGAATGGGAACTGCAGAGTTTCGTACAATCCACATTCAGTGATCTCTTTTGCTACGCCAATCTTATGAGTTGTGATACCGATGTGTCTGATCTTGCCCTGAGCCTTGGCTTCAAGCATACACTCATACATGCCTGTTCCATCACCTGGTTTGTAGCACTGATCTACCATATGAAACTGATAGATATCGATATAATCTGTCTTCATTCGTTCGAGAGACAGTTCAAGGTCTTTCCAGAAATCTTCCGGTGTCTTGGCTGGAGTCTTAGTAGCGATATAGATATCTTTGCGCATTCCGTTTTCGCCAAAGGCCAGTCCTATTTTTTCTTCACTATCACTGTAACTGTGAGCAGTGTCAAAAAACTTCATTCCGCCTTCCTTGGCTGCTCTGAGGATCTTGACTGCCATATCAAAATCACAGCGCTGAACAGGGAGAGCTCCAAAACCGTTTTGTGGCACAGTTATGCCGGTTGTGCCCAGTGTAATATTTTTCATCTTCCTACCTCGTTATCTTGTAGCTTATTGTTACGAATATTTTAGTCTATTGGATTAGCAAATACAAATATAAACGTTTATTCTGTGTTGAGTATTTCTCGTGAATTGCAACTCGGTATTTACCAATAAAAAAAGTGCTGAGCTATGTTCTCCATTGGTGTCATTGGCACAAAAGAATCAGAGATAGAGGACCAAATGGATCGGTAAGTCTGTTGGAAAACTACAAAATCCAAAAATCAATAGGTAAAAACAGGCTTCAATACCTATTGGAAAATAGAGAAGTGCAAAAACCAATAGGTAAAAACATGCCACAATACCTATTGGAAAATAGAAAAGTGTAAAAAGCAATAGGTAAAAACCCGCAAAAAAACCTATTGGAAAATAGGAAAGTGCAAAAAGCAATAGGTAGGAACGCCAAATAATACCTATTGAAAAATACCAAAAGACAAATTCCAATAGGAAAATGCAACTAAAGGATATATAAATTATAATAATTTCACTAGATTATAAATAATAATTTTTAACTCTTAGCAATACGATCAATGAGTTGAAATCTTTTATAAAGGTTACAACCAAGTCAGTTGAACAGATTGCCTCAAAATATGATTGTATTGTCACCTGCACAGGTGGTTTTCATGTCGATAATATTACACCTGAGCAGCTTCAGGAGATCAGACTGAAGCTCGATGCTTTCTTTTTGTAAAGACCAGGATCGTGATCAGCAGCATCACACCTGCTAATACTGCTACAAGGATTACAGCTGCAGCAAGATCATTTGCTGCGGCTTTTTTTAGTACCACGTAATCTGGAGAATCAACGATCACAGAATAGAGGCTGCCATCTACAGATACAGGCTCTAAAAGTGTTACTGAGCCATCTTTTACGGCATATACGGACAGGGTATCTGTATCAATGTCTTCAGGAACAGGAATGGTCAGCGTTACGTCCTCTGTAGTGGTTTTGTTGCATTTATAACTATAGATATAGCAATCCTGGGCATTGATCTTGGCATTTTTAAGGATGGATGCTATTTCTTCATAGGATTCAGTTTCTTCTGTGATCGGATCAATGGTAAGTAGTATTGCCACATTGTCATCAGCATAGGTAGCTGTTGTAAACCAACAGGTGTCAGTATCTACGGCGGTCAGAGTGCCTTTGGTAGAGGATGAGCCCACTGTTGCATTGCCTAGAGTACTCAGGTTGCAGCCTGCTCCGGATACGGTACTGTCTATGCCCTCCACCTGCAGGTATACACCGACAGCGCGTTTGGCTATTATAGCAGATAGATTAGGAAGGGCAGCGGTCACGTCCTTTGGCTGGTTGGCACCGTTTAAGTAGGAGACGTGTTCAGCCAGCTCTTCTCCGGCGGCAGTTATAAGGTCCTGAGAAAGAGCTTCAATAAAAGAATTCATCCAGGCGGGGCTATAGGTCTCTCCAAAACTGGTGGTGCCTCCCAGGGCTGATATAATGGCACAATCCTTCATATATTCATGATATTTTTCCCTCAGTTCTTCGTTTTGATATATTACATTGAACAATGGGAAATTCTTGTATACATTCTCAGTGTTATTATTTGGCCCCGGCTTATACATCACATCTATATCATAATTGGCCGTGGCTTCAGAGGTGCTTGGGTAGTAACAACCATAAGCCAGATCATAATCCCAGGGGATCAGCTTACTGATGCCGTTTTCATCCACATACAATCCAAAATTATGGTATTCCACAAACATATCATCCAGCTGTACAAGATAGCTGTGAGCCGCAAAATACCTGAGTTCTTCATCAATATCAATTACAGTAGCCAGTAGATCAAGGTATTCCTGACTGTTAACATCTATTTCATTTCCATCAAAATCGGTACCTGAAGACAGTGCGCAGAGCTTTTGATCCCATTCAAGCACAGTCGGGAGCATATCTTTGACATCTTCATAGGTGTCACTGTCAGAATTGTAGAGTGGAGACGGATCCTCCGACAATTCCTCGTAGTCAAAAGTGGTATATTCCACTTTTACCAGATAATCGCTTATCTCATCATCACTGGCGTTGTAAAAACGCTCTAAGATCGACTCATCTATGGCTTCTACCATGAAATAAACTCCATAATACTCATCATTTATGTATAACCTTGCCAGAGCGTAGGCAGGAGTAGGGATTCCCATTTCTGTCATAAGCTTTAGAGATACGTATTCCTTCATCATGGATTTATCAAAAAAGAAATTATTGAAGCTTATTTTCTGGACACCATAAAAATTCTGGGTGTTGCCATAATCTTTTTTCTTAATGTATTTACCAAAATTAACAGTAAAAGAAAAACGGTCGTTATTTAGTTCGTCAGAGTATGTATGGGCCAGAGTGTAGTTGCCTTTTGTCTTCAGGCCTGCGTAGCCCAGTGTTGTATCGTCGATCGTGACACTCTCTGTCATGACAGTTGGGGTATCATCAGCATTTTGAAGCAGATAGTTCAGGTTGGTTTCATCTATAGTGATCTTGACAGTCTGGATCTCATCATCAGGGAAATAGGCAAGATATGCGCCTTCTGAAGCGTCTTTCTGGACACTTTGATCAATGGTATAGTCGGAAGGCGGAGTATTATTGAGCTCAGACTCATCGATGATCACGTCAGATGTGCCATGGGAAAGCTTTAACTCTTCTTCAGACATAGATGGTTTTGAACCCCATGGAAAACCGTTAGCGGCGTAGACTGTTGTATTTGGCAAAAAAGATAAAATCGCCAGAAACAATACTATTCTATAGCTGAAAAAGTTGTCATGTTTCGAATTTCTAGTTAGCCTGTCCATATCGTTCTCCATATTTATCTAAATTAATTTAGCAAAACCTAAATTCAATATAGCATAGAGCATTTCCAACGCATAGGAGTTTTCACAAGAAAAAATATTTTTGTGTATATGTAACTAAAAACACGAAAGGTTTTTATTTAGATTTATTTATTGTGCATTTTGATTATAAAAAGTAAAATAATAATTATCGAATTATAAATAATTTATAAAAACTAAAGGAAGGGGTTGGAAAAAGTAGTGAAAAAGCACAAAAAGTGGCAAAAAGTCATAGGTACTGTACTTGTGACCACTACTGCAATTGCGACAATGCCTGGTAGTGTGGGTGGAGTTTCAACGGTTGCAGAAGCGGAAACGTCATCGGATGTCAGTAAGACTGTTAAGTTGCTCCCGGGAGCAGCATCAACTTTCAATGACACCAATGGTGATGGACTTGGGGAGTTCCAGGGATTTGGTACTTCACTTTGCTGGTGGGCTAACAGAGTAGGTTATAGTGATAAGCTCACACAGGCAGCTGCAGAGGCTTTCTTTGGGGATGATGGCCTGAGGATGAGCATAGGCAGGTACAACATTGGAGGCGGAGACAATGTGGGAGAGATGCCTACAGTGTCTGTAAATGATAAGGCCTCATTTTATGATCTGTCTGATGAAAGCATATTGAGTTATGCCGGAAGTAGCATGTCTATTGGTTCGAACACGGCATTCAGCTCTACAACATATGCAATGTCAGATGCTGATTTTGGTATCACCAGCGGCACAACGGTAGGTTCTTTTGATGCAATCGGCTGGATCAATGCTCTCGATGCAGAGGTTGGCAGTGGAGGCAATCTTGAATATACCGTAACAGCTGATGAAACAGCAGAATATACGCTCAAGATGATATTTACGCTTACAGGTACAAATGCAAGAGGTGTAAGTATAAGAGTCGCTGAGGACAGCTCAGCTGTAAACAATACTTTGCTAAGTACAATGAGCAGCACATCAAGCAGTGCAGCGTCATCATCTTCATCTGTAGTTGATGATACTGATAGCACATCTTCAAATAGTGCAGCTTCTTTTTTGAGTAAAAATGAAACCGATTTCAACAATTCAAGCAGTAATATTGCATCATCTGGCGAGTCGGATTCGACAGATGATGCAACAGCACTTAGTGGTCAGTCAACTGATCAAAGTGGTGAAGTAAATAACTCTGGAAGCCAGTCATCTTTAAAGAGTTCTGCAATAAACACTTCTAGTGATCAGGAAACAGACGCTGAAGCAGGCACATCTGCAACAACTGACAGCGAAGAAACAGAAAATACTGACGATCAGGCCAAGGTTACACTTGATAGTGACATCAGACTTTTTGCTGCTTCTGAGGGCACAGTTTATACCGTTACATCAGATGTGGTAAATAGTAATATCCTTGCATCTGCCAGCAATGCCAAGCTGTATCTTGTTACTTTTGAAAATGTAGCTCTTACAGAAGGAACTAACAAGATCACCATAGGCGGCGCAGGAAGTGACTGGTGCCTTGATTTTGTCAAGATGGCTATCATTAAGTCTGGTGATGAAGGAGTACTTCCAACTACAAGTAAATACCTTCATGCATCACATATCACACGCTCTGACTCAGTTGTCCCTGGTTATGCAACTGATGTTACAGAGATAGATCTGGATAGTCATGACGAAAGCTACTATGCTCAGAATTTTGACAGATATGATGTGGATTGCGGATTTGCATGGAATTATGACTGGGATGCAGATGCCAATCAGATCAATGTGTTAAAAGCAGCTATAGAGCAGGCTGAGGCTAGTGGCACAAGAGAATTCCTTGCTGAGGCATTTTCAAATTCACCGCCATATTTCATGACTGTTAGCGGATGTAGTTCAGGAAATACCAATGCAGGAGAGGACAATCTCAGAGCTGATTCCTACAATGCTTTTGCATATTATATGGCAGATGTGATCAAGCATTGGGAAGACAATGGAATTCATTTCCAGAGCGTAACACCAATGAATGAGCCATATACAAGTTATTGGGGAGCATACAGCAATAAGCAGGAAGGCTGCCATTTTGATATAGGCGATTCTGAATCCAACATTATTGTTGCACTCAACAAGGCTCTCACAGAAGTGGGCGTAACAGATATCGTTTTTTCAGCATCTGATGAGACAAGCATAGACACAGCTATAGAAGCCTACAATGCTCTTTCAGATGATGCAAAAGAGGTTGTAACAAGAATTGACACTCATACATATAGCGGAAGCAACAGATCAGGCTTAAAGGCTCTTGCAGAGGAGTCAGGAGAGAATCTGTGGATGAGCGAAGTGGACGGAAGCGGCACAGCAGGAACTGATGCTGGAGAAATGGCACCGGCTCTTTGGCTCGCAAGCTATATGATGACAGACCTGAACGGACTTATGCCTAGTGCTTGGATCCTTTGGGATGCAGTTGATATCCACGCAGATGAAAACAATCAATATGATACCAACACACTTGACGAAGTATTAAATAATTTTGGTATCACAAGTGGTTCCGGTTACTGGGGAATTGCAGTAGCTGACCACAATAATGAAGAATTGTATCTTACAAGAAAGTATTATGCATTTGGACAGCTTTCAAGATACATCCTTCCAGGCTATACACTTATCGGATCAAGCTCTAATACAGTAGCAGCCTATGATCCTGAAAGTGGCAAGGTAGTTGTTGTTGCAGTCAATACTTCCGGAGAGGATGAGACCTGGAGATTCAATCTGTCTGATTTCTCTACAATGGGAAGTGATGTGACAGCTATCAGAACAAGCGGATCAAATGCAGATGGCGAGAGCTGGGCAGATGTATCTGCTGAAGATGACATTGTCATCAATACCAATACAAAGACATTTACAGCAACAATGAAGGCCAACTCAATAACAACCTATATTGTTGAGGACGTTACATATGATAGTTCAGAAGAAACCATCGTATCTGTAGAGGATGTAACAGTATATGCTGCAAGCGGTGCTACAGCAGTGCTTCCGGACACAGTTACAGCCAAGACAAGTAAAAACAATGAAACTGAAGTAGCTGTTAACTGGGATACAACCAGTGTAGATCTTACATCTAGCTGCTCAGTAACAGGTACTGTTGTAGGAACTGATTTTGAAGTAACCGCAACAGTCAAGATTGTTGAAGCCAATATCCAGTATTACATTGATTGTAATGACACGGTTTCCAAGGCATATTACAGTCTTGATGAATTTGCAGATCTGTACAATGAAGTTCCTGATCAGAAGTACGACGGCGAAACAAATCTCTGGGGATATGTAGATAATTACGGTTCCGGATGGGCTAATGATGGAAATGATAGCTGGCAGTCAGGCTGGTATGCATATTCCGGACAGTCAATCCAGTATAAAGTGCCAATTGAAGCCGGAGATTACGTATTTACCTTTGGATTCAAAGAGTGGTGGAGCCAGAGCAGACCAATGAAGATATCTGTAACACTTGGCTCTGAGACAACAGTTCTTGGAACTACTAATAGTAAAAATGGTTCTAACAACTGGAATACACCATCCTATGAATTTACAGCAGCTGAAGATGGCGAGCTACTGATCACAGTATCCAAAGCCGAAAGCAATAACCCTGATCCGGTGCTTTCATTTATCAAGATCCAGCATGTGCTCGAGCTTGATGAGTTAAAAGAAGCTATGAGTAAGGCTCAGGCTCTTGATACATCAGCATTTTCTGCTAGCAAGCAGACATATCTGCAGACTCTTTTGACAAGTGCAGCAAGTCTTATGATCAAAGCAGCTACAACTCAGGATGAAGTTGATGATCTTACAGAAGAATTAAATGCATTTATCTCAAATGGTGCACAGGGCTATACAGAAGCAGAACTGGCTGAAAATGACTATGTTTTATACCTTGTGGACTGTGCAAGCAAGGATACATCTGTTGTGCCTGACGGATATGTAATGGGATTATATCAGTCTGTTACAGATCAGGTGCTCCAGGAGGATGCAGAAACCGGTTATAAGTGGGGACATTCAGAAAATGATACCTATACCGGCTATGTGGCTGGAGGCTCCAGTGATGATACTCTTACAGGAACATATTACTATATGGATCCTGCAGTTACTTACCTGAAAAATACCAGTGGATTCAAATATACTTTTGAACTTCCTGATAGGACCAATGACGATGTGGAAGTAACTGTTGGTATCAAGAACCCTTGGAGTTCAAGAACTGTAGACATAGTGATCGAGGGTGAAACAGTCGCTGATGGTATTACCTGTAGTCAGAGCACTCTGGTAGAAAATACTTATACAGTTAGCGTATCAGACAATGAACTGGAAGTATTTGTACACAATCCAGACAGAACAAGCCAGTATGTTGACCCTGTTCTTAGCTATATCATAGTCAAGGCTGTCCCGGCATACACTATTGAGACTCTCAGAGCTGCACTTGCAACCTATGCAGCAGCTATGGACGGACATGAATATTCTGATGCAACTATGGAAGTGTATGAAGCTGCAGCTGATGCAGCACAAGCGCTTATTGATGAGAATTCCAAAGACTCAGTGGCAATAGAAGAAGCCTATAATACATTAAAAGATGCATATGACAATCTTTTAGAGGTATTCAAGATGACTTATACATCAATTACAGGAACAGATGGTGATGTCCTGTATGATAACAATGGTATCAAAGTACAGGCTCACGGCGGACAGATTCAGCAGTTTACCGTAGATGGCGTGACTAAGTATTATTGGTACGGTGAAGATAAGACCAATGGTTACAGACCGGTAGTAGGTGTTCATCTCTACACATCAACTGATCTGTATAACTGGACTGATGAAGGTGTTGTATTAAAGAGCATCCCTGTTTCTGACGAGGAATATGGCACAGATCAGGAAGATGGGTATGTGGCAGATCTGTCCATCTTTGAGACAGATGAGTATTTCAAGGATCTGTATTCAGATTATGTTGGACAGAGTGCAGACAATACATCACTTTATAGCTCCAAACTTGAAGAAGTATACTGGAATCTTGCTGAGGACAGATGCGTTATAGAGAGACCAAAAGTTCTTTATAATGATAAAACAGGTAAATATGTAATGTGGTTCCATGCAGATGGCAGAACTCCTGCATCTAGCGCTGATTATGGCAAAGCTTCCGTAGGAATAGCTGTAAGTGACAGCCCTGTAGGACCATTTAAGCTCCTTGGAACCTACAAGATGCTGTATAGCGAGACAGCCGATCATTCATGGGATTCATCCAACCTTGGTTCTGCAAGAGATATGAACCTCTTCAAGGATGATGACGGTAGCGCATACGTAATATATTCATCTGATGGCAATACCAATATGTACATTGCAAAACTTAATGATGAATATACAGGACTTGCTGCAACTCAGGAAACAGCAGTACTTGATGAGGATTTCAGCATCAACTTTGTAGGTGCTTCAAGAGAAGCTCCGGCAATGTTTAAATACAACGGTAAGTATTATATGATCACATCCGGATGTACAGGATGGGCTCCAAATCAGGCAAAATATGCTACTGCCGATTCACCACTTGGACCATGGACTATGATTGGCGATCCATGTACAGAAGATACTAAAGGTACAACTTACAATACACAGAGTACATGTGTATTCCCTGTTGATGCCGCAGCTGGCAAGTTTATCTACATGGGTGACAGATGGAATAGCAGTGACCTTGGAGATTCAAGGTATGTATGGCTCCCGGTAGAGTTCCTGCCTGGAGATCAGATTGCACTTGGAGATTATTCAGACTGGACATTGGATGAACTGGATAATAAGGGCGTATTTGAGATAGTGACAGAGTTGCCAACAGTAGCAACTTCACTGGATGATCTTAAAGAGCAGCTCCCTGATACAGTTAATGTAAAAGACTCTGCAGGCTCAACAAGCAGCATGGCAGTTACTTGGGAAGACATTGATAGCACAGCTGTCATGGGCAATGTAACGATTACAGGAACACTTGATAATGGCAGAAGCTTTACACAGGAAGTAAATATGATCCCTGAAAAGATGATCTATTTCTTTGACTGTGCAGGAGACGGAGCAGATTACTTTACATATGCAAGAAAAACACTGGGTACACAGCTGATCAACACTGAAGCAGATCAGGCCTACTCAGCAGATACAAAAGCCGGATATACAGGCACTATTAAATCAGATGATTCTTCCTCATATGATATGGGTATCAAGAATGCAGGAGATGATATCTGGTCTCACGGCTATTGGGCAGGATCAAGCAAGACTATTGATTATAGTTTTGACCTTGAAAAAGGCGATTATACAGTAGCCACAGGTTACCAGGAATGGTGGTCAACATCAAGGCCTACAAAAATAAGTGTATTAGTAGATGGTGAAGAGATAGCAAATACAACATTTACACTTTCAAGCTCAGATACAGCAAGGCTTGAGACTGTAAGCTTCAGCCTCGAAGAGGATGCAGTTGTTACTATCAGTGTCAAGAAGACAGGAAGTCCTGATCCGGTACTAAGCTTTATTGGTGTAGTTGAAGATTCACTGGTCATTACTGAAGATCCATCTTCTGGAAACAGCTCTGGTAGCACATCAGGAAGTGGTTCTGGAACAAGTTCAGGAAGCACATCAGGTAGCGGCTCAACAAGTTCAGGAAGCAGCTCAGGAACAAGCTCCGGAAGTACTTCATCAGGAACTACAAGCTCTGGAACAACTTCAGGCAGCACTTCTACAGGTACTACTACAACTACCAGTGGAACAACAACCACCACATCTGGAAGCAGCCAGACTACTTCCGGTACTGCTGTAACAAGCAACACTCAGCAGACAACAGGTGATGGTGCAGCTGTTGCAGGTGCTAATAGAGACAAGTCTTCAAATAAGCAAAAAGCTGATTCAAGTGAGAGCACAGCAGCTACTTCAGGTGATGATAAAGAGACAGAGATAGTAGAAAAAACAGATACAAAAGATACAGTAGCAGATGGTAAAGAAGAATCTTCCAGCGAGGAAGCAATCGCATCTGCATCAACATCTACTGCTCAGATCGATGAGCCGGAAGTACCTACTACTGATACTCCGGATGACAAAAACAGGAGAGCACTCATAATAGCCACCGCCGCAATTATCATAGCCGCACTTGGCGCTATTGCAGGCATGACTAAACTTGGACTACTAAATGCCATAGCTAACATTTTTAAGAAATGATCCAAATAGAGGGGCTATCGCTTTAGATGATTAAATCATCTGGGCGATGCCCCTTTTCCATGCCATAAAATGAGTCACTGGGGACGTATCAAATTGACTCATTGCGTACATTTTTTTATGAGCACAAATAGAAATCCGCACTGGCTGCGGATTTCGTGAGAACATGATTCAAGAGGCAAATAGGCTCTGCGACGAAGTCGCCTTTAAATAGCCTATTTGCATATTTTTGTCACAAAGTGACAAAAATGAGTCAATTTGATACGTCCCCAG
>JAEEGH010014010.1_pt1 | contig 17684 bp, 13 predicted proteins | sample 9134181 | NCBI WGS metagenome assembly JAEEGH01 (sample SAMN16246544, study PRJNA631951) | gut metagenome | biome: gut microbiome; feature: rumen; material: DP-attached | host: Bos | place: Iran: Karaj | collected 2018-10
TTAAATTAGAGTATACAATCGAGGCAAACATTGCAAGATTCGATACCAGATAGAAGCACCCATAATGTATAATTTAATTTTTGGCATTATGGCAACGATTACAACTGAGTTTGGAAAGTTAAGTTCCAAAAAACAGAGAGCAGTTTATCTGCTAGTGAGAGACAAGAAGATCACCGATGACAAGCCAGGCAACAATAGCCTTCTTGAACTTTTCTCGTTGTGCAAGTGATTTTATACCAAGGATTTTATCATTGACCCACACTGTTGTCAACATGCCAATTAATTTGTTAAAGCCATACTTGCTATAATAGATGGTGAACAGATCATCACATGCCCCAACCTCAACGTTCTCTGGCACACTTGGGATTTGAGTCATTGCAAACTCATAGATGTGCATATAAGTTGTAAGCGTGGCCCGCTTACACTTGGCTGCATGAACATACTCGTTGTAGAAGTCTGTATGTTTTTCCTTCCAGCCTGTTAGTTCTTTCTTGTATTCTTCTATATTCATTTTGTTATCCTTTTTGTTTTTTCTGTAATGACTCTAATAGATTGGTGGCAATCTCAGGGTTTTTGAACCTAATGAGATTATCCTCAACTGAGTGATAGCCGAGGATACTTACACTGCCATACCAGATTGTACTTTTGTCAATGATGGCAGCATGTAGGGAAAGGTGATTGACGGTTATAATACTAATACCTTGATGCTGAAACCGAAGAATGTCATCATTCTCCTCTTTGGTAAAAAGCACGACCTCTATGCCGTTTGATGACAGATCAATTAGTCGTTCTGCGATTTGAGTCTGTTTGCCAATCCTGACTTTCGGACATGAAATGACAACAGAACGCTTACATTGTGAGAGGTCAGAAACAAATGGCGGAACAAAATTTTGTCCATCATAGATTAAGTCTGTTGTCGGGAACAGACTGTCAAACATTTCGTCGTTCCTTATTCGGTAGCCAATAGAGGCATAGCCCTTCAGACGTTTGCGGTACATGGACTCGCAAACAGGAACTCGGATGTCAATGTAGTCATAGATTTGCACATCCTGCTTACTATCATACTCTCGATGTAATCGGCCCGCATATTGGGCCACAATGCCTTTCCAAGCAATGGGTGAAGCCAGAAACAAGGTATCAAGACGTGCGTAGTCGAACCCCTCACCCACATATTTGCCTGTAGCAACAATGACAAGTGGCTCTATAGAGTGTATGGATTGCAGATGTTCCATCTTCAGGCGCTTCTCCTTAGTACTTTCCGAGCCAACAAGAGTGATAACGTTAGGGCAGTGTGGTTTGAGAAGGTTGGCAAGGATTTCAACATGAGCAGTTCTGCTCGTTAAAATTATCGGTGAACGCCCCTCTTTCAATGCCTCGATGACATCTTTGACGATGAACAGGTTGCGATACTCATCTTCTGCCAGTTGTTGGGCCACCTTCGTAAACGAAAGGTCTTCATCACTTACAGGTCTAAATGGCGTAAAGCGAGGAACCAGCAACCGCTGGAATGTCTGCTCTCGCATCTGGGCCTTGGCATCAGCATTATACCTTATTGGACCGCATTGCATAAAGATGATGGGCTGATGTCCGTCTTTTCGGATAGGAGTTGCTGTCAAGCCGTAAACATATCGGGCATTGACAGCTTTCAGAATCTGCTCGAAGTTGATTGCAGAAACGTGATGACACTCATCTGCAATAACCAGCCCATAGTCTTTGACGAAGGGTTTTGCCTCGCCATCTGAAATACATGATTGCATGAGGGCGATGTCGATGATGCCATGGAGTTTGTTGCCTGTTGAGGACAGTGTGCCAATAGGCGAAAGGTTCTTCTTGTGTTTGCCTTTCTCAATTACAGGCACGTCATCAATAACAAGAAATTGTTCGAGTCTCTGTACCCATTGGTCTAGCAAAGCCTTTGTATGAACAAGTATCAGTGTATTAACACTATGTTTTGCAATGAGACCTATGGCAGCCACCGTCTTTCCAAAGGCTGTCGTAGCTGAGAGTACGCCCGTGTTATTCGTAGCCAAGGTGTTGACGGCTTCTTGCTGATTCTCGCGTAGTTCACCATTGAAATGAACGGATATAGTCCTACCATGATTCGTCTTGTCTTCAAACCGATAGGCAACATTCTTTTCTTTCAGCAGTGTTGTGACAACATCTTCGCATCCTCGCGGAAGTTCAAGAAACTCATCTGTCAGACCTGCACAGGAAATAATGCGGGGTGTCTGATAGGTGGATAGTCGTAGTGCCTGTTTGCTATAGAACTCAGGATTTCGGAACGATGCCATACGTCTGAGGTGGTTGAGGACCTTAGAGGAAAGCAGGCTCAACGGGATGTAAAGCATGTTCGACCGCGTGATGACAATTTCCGAGAGGAAGTCGAACTTCTCTATCTTAGCGGTTGTTGGCACTTCCCAAGGCTTGCTCTCGCTGGTCTTTGACAAATCACCAAGTGGCATGATGTTGGCTGTTTGTTTCAATATCTCTTCCAAGGCAGATGCCGGGAGCTTGCCTACATTCAGCAGATATTCCCATTGATCCGGGAAAGGGTCAAAGTATTCATTTACGAAAACGCTATTGCCATTCTTCCGGGCATTACCCTGTAGAGGTAACGCAACGAGATTCCCGAGCCCACCTTCTGGCAAAGTGTCCTGATTGGGAAAGAATCGGTCGTAAGACTTGAACGATATACGCCCATCTCTATTCATCGCCTCCGTTAGGATAGCATTACCCAACCTGCGAGCCTTAACTGCCAAGACAGGAGTCTCAAAGAAGATCCACACATGAGCACCATTTCCTGAGCGCGAGCGTTCTATAGACCAAGGAACACCCCAACTCTTGCAGACATCAATAAAGGCTACCACGTCTTCCTGATAACCATGCTCGCAGTTCTTGTCATCGAAATCGGTACACAATAAGTTGCATGTATTGTCCTCATTGAGTACATAGAGTCCAATCACATCCCTGCCATCTGCGTCTTTTCCCTCCAAGTGTCTGTATATATCATTGTCTGCCAATGGAGCAAACAGACGATTCGGGCATTCGGCGCACTTGAACTTTCGCTTATCACATAGTTGACGACTCCATTCATTTTGGCATACTGGCTGATAGCCACCCTTTCCGCTCGCCTTGCTGTACCACCTCCTGGCAAACACGTCCTCACGTCCCTTGAACACACTCCGAAACAGCTCAACCTTTTCTTGGGCTGACAGTTTATGCATGGCTGTTGGTTCATGCACAACATGCACAACATCTTCGCCAAGCCGTTTCTTAAGCTCGGCATTCTCGGCTTCCAACTCCTTAATACGCTCAATAAGCCGTTGGCGTTCTGCAATCCATTCTTGATAATTATGCAGGTCCATTTTATGCGATAAATAACCCATCCAAAGTAACCTCGCTATGGACAAGACTTGAATGCTTCCCATTAGCCACGCCAAATGTTGTAACGAAGGTATGTACTAACGTCTGCTTATTCTTAGTCTTTTCTTTGAATAGTGCCATTCTGGTACGAAGCTTCTCCTCATAATCGGCAGTAATCCTATATTCACTTTGACTGAATTTCATTTCACAAAGATGGATAATTCTGTCGGCTCGTTCAATAATGAGGTCTATTTGAGAGCCTCGAACAGCTTTCTTTTTGTCTGCCTGATCAAACCATGCGGAAACTTCTGTTGCAACACCGCCAATGTTTAAAGCCTGCCGTATTTGACGGATATGCATTAGACATAGTAACTCAAAGGTAAGACCTTGCCACGACTCCACACTATGCGAGGCCGCATGATGCTGCCACCACTGTTCATCGTATGAATCCTTATAGATCTCTATGTACTTAATATAAAATAATGTATAGAAATCCGTCAACTTATAAATGATATCGTTGTTATTCTTTCCATAGTATCTGAACTTCATGATGAAGTCGCAACGCTCAAGATTGTTAAGCATCTTTGCAAGTCGCTTCCCGTCTATTGAAGTCGTTTTCGCTATCTCACTACTTGTCATTCCACTACGTCGTTCCGCTAATAAGCGTACAATATCCACGTACTTATCGGCATTGGTAAACAAGGCATTGTACAGTTCATCAAACTCCAGTCTGAGTGCTCCACCACGTGCGAAGCAGAGCCTGTCAACATTCTGTGCAAGACTTTCTTTAGTATCCAAAAGACTCAAATAAAACGGGACTCCACCAAAAAACATATAACATTGTGCTATCTGGAATCTGTCCCACAAGCATCCATGTCCCTGTAGATACTGCTCGGTCTCATTCAGACTAAATGGGCGAAGATATATCTGGCTAGTTATGCGGGCATGTAAGCCTCCTTGGTTTTCTACAAGATTGTCAATCATCCATGATGTAGCAGAGCCACTAGCAATGAACATAATATCTTTACGACGTGCTGCCCATCCATTCCAGAAATTTTCAAATGCTTCTGTAAAGTTAGAACGCAGTGAGTCTATCCAAGGCATTTCATCGATAAACACCACCTTCTTCCTCACTGATGGTATAGATTCAAGATATTCCTCCAGCGTGTCAAATGCATCAAACCAGTCTGCAAACTTTCGCATGGTTCGCTCTTTCATCGCCTTTTTTAAGGCCTTGGCAAAATTTCGAAGCTGAATGCGCTGTGATAGTTTGTGGCCACCGACAAAGGTGAAGTCATACGTTTCATTGAAGAATTGGTCTATAAGGTAAGTTTTACCAACACGTCTTCGTCCATAGACTATGACAAGTTCTGAACGATTGGAGTCCAAGCATCGTTGTAACTCAGCCATTTCAATATCTCTACCTATAATATTGCGACTTTCCATAAATAACCATCTTTTATAACTGAGTGCAAAGATACAACTTTTTTTCTAAAAATAGCACGAAATCCAACTTTTTTGCTGTATTTCTGCCAAGAAAAAGTTGGTTTTCGTGTATATTTTCATTCTCAAACCGGTTGAAAGTTGAAATTGCCTTAACATTTTTCTACTTGGCAACCTGTTTTTTCATTGCTTCTCTTGCGGCCTTAATCTTATCACCCACTCTTTGGGCTTGTTCCGATATTCCTATGCGGATATAACCCTCAAAGTTCTTTTGCGACTCATGGCCTGTTATGCTACGTAGTTCCAGGTCTGACAGCACACCTAATTTATATAGGTTAGTGGTTCCACTTCTTCTTGCCAATCAAGGGGTTACGAGAAATCGCACCCCCTTTTTATGGGATCAGTGGAAAGGTCTAACAGAGGCACAATTAGACCGCAAATTCCACGGGTAGCTACCGGGTTTGAGCGTCACGAGTGTACTATTCTCTGACCCTAAGGTCTTAGTGTGGCACGCCATCGTAGACCGCATTTGTACGACGCCGGGAGCTAATTGTGCCGTGATAGTGAATTCCGTCCAACCCAGAGCCTGCAAGGTGGCCCAAGCGGTGGCACCACCCTCAATGATGAGCTGTTCAGGACAATGCTGGGCAACGAGCCGTTTGGTCATCTCGGCCATCACGGTACGCAGATGGACCGCCACCTCTTTGCCTGTTCGATGGGTGTGGGGAATAGAAAGAATAAGGCTGTGTTGCTGTGAATAGGCGGTGACGTCCCAAAGGCTTAGGTCGTCGCTGCCATCATAAATCTCTCGCGGCATCGGTGCGACGGGAATGCCCAGGTCAAGTGCCTTGCTTTGCGTAGAGCCACAAAGAATCAGCGTATCATATCTCACACGGGAACAGTCCCCCTGTGATGTGGTTGGGATGATAGGTATGGAGTGTTCTATCACTGCGCTAAACAAGTCTGCCGCTCCGGCAAAGAGGGTCTTGCCATCATCGTATTTCGCAATGACGCTACGAATATCCTCCTCACATTTAGTGTCGGGCATGATGATGTGATGAGCTTCCGCATCAGGAAAGCGTTCCCTCAGTACCGACGTTCTCGCAGGAAACTCGGGGTCGAAGGAGAAATCCGTCTCGTGTATGGGAACATTGTTTATGTAATAGATGCCATTGCGGATGACGCGTCCCTTCGACGGGTTGGCAGGCAGATAGACGGCACGCTCATAGCCCGTGGCCTGCATCAATGCCGCCAGTTCAGCCACCACATGACCACGCAGGGCAGAGTCGGTTTTCTTGAAGATGGATGATGGATGATGGATGATGGATGAGGCGATATGGCGGGTTTCAGCAACGGCTTCAGGCTCGCTCATCGAACGGGTGTCGGTGGCTATAACGGTGGTCTCGTTTGTTGAGTATGTGGCTGTTCTGTATGTGGCTGTGACACAGCCACACACTAAACGGACAGCCTCGCCGCGCGCAAAAGCGATGCCTGCTATCTCCGCAGCTCCTGTAATATCGTCGGCAATGACTATCATTCCTTGATGCCTAAACGGTATTTGGCCATACGGGTGGCATAGTCTATAGAGAGCGTCATGGCGCTGTCGTTGGCAATGCCCTTGCCGGCCACGTCGAACGCCGTACCATGATCCACGCTGACACGGATGATGGGCAGGCCGAGGGTGATATTCACACCCGAGGCACTCTCCATCTTACCTGTTTCCTTGTTCCAGTTGAAGGCGCACACCTTCAAGGGGATGTGTCCTTGGTCGTGATACATGGCCACACAACCATCGAACTTGCCGCACTTCGCTTTGGCGAATATGCTGTCGGGCGGTACGGGACCCTCTACGTCGAAACCACGCTGTTGCAGTTCCTCGATGGCAGGGATAATCTCCTGTGCCTCCTCATAGCCGAACATGCCGTTCTCGCTGGAGTGAGGATTGAGACCAGCCACGCCAATGTGCGGATGCTCGATGCCAAACTGGCGGCAGGCATCGTCGATGAGTTCCACACACTCGATGACGCGTGCCTTTTTCACCAGGTCGCAGGCCTTCCTCAAAGGCACATGCGTGGAGACGTGGATGACGCGGATGTTCTCGTCGGCCAGCATCATCGCATACTTCTTCGTACCTGTAAACGTGGCGTATATCTCTGTATGTCCGTCGTAGTGGTGACCAGCCAAGTTCAGCGCCTCCTTGTTCAGCGGAGCTGTCACGGTACCATCCACCTCGTTGGCCATAGCCAGTTCGATGGCTTTCTTGATATACTGGAAGGCGGCATGACCACACTGTGACTGCACCTTGCCAAACTCAAAGGTCGCGAGATCGACGCACTGCAGGTCGAGCACGTCGATGGTGCCAAACTCAAATCTGGCATCCTTGACGTTCTGCACGGCATTCACCTGCAGGTCGAAGCCTAACAGCTTGACGGCCTGGCGCATGATGGCGGCATCGCCCGTCACGACAGGGCGACACTTCTCATAAGTCTCTTTTCTGTTCAGGGCGCGTACGGTAATCTCAGGACCTATGCCTGCGGGGTCGCCCATGGTGATGGCTAATATTGGTTTCATATTTTTTTTAATCTTGATCATCTATAGACTCTTGTCCCTCTAGTATAAACTATTATAAATATCTCTTGCGTCTTGTTCGGTGACTTCTCTTGGATTGTTCTTCAGCAGACGCTGCACCTGCATAGCAGCCTTGGCCATACCGTCGACGGCGGTCTGGGGAATGCCCAATGCCGTCAACTTGTCGGGAATGCCGACAGCGGCAGCGAGGCGATAGATGAAATCGACACCACGCTGGGCAGTCTCTTCGTCGTTAGCACCAGGCTGACATCCTAAGGCCATAGCTACCTCGGCATGGCACTTGATATTGGCGGACATATTAAACTTCATGACGCTGGGCAACAGGATGGCATTCGAGAGTCCGTGGGGAATATGGAACTCACCGCCCAACGGATAGCTCAAGGCATGCACGGCAGCAGTATTCACTGGTCCTAAGCACAGACCACCATAGAGACTGCCGAAGGCTAATGCCTCACGGGCTTCTACGTCCTTGCCGTCTTTCACGGCACGCTCCAGGTTGGCAGCAATCAGTCTTATACCCTGTAGGGCATAGATGTCCACCGACGGGTGTGCAAACTTATTGGTATACGCCTCGATGCAGTGCGTCAACGCATCCATACCTGTGTCGGCCGTCACCTTAGCGGGCACCGTCCACGTCAGTTTGGGATCTACGTAAGCGGCATCGGCAATAAGGAAGGACGACACAATACCTTTTTTCAGGTGGTCGCGCTCGTCCAACAGAATGGCGTTGGGCGACACTTCACTGCCCGTCCCAGCCGTTGTCGGCAAGCACGCGAACCACAGGCCCTTAGCCTTAATAAAGCCCGTGCCGAAGCAGTCTTCAACTTGTTGGTCGCTTTGGAGAAAAGCTGCCACCAGCTTTGTGACGTCGAGCACACTGCCGCCGCCGATACCTACGACGCTGTCGGCCTTGAACTGGCGAGCCACGTCTAAAATCTTCTTGAAGTCGTTCACCGTCGGCTCTGCCACGATGTCCTGATAGGTCTCAATGCTGATGCCGGCGGCTTTCAACTCCGCCAGCGGCTCTTCAACCTGTGTTAAGATAGGGGGAGCCGTCAACACAAACAGACGCTTCAGTCCCATCTTCTTGTAGTCTTCTACCAATGTCTCGATGCAGCCTGTGCCAAACACAATTTTCTGTGGCTGCAGTAATGTGATTGCTTTCATATCATGATTTCTCTTGATTGTCTTCTACTTTCTTTAACTTCTTCTCGTCCATATATCCCCAGATGGTCAGTTCCTTTTCTGCCAGCGGAGTCTTGAAGAAATAGCTGGCCACATAACCTACGACGAGGACAATGAGGTGACTGTAGACACCCAACATGTATTTATGATGCGAAAAATTCCATTCGCCCAAATCGAGGATAATCTCCTTGAAACCTGTACCGTGGATGTCCATCTTGGTTGAAGTAAGTACAGCATACGCCGTAAACAATACGGCAACGGCAATGCCAATATATAGTCCCTGCCAATTGGCTCGACGACTGAACAGGCCGAGAACAAAGATGCCTACGATACCTGCAGAAAAGATGGCGTAGAGTGAGAACAGGGCGCCTAACACGCCTTCACCGCCCCAGAAAATATACAGGCAGGCTACACCAATGGCACCAACACCCGCAGCAACGACCATCCACCGGCCGAAGCGTAGCTGTTGCTGGTCGGTGGCATCTTTGCGGAAACGCTTGTAGTAGTCCTGTACGGCGATGGCCGACAGACAGTTCAAGTCGCTGTCCAATGATGAGATGGCGGCAGCGGCCAAGGCGGCAATGATAAGGCCGCGAATACCTACAGGCAACTCGTGTGCAATAAAATAGGGAAATACCTCGTCGGCCTTGATATCGTCGGGCAATAGGGGTGCACCCTGTGCATGATAGTAGGCAAAGAGCGCTGTGCCGATAAACATAAACAGCGCCCAAATGGGAACGGACATCAGTACTCCGATATAGGCTGCCTTCTTAGCTTCCTTGTCACTCTTGGCAGCCAGATAACGTTGTACGATGGTCTGGTCGGTGCCATACTTCTGCAGGGCGTAGAAGATACCGTTGAGTACCATAACCAGGAAGCACAGTTCCGAAAGGCTCCAGTCGTACGGACCAAAACTAATCTTGTTGTACTCCGATGCTATACGGAACGTCTCGGCTGGGCCACCCTCAATGCCGAACAGCAGGATGGCAATACAGATGATGCCGCCACCGATGAGCAAGAAACCTTGGGCTACATCCATCCATACGATGGCTTCCATGCCACCAAATAGCGTCAGAATGATAATGGTGATGCCCAACACCAATACAATGGTATAGATGTTGATGTTGAGGAATGTCGCCAAAGCCATTGACACCAGAAAGAATACCGTACCAGCTTTCGAGAAGTGCCCCAGTGTAAAAGCGAACGACGAGTACAAACGGGCGAATAATCCAAAGCGGCGCTCGAAGTATTCGTAGGTCGACAGGCGGATGACCTTACGGAACAGCGGTACGATGATACCGATGAGTGCTACCAGAACGATGGGTACCATCAGTCCCTGTACCAGCAATATCCAGTTGTCAGCATAAGCGGCACCAGGGTAGGCAAGGAACGTCACACTCGATATCAGTGTGGCGAATATGGAAATACCCACCGCCCAAGCGGGAATCTTTCCGCCGCCGGCAAAATATTGCGAGGTGTCCTTCTGCTTATGGGCAAAAAACATACCTGTCCCAATGGCCGCAAGTATAGATACCAATACGATAAAATAATCTATCCAATGCATAGTTGTCGTTTTAAGGAAAGAAATTACCAGAAATTAAACAGAAATTTCTGAATAATTAATGATAATTTCTTTCTTAATTTATTGAATTTTCTTCTTAATTACGTTCTCTTCTTCTGCAGAAAGGCGGGTCAGCGGCATCAGCATCCATGGTTCGCAGAGTCCCTTTGTGCTCATCATCACCTTCAGGGCGGTCAGACTCTGTCCAAGGGTACGGTCCTTTTGGTAGATCTTTGCAATTTCGTTGGTCTCGTCCTGCAGACGGTTGGCTGTCTCCATGTCGCCAGCCACCGCTGCGTCGAAGAGTTGTTGGAACATCTCGGGTACGAAGTTGCCCGTTGAGGGAACGATGCCATTGCCGCCCAATTCCAATGAATGGGCACTTTGGGCTGCCCAACCGCAGAAGTAGGCGAAATCATCGCGACCTTTGGCTATTTCGATGCATTGTGCCATGCGTTCCATGTCGCGCTCCGAATCTTTCAACCCTACGATGTTAGGATGGTCGGCCAACCTCTTGATGACATCCACAGGAATACTCATGTGGGTAGTCGCTAAAATATTGTAGAGCATCAGTGGACCCGTGATGCAGTCGGCCAGCGTCTTGTAGTATTCGTACATCTGCTCATCAGTCAGCGCATAGTAGGTAGGCAGCGTGGCAACAATGACGTCAGCCCCCAGTGCCGTATAGATTTCTGCCTGACGTACCTGCTCGCTAAAACAGTTGCCCGTAAGACCTGCGTAAATCAGTATTCTACCGTTGGCAGCCTTGACGGCTGTGTCGACAAAAAGCTGCCCATCGCCCAGACTGACGCTGTTCCCCTCGCCTGTAGTACCCATGAGCAAAGGCGAAACATGGTTATCGGCAAAGAAATTAGTGATTCTCTTGACGGCCTCTGTGTCGAGTTGTCCGTCCTGTGTGACGGGGGTCACCATTGGCACCACCACACCACGATACTTGCTGTTGTTCATATACACTTTAATAGTTTGTTGTTATCTACGTGTATATTAAAGACGTACGGGCGCGTGTTTAGTCATCACTAACGACGAATCTCTTGACATTAACTATTTTTATCATATTTTTCTTGTGTAAAAGTATGGGAATGTCTGAGATAATTTGTACCTTTGCATCCGAATCGGGTTTTCCAAAAACGGACAACTTTTTGGTAATCCGAAAACGAAAAGTTATCCAAAACGGGAAACCACACTCATCTGAGAAAGCATAATTAAAACCAAAAATAGTAGAGATATATAAACAAATGGAAATTAAAAATTTTACCATTACGAAGCGTGACGGCACCAAGGATCGCTTCTCTTTAGACAAAATTATGAATGCCATTGTAAAGGCATTCGAGAGTGTTGACGAACCTGCTGACCTCGGAACGGTATCAAAGATTCTGAGTCATTTGGACATGCACGACGACATCAAGGTTGAGGATATTCAGAACCAGGTGGAGGAAGCCCTGATGCGCGAAGGTTTCTATCGTGTTGCCAAGTCGTTCATCCTTTATCGTCAAGAGCACTCGGAAGACCGTGACACATTGGAGAAGATGATGTTCCTCTCTGAGTACACCGAATCTGTCAATGCTGCTACGGGTTCGAAGTACGACGCCAATGCCAATGTGGAGCACAAAAACATTGCTACGCTGATTGGCGAGTTGCCTAAGTCGAACTTCATCCGTTTGAACCGTCGTCTGTTAGTTGACCGTATCAAGAAGATGTACGGCAAGGAGTTGGCCAACGAATATATCGACAAGCTGACCCACCACTTTATATATAAGAACGACGAGACCAGTCTGGCTAACTATTGTGCCTCTATCACCATGTATCCTTGGCTCATTGGTGGCACGACGGCTATTGGCGGCAACTCTACAGCCCCCACTAACCTGAAGTCGTTTGCCGGCGGTTTTGTCAATATGGTATTCATGGTGAGTTCGATGCTTTCTGGCGCCTGTGCCACACCAGAGTTCCTGATGTACATGAACTACTTCATCGGCAACGAGTATGGCAAGGACTATTGGCAGCATCCTGAGCAGCAGGCCGACCTGTCGTTGAAGAAGCGCACCATCGACAAAGTCATCACCGACTACTTCGAGCAGATTGTGTACACGCTGAATCAGCCCACTGGTGCCCGCAACTATCAGGCTGTATTCTGGAATGTGGCCTACTATGACAAGTATTACTTCCAGAGCATCTTCGGTGAGTTCTATTTCCCCGATGGTTCTCAGCCCGACTGGGATGGTCTCTCTTGGTTGCAAAAGCGTTTCATGAAGTGGTTCAACCAGGAACGTACCAAGACACTGCTGACCTTCCCTGTTGAAACGATGGCTCTGCTCGTCGACGAGAATGGCGAATGCAAGGATAAGGAATGGGGCGACTTCACGGCCGAGATGTATGCTGAGGGACACTCGTTCTTCACCTATATGAGTGACAATGCAGACTCTTTGAGTTCCTGCTGCCGTCTGCGCAATGAGATTACCGATAACGGTTTCAGCTACACTCTCGGTGCCGGTGGTGTGTCTACGGGTTCTAAGTCTGTGCTGACTATCAATCTGAACCGTTGCATCCAGTATGCCGTCAACCATAAGATGGACTATCTTGAGTATCTCTCTGGCATCATCGATCTTTGCCACAAGGTACAGATGGCCTACAACGAGAATCTGAAGGAGCTGCAGGCTCATGGCATGTTGCCGCTGTTTGATGCCGGCTACATCAACATCAACCGCCAGTATCTCACCATTGGTATCAATGGTCTTGTGGAGGCTGCCGAGTTTATGGGACTGAAGATCACGCCTAACGACGACTATCAGAAGTTCGTTCAAGGTATTCTTGGCCTCATCGAGAAGTACAACAAGAAATACCGCACCAAGGAGGTGATGTTCAACTGCGAGATGATTCCTGCCGAGAATGTCGGCGTGAAGCATGCCAAATGGGATCGTGAGGACGGCTACTTCGTGCCACGCGACTGTTACAACTCATACTTCTACGTCGTTGAGGACGACTCGCTCAGCGTTATTGACAAGTTCAAACTACACGGACGTCCCTATATCGAGCATCTCACCGGTGGTTCAGCTCTGCACATGAACCTCGACGAACACCTCTCGAAGCAGCAGTATCTGCACCTGTTGAAGGTCGCTGCACAGGAGGGCTGCAACTACTTCACATTCAACATCCCCAACACCGTCTGCAACGACTGCGGCCATATCGACAAACGATACCTGAAGGAGTGCCCACACTGCCATTCGAAGAACGTCGACTACATGACTCGTATCATTGGTTACCTGAAGCGTGTCTCGAACTTCTCGCAGCCACGCCAGGAAGAAGCAGCACGTCGTTTCTACGCACATGCAGAAAAATAAAGTGACATTAATGTATTAGTCTTTTACCACACTAAACATGTTGAAATACGTAAATACAGGGGTTGTTTTTCAGGAGATACCCGACGAAGTGACACTGGCGATTAATATATCAAATTGCCCGTGTCACTGCCCGGGTTGTCATAGTCACTATCTCTGGGAAGACATCGGCATGCCCCTGACCACAGATGCCATTGACGATTTTGTCAGTCAGTACGGTACTGACATCACTTGTATCGCCTTTATGGGCGGTGATTCCGACCCCAAGACCGTTAACCAGTTGGCACAGTACATCCACGAGTACCATCCGCAGTTCCATGTCGCTTGGTACAGTGGTCGTCTGCGCGTGCCCCACATCGTCAACAAGCAGGACTTCGATTACATCAAGATTGGCCCATACATCCGCCATCTGGGTCCCTTGAAGTCGGCTACCACCAACCAGCGCCTCTACCGTCGCACGATAGACGGCGACTTCGAGGACATCACCTACCGCTTCTGGCGACAGCGCGATGTTGCGGTATAACAACAGCAACATAAAACCAACCTATATCATTATGAAAAAACTATTCTTACCTCTTCTGCTCTTGGTAGCAGTGTCTGCTCATGCAACGAACAATCCAGTGTTAACGATTGAAGGTGGTCAGGTGCAAGGTGTACTGGCCGACGACCATCCTGATGTATTCGTCTATCGCGGCATTCCATACGCTGCGCCTCCTATCAAGGAGAACCGTTGGAAGGAGCCACAGCCCATTGTGCCTTGGAAAGGTGTGAAGATTTGCGACACCTTCGGTCGTCCGAGCTATCAGGCCATCCAGTATACTGGTGGCTACTACACGGAATGGGGTTACGGCAAGGAGACCGCCTTCAGCGAAGACTGTCTGTATCTGAATGTTTGGACAAAAGCGCCTGGTCAAGCGAACAAAAAGCTGCCTGTTGCCCTGTGGATTCATGGTGGCGGCTATCGTGAGGGTTTCGGTTCTGAACCAGAGTTCGACGGACAGGAGTGGGGTGCCAAGGATGTGGTGCTGGTTACCATCAACTATCGTTTAGGTGTCTTTGGATTCCTCGTACACCCAGCCCTTTCAGCAGAGAGCCCACACAAGGTTTCTGGCAACTACGGCATTCTGGACCAGATTGAGGCGCTGAAGTGGATTAAGAAGAATATCGCCCAGTTTGGTGGCGACCCCAACAATGTGACCATCTTCGGACAGAGTGCTGGTGGCGGTAGTGTGCGCACGCTCTGTGAGAGTCCGTTGGCACGCGGCCTGTTCCACAAGGCTGTCATCATGAGTGCCCAAGGTCTGAGCATCCCTGATGCCAACGGCAATCCGATGGGTGGCCGCTATAGCGGCGGTTCGTTTGCCGATGCTGAAGCCAATGCGAAGAAGGTGTTCGACTGGGCAGGCCTGACAGACCTGCAGAAGATGCGACAAGCCTCGACAGAGACCGTCTTTGCACTGAACACCTTATATTATCAGATAAACAGCGATGGGAAACAGGACAACAGTCCATTGGCGTTTTTGCGCAGGGGACTGCCCTTCATGCCGATGATTGACGGTTACGTTAGCAAGAAAAGTTTCGACGACGCCACACGCGAGGGCACTTTGGCCGATGTGCCCTATATGATAGGATTTACGCTGAACGACATGGGCAATATGGCCCCCAACATTGCAGAGTTCTGCAAGGTTCGTCAGCAGAAAGGCGGCAAGGCCTGGGCCTACCAGTTTGCCCGTCCGTTGCCTGATGACGGTTCACATCCTGAAGTGACACAGCGTCTGAAAGGTGCCTTCCACTCCAGCGACCTCTGGTTTGTCTTCAAGTCGCTAAAGCACTGCTGGCGTCCCTGGACCAAGGGCGACTGGGATCTCTCTGAAAAGATGCTGACTGCTTGGACTAACTTTGCCAAGTACAGCGATCCTAACGGACCGAAGGGAGGCAAGTGGGAACCCTGTACTGAAAAGAATCCTAAGTTCATGGTCTTCAAACTGAACGAGAAAGACGTTGAAGCTTCCTTCTTCGGACAGCCTGAGAAAGCTCCGCAGCCTCAGGGTTTCGGTTTTCCTGGAAAGTAAGAAATAAAAAAGGGACTCCGCTGAGCCCCGACCTTTGTTAACCTTAAATCTAATACTATGAAAAACACGTTTGCAAAGGTACGAATTTACATGAAACATCAAACATTAAACGCCAAAAAGATGGTGTAGCAGAAACACTTTCTTGACTTAAATCAAAGGAAATAAAAAAATTTGAAGCGAAATATTTGGCTGTTTCAAAATTAATAGCTACCTTTGCAAACGACTAAAAGACATAGATAGAAAACAGGGGGTTCCGACGGCTATGGTCGGGATTCTTTCTTTTTTCTGCGTCAAACAATATTGCGGGCTATGCCCTAAATATAAAATAATAAATAAAAAAGTAAATAAAATAGTATAAGGAATATGGCTTACATGTCACAAGAAGGCTACGACAAACTGATAGCCGAACTGCATCGCTTAGAGGCGATAGAGCGTCCTAAAGCATCTGCTGCCATTGCAGAAGCTCGCGAGAAGGGCGACCTGAGTGAGAACAGCGAGTATGATGCTGCTAAAGAGGCACAGGCTCATCTGGAGGACAAAATCAACAAGCTGAAGGCTACCATTGCCGAAGCTAAGGTTGTGGACACGTCGCGTCTGAGCACAGACAGCGTTCAGATTCTGACAAAGGTGGAGATGACCAATCTGACCACCAATGCCAAGATGAGCTACACCATTGTGAGTGAGAACGAGGCCGACCTGCGTGCAGGAAAAATCAGCATCAAGACACCTATTGCCCAGGGACTGTTAGGTAAGAAGGTTGGCGACGAGGTGGAGATTACCATCCCTCGCGGCACCATCAAACTGCGCATTGAGAACATCTCGATAGCGTAATTTATCATTTGTCATTTATCATTTAGCAAAGGCGCATTATGGATATTTTTGCAAAGATTGCCGCTGGTGAGATTCCCAGCTATAAAGTGGCAGAAAACGAGGAGTTCTATGCTTTCCTCGACATCAATCCGCTGGTAAAGGGTCATACATTGGTGATTCCTCGCCGCGAAGTAGACTATTTCTTTGATATGGACGACGACGAGCTGGCTCGCTATCAGCAGTTTGCCAAGCGCGTAGCCATCGCCATCAAGAAGGCATTCCCCTGCAAGAAGGTGGCTCAGATCGTACTTGGTCTGGAGGTTGCTCATGCACACATCCACCTCATCCCCATGCAGAGTGAAGCCGACGCCGACTTCCGCAAGGAGAAGCTGAAGCTGACGGAAGAGGAGTTCAAGGAGATTGCCGCAAAGATTAACAAGGAACTATGATTGGCGTCATATTAGCTGCAGGCATGGCCAAGCGCCTGCGTCCGCTTACGGATACACAGCCCAAATGCCTGTTGAAGGTGGGTGAGCGTACGCTGTTGGAGCGCACCGTTGATGCCCAGCTGGCTGCAGGTATCAACGAATTGGTGGTAGTGACGGGCTATCGTGGTGAGATGATTCGCGATTTCCTGACCAACCACTATCCTACCCTCACCATCCACTTCATCCACAATGCCGACTACGAGCACAACAACAATATCTTCTCGTTGTGGATGACGCGTCCCTATACCGACGGCAAGGACTTTCTGCTGATGGACAGCGACATTCTGCTGGATCCGAAGTTGGTAAAGACAATCGTCGAACAAGCAGGCACAGCGTTGGCACTGAACCGCCATGAATGTGGCGAAGAGGAAATCAAAATTATCGTTGACAGCGAAGATCGCGTAGTGGAACTTAGCAAGACGTGCAGCATTGCTGACGCCATTGGCGAATCAGTAGGTGTAGAGCGTATCGCTTCAGACTATTCTACCGCCTTGTTCCGCGAACTGGAACAGATGATAGAACGTGAGGGACTCATCGATATCTTCTACGAACGTGCTTTCGAGCGACTCATACCACAAGGACATCACTTCCGTGTGGTGGACACCACCGATTTCTTCTCAATAGAGTTGGATACGGTAGAGGACTTCGAACGTGCAAAGGAACTGATTCCTGCGGAACTGTATTAAATTAAAGATTAAACATTAAATTTCAGAACTATTACAGCAGGCGCTGATAGATATCCGCTACCTGACTGGCAACATCACATCCGCTGAAACGGCGGATGTATTTTTTGCTGTTTTCAATACGGAGCTCCCTACCC
>JAEEGH010014011.1_pt1 | contig 17684 bp, 11 predicted proteins | sample 9134181 | NCBI WGS metagenome assembly JAEEGH01 (sample SAMN16246544, study PRJNA631951) | gut metagenome | biome: gut microbiome; feature: rumen; material: DP-attached | host: Bos | place: Iran: Karaj | collected 2018-10
AATATTTCAAGCCTGAAGTGGTGGACAGCGAACTGGCTTTGGCTGAAGACCTGGGATTCAACGCCATAAGGCTGTTCCTCTGCGATGTAGTCTGGCAGGAAGACCCGAAGGGATTCATGGTGAGGCTCGAAGAGACGGTGCGACTGGCAGACAAGCACGGCATGCGTATCCTCATGACCTTCTTCACGAACGGGGGTACCATCAAGAACCCCTATACCGGACCTCAGCCGCAGCCGGTTCCGGGTGTACACAACTCCGTGTGGATGTCGTCTCCTGGCAAGGACGTGGTCAACAATCCCGAAAAGTGGCCGGTCATCGAGCGCTACCTGAAGCAGGTGATGAAGCGCTACAGGAATGACCCGCGCATCCTGGCGTGGTGCCTGTATAATGAACCGGAGCATACCGACGGCTTCAACACCTTGTCCTTCATCAAGGATGTGTACCGCTGGGCCAGGGAGGTGAATCCCTCCCAGCCGCTGACTTCACCGATGTGCGCACTTCCGGATGCGAGGTCATACAACAAGCCCATCTCCGACTTCATCTGTGCGAACAGCGACATCATCTCCTTCCATTGCTACGATGATATCGACAGGACCCGCCAGTTCGTGGACTACGCACTGCAGTTCGGCAGACCGGTGCTGTGCTCGGAGTGGATGGCCAGGACCCGTGGCTCCGACTACCCTTCGATCCTGCCCTTGTTCAAGGAGAAGAAGATCGGTTCTTTCAGTTACGGCCTCGTAAATGGCAAGCAGCAGTGCCAGTATCCCTGGAATAAAATGGTCGACGGTAAGCCGGTCCCCTTCACTGAGGAACCGGAATTATGGTTCCATGACCTCTTCCGTCCGGACCACAGTCCTTACGACGCAGAAGAGATCCGCTTCATCAAGGAATATCTGGGTGCCGGAGCCCCCAAGGAATGATCAGTGTCTTTTTGAGGCGGCCACCCTTTCCGCCACGCCGCGAAGATATGCGCAGCTGTCCGGATCGAGACCGCAGTTGGAAGCATTTCCGTTGAACCTGCCGCCGAATATCATCAGGTAGTTGATACAGGATTTCAGGTATGTGCCATAAGCGGACTGATGCTTCTTGTCCTTGTCGAACAGGTCGATGTCAGGCCTCTCCTCGCGTGAGATCCGGAAAGCTTCCCCAATCGGGGACACTTCGGTATGGGCAGCCTTCGCCAGCATTCCGGTACCTTTCACCATGAGGCGGTTGAACTCGGCCTCAGTCCCGAATCCACCGCAATTCCCGGCCGGATATGACCAGGTACTCTCAATCCATATCCTTGCATCCGGAGAGTACTGGCGTACGCGCCCGACAAGGTCCAAGGCATCTTTCTTCTGAAGCTTGTGCTGCTTCGGATTCCGGGCATAAAGTGCATGGACCTGGCTCTGGTTCTGCAGGAAGACGCAGTCATAAGGGTTGGTAAACTGCTCTATGGCGCCGATGGTCTTCAGGTCATTCAGATGCCTGTTGAATGTGTAGCCACCCACATATGCAGCGGTCATATCGATATAGTGCCCCTGGCTTAGCGCGATTTCGGCCAGCTTCAGGTGGGAGTCGTAGAAATATGTGAATGAATTGCCGATGCAGAGCACCCTGGTGGTATCCACCTGGGCATGCATGGTGAATGCCGATAAAGCAATCGAGATGGCTAAGATAATCCTTTTCATTTTGAAACCTCCTGTCTCAGTTTTTCAATATACTGGTCGCTGAAGTCGACTTTCAGTTCCACCCAAAGGGGCTTATGGTCGGACATCTGGTCGATCCTGTATGTGTCGTGGAAATATGTCATCGCTTCTTCCCCAGTCCGTTCCACTTTCACCTTCATATTCTTTCCCGGCTTATCCGGATTCGGTACGGAGACGTCTTTAGTCATGAAGGGGATATAGTCCTCATAATCTTCGTCCCTGTAGACGGACTTGGTGAAATCAAAGGCGCCCGACCTCACCCTGGAGTTTTCGTCCAGGATGTCTATATCATACTCGCTGTGAAGGTTGAACGCAATCTGGTCATAATGCTTTATTTCCTTGCCGAAGTTCGTAGGGTGCTTCTTGATGTGGCTGGGAATACGGAAGCCCCCGCTCTCCAGAGCGTTCATGAACTTGTCTCCGGCCTTGGGGATATTGAAATCGCCCAGTATGATGTAGCTGGCTTCTTCATTTTGCGCCCTGTTCGAGAGGAATGTCGCTATTGCCTTTATCTCCTCCTCCCGTTTTGCAAGGGCTTCTTTGGTAGAACCGTAAATGATATGCACCGTGGTCAGGAAGAACTTGAACCAACCGGACTGGAACGCGACGCAGAAGGGGGACCTTGCGAACTGCACTCCTTGGATCAGGTTGTCGGAAGGGAGTACAATTTCTCCGGCGATATTCTTGAAGCTGACCTTGTTGGTGTCGTAGAGGAAGGCAATGCGTTCCCCGTTCCCTTCCTTGCCTTCGGTGACGTCGGTCGCGATGAAAGCCCAGTTCTTGCCGAGGATCTTCATGACTTCTTCAAGTCCTTTCATCTGTTCCTTGACTTCCTGGATGGCTACGAGGTCGAAACGGCTCAGGATCTCGGCGATATACATGTAACTCTCCGGCCTGCGGTTGTCTGTGAACTGGCGGATATTCCAGGTTGCCAGCAGCAGGGTACCCTCCGCGGTCTTTCCAGGAATCTCGTCGTCGAGCTGCCTGCGGAGTTGGATCAGGTGTTCGATGGTGCGTTTCTTCTCATCCGCATCCTTGATTTTCTTGAGATACGTGTAAAGCATGACAAAGTTCGTTAAAGACAAGTAATTCAAAGATAATAAAAGTATATTTGTATATTTAAAAAACATCTGTATATTTGCGGTGTATTACTGAACTAATACACGAGTTAAATATAAACAGACTTATGAAGATGAAAACAAGACTGATTTCAATTCCGGTAATTGCCGCATTCGTGATCCTGACATCCTGCAGCCCCAAGGCGGTACCCGGTAAAAACAAAGTGGCCGACGAGGCTCCCGATGGCGGGAATTATACTGAAAAGTCATTCCCTGTAGTGACTAAGGTCGCTCCGGACGGCCAGGTCACCCTCCGTTTCTACGACGCCCTTCCGGACGTTGCATATATCTCTGCAGCGGATTTCCAGTCGATAGTGCTTCCCGGATCCGTAATGGCAGTGACCCATACGGGTATAGGTGAATATACCCTGGCCAACGGCGATGCCACGGCCGTAGTGGACATCAACAAGGATATATTCGCATCCGACCGCTTCGAGGACTTCACCAACATGATGGGTCTCCTTCAGCCTGGTATGGCGAATGTCTATTACGACGGAATGCCGTTCGTCCGTTACAAGGGTGTGACTTACACTCCGGCGGTTGTTCCCGTTACTTTGGACATGGGGAAATATGGTATCGATATCCATGCTGACGGCAAGGGAACGGTATACTTCCCGTTCGCTACACTCGCCGACATGTACAGCGACCTCTTTTATCATCATGCCGGATTCAACGGCGAGAAAGTGGTCGTCAACACCTCGGTCAACGAAGTCGCCCTCTCCGAGATAGATCCTGATTACAACGATCCCCTTCTCAGGAAAACGACCCGTTCCCAGTCCCTGGCGGACTTCACCTACAAGGAACTGTGCTTCGCCATGGACAATTTCTACGGCTTCCCGGGCCGCATCCAGTTCAATGACGCCATCAAGGCCAAGGGTTTGGACAAGGCTCTCGATGAAGATATCGAACTCGGTCCCAAGATCAAGGAGTTCCTCCATTCCACCTCGCTGGCCGAGTATTTCCTGGGCATGACTGGACTGACCGGAATCTACTACGACGGCCACACCGCCCTTGAACTGACCTCTTTCGCCATCAAGGACAGGGATAAATACGAGGACCTGATCAATGAATATACGAAGGTCCAGATGGAGAACCTCGGCATGATCATGTCCCTGAGGGCCGGACTGGCATCAGCGATGAGCATGTATCAGGATATGATGACCATCAACAAGATCCGTTCAGAGGCCTATGGCGAGAATGAGACCTACATCAAGAAGGGCAACACCGCCGTCTGCATATTCGATTCCTTCAACAGCAGGAACGAAAAGGCATGGAAGGATTATTATGAGGGCAAGGGCCCCCTTCCTACGGTCGAGAATACGAAGGGTGACGACATGGTCATATTCCTCGATGCCTTGAAGAAGGCCTCCGCCGATCCCGAGGTGAAGAATCTCATCGTGGACATCACTGCCAACGGTGGCGGTTCCGCCGACATAGTGATGGTGATGACGTCGCTCATCATGGGCAAGAGCTACATAAGCCAGGACAATGCCCTCACAGGCCAGAGAGCCATCGTGGAATATGAAGTCGACCGCAATTTCGACGGAGTATTCGATGCTAAGGACAATGACGTACATTACGACCTGAACTTCGCGGTCCTGACATCTGATGTATCGTTCTCCTGCGGAAACCTCTTCCCTTCGATGCTGAAGGATGGCGGAATCCCCGTCATGGGTGAAACCTCCGGAGGAGGCAGCTGCGCCATCCAGGCCATGTGTACTGCGGATGGTTTCTGCTTCCAAATCTCTTCCTTCAGGGCCAGGCTCAATACCCTTGACGGCCAGAACATCGATACCGGTGTGGTTCCGGACATCCCGATCGCCACAGATGGGAATGTCAAGGTCGAAGTTTCCGAGGAAGCCTCCGTGACCGGCAAGGATTACAAGAACTACTACGACATCGACTACCTGACCAAACTGCTCGAGAATTACAAGAAATAAATATCATGAGAAAGGTTACCGTCATACTTGTCTCTGCCCTGGCCGCTGCAGGCATTTGCTCCTGCGGAAACAGTCAGGATAAGGTCCGGGAAGAGAAGACCTATGTCTGCGCCTATGTCTGGCCGTCCTGTCACGATGATGCACTGGCACACAAGTGGCTATGGGAAGAAGGAATAGGGGAATGGGAGGTTATCAAGCAGGGAGACAAGCGTTTCCCTGAGCACTACCAGCCCAGGCAGCCTTTATGGGGCTATGGTCTTGACAACGACCCTGAGGTGGTCGAGAGATGGATCCAGACTGCCCTCAAGTATGGCGTTAACACTTTCATCTATGACTGGTACTGGTACAACGATCCTGACGGCTACAGCGGACCTTATCTTGAGAGTGCCCTGAACGACGGATTCCTCAAGGCTCCCAGCCACGGCAAGATGAATTTCTACCTGATGTGGGCCAACCACGACGTGAAGTACAATTACTGGAACTATCACAAATGGGGAGACAATGAAGAACGTCTTTTCAACCCCGACGTGGACTGGGACCAGTTCAAGAAAGTAGTCGCCAGGGTGATCGACCAGTACTTTAAGCTTCCTGAATATGTGAAAATCGATGGCTGCCCCGTATTCGCGATTTTCTCGATAGGCAATTTCGTGCGCAGTTTCGGTTCGCTCGATGAGGCGGCAAAGGCCATGGATTACTTCCGCGAGGAAGTCAGGAAGGCCGGTTTCCCTGGACTCCATATCCAGGAAACCCAAGGCGGCGGTTACAGGATGAACCAGGAGCGCATAGATGCGATGAAGAAGAACATAGCAGCCCTCGGGATCAACAGCGAAGCCCTGTACAACATGGGCGGCTTCACTCCGGACTATCTCCTCCAGGGCAAGGAAGCCATCGAGATACGCAAGCAGATGGACGAGGTATTCGACATTCCGGTCTTCCCCTGTGTCTCCATCGGTTGGGACGACACTCCCCGTTTCCCTGCCAAGGGGCCGGACGACGTCACCCGTTTCCACAACACTCCCCAGTCGTTTGCCACTTTCCTGGCCAAGGCGAAGGAATATATGGACAGCCATACCGACCAGCCCAGATTCATGATGATCAACGCCTGGAACGAGTGGGTGGAAGGAAGCTACCTGCTTCCCGACAGGTTGAACGGCTACGGATATCTCGAAGCTGTCAGGGACGTTTTGGATGGGAAATATGAATAGTTTGTCAAAGATCCTTCTCAGACTGCTTTTCATTATGGTGACCGGCAGTTCTGCGACTGTCCTGGGGGCCCAGGACAAGCAGACTCTTTTCTCAAAGGCCATGGGTTTCATTTCGGCTCCGTCAAGGGAACTTGATCCGGAAGCGGTCATCCAGCCGGCACCTTCCTGGACGCTTTCCCTGTCCGGGGATCTCCGTAAGTTTTCCGTATCCCAGAAAAGTGATTTCATCGTATTGATGACGTACATGGATGATATCGGTGATTTCGGTCAGACCCCGCTTCCGTCGTCACTCAGTTCAAGCCTCAGGAGCAATGTGAACAAGTCTGTAGGTTTCCAGGTGGGATACGGCAACCTTACCCTTGGATGGAACCAGTCTTTCGGCATGTCGAAGGAGCTGAAACAAAAGGTGTTTTCCTTCGACTACACAGGAGCGGCATATGCAGCCCAATTGCAGTATTTCGATTATCAGGAATACATGGAATATGATTTCGAAGTTGCTCCGAAAGATGATCCCAACCATTTCGAGGAACATGCCAGATCCGAGAAGCCTTGCCGGTACCGTTCCCTCATAGCGGATGGATTCTATGCCTTCAACCAGCGGACGTTCGCCTATTCCGCGGCCTACAAGGGCAACAAGATCCAGCGGCGGTCTTCAGGTTCCTTCATGTCTGGAATCAAGCTTATACAGGGTATGTTGGAAGTTGACCCCCACGACAGGATCCTGGACCTGGTTGCAGGAGTAGGCCGGCAGACTACCACACAGGTTGCTTTCGGGGGTGGATATTCATACAATCTGGTCCCTTACCACCGGGATCCCGATCCTCAGACCGGAAAAGGATTGCGCAACATTACCTTGAACCTTACCGCCATCCCGATGGTGACATTGTTCAACCAGTTTGCGTCGACAGTTTATATCTACGAAGGATACTCGGACCTTAGCGAGCGGAAATCGTATATGAACGGAAACCTGATGGTCAACTATGTTGCCAGGGCGGGGTTGATCTATTCCTGGGACAAGTATTCCGTCTGCGCTTCCGGAAGCTATGACAGTTATTCGTACAAAGGCAGGACCAAGATCCTGCTCACAGGATTGTCGGATAACCATATCAAGAACTCCGGCCGTTTCGGGCGATGGACTGCCGGGATCCGGTTCAATGTCCGTTTCTGACGACTTAATTTTGGAATATGAACATACTTTCAGTTATTCTTGCCGCCGTCTTGTCCGGCTTTTCTTTCGGACACCAGGACGCTCCGAAAGGTGATGAATGGCAGTCACCGCAGCAGTTGGGCCTCAACAAGGAGACACCTCACGCATGGTTCTTCTCATTCGGCGACCTGGAGTCCGCCCGCAAGGTCCTTCCGGAGAACAGTGCCCTCTGGATGAGCCTGGATGGAGATTGGAAATTCAACTGGGCACCAGATCCGGATCAGCGCCCGGCGGATTTCTACAGGAAGGATTACGATGATTCCCAATGGGATATGATCCCGGTTCCCTCCAACTGGAATATTGTCGGGATAGGAGAGGACGGAAGCCAGAGATACGGCACTCCGATATATGTCAACGTCAACGTCCCCTGGTGGAAGGAAATCAAGCCGGGAGACTGGAAACTCGGTGTCATGCGTACTCCGCCGGAGAACTGGACCATGTTCAAGGCCAGGAACGAAGTGGGTTCCTACCGGCGCACTTTTGAAGTACCCGAAGGATGGGCCGGCAAGAAGGTCTTCATCAACTTCGACGGAGTGGATTCGTTCTTCTACCTGTGGATAAACGGAAAGTATGTCGGGTTCTCCAAGAACTCGCGCAACCTCGCCCAGTTCGATATCACCGGATATCTTGAATCAGGCATCAACACCCTTGCGGTCGAGGTATACCGCAATTCCGACGGCTCAAACCTGGAAGCGCAGGACATGTTCCGCCTTCCGGGAATATTCCGCAGCGTGGCACTGGAGGCGAAGCCGGAGGTGTCGGTCCGCGACATAAGGGTCACCCCTTCCCTGACCGATCTCAAGGTGGATGCGAAGATTTCAGGGGCTGTCCCGGGATTGACTCTGTCATATCAGCTGTACGAGAATCTGCTCTATTCGGACACGAACTTCCTGGTGGCGGACTTCGACGGAAGGCCGGCTGCGACCACGCTCGAATTCCCCAACGCCAAGCCCTGGTCAGCTGAGGCTCCTCACCGCTATACCCTCGTAGGCATGCTGAAGGATGCTTCCGGAAAGACCCTCGACGTTTTCTCGACCATAGTCGGATTCCGCGAAGTATGCATCAAGGATACCCCGGCTTCCGAGGATGAGTTCGGCATCAAAGGACGCTACTTCTTCCTGAACGGCAAGCCCGTCAAACTGCGCGGAGTCAACCGTCACGAGACGGAACCTTCAATGGGACACGCCGTTACGCGGGAGGTTATGGAAGAGGACATCAGGCTTATGAAGAGGGCAAACATCAATCACGTCCGCAATTCCCATTATCCCGATGCGCCCTACTGGTACTACCTCTGCGACAAGTATGGCATCTACCTGATGGACGAGGCCAATATCGAAAGCCACCACTATCACTACGGCGAAGCCTCCCTTTCCCATCCCGTTGAATGGAAGGATGCCCACGTGGCCAGGATGACCGAAATGGTGGTTTCTGATTACAACCACCCGAGCGTTATCATCTGGAGCATGGGTAACGAAGCCGGTCCCGGGAAGAATTTCGAATATACCTACGCGGCCGCCCGGGCCATCGATCCTATGCGTCCGATCCAGTATGAGCGGAACAACGGCATTTCCGACATCGGCTGCAGCCAGTATCCAGGAGTGCACTGGGTCCAGAAAGTAGCCACCGGTACCGGAGACGTGAAGTATCCTTACCATATCAATGAATTCGCCCATTCGATGGGCAATGCCCTCGGCAATTTCGCCCAGTACTGGCAGAGCATCGATTCCACCAATTTCTTCATGGGCGGAGCCGTCTGGGACTGGGTGGACCAGTCGCTTTGGAACTATACCCCTGACAGAGTCAAGTACCTTGCATCAGGCGGTAATTTCGGGGATGTGCCCAATGACGGACAGTTCGTGATGAACGGACTCCTGAACGGTGACCGTTCTCCGAAGCCTCAGTATTACGAGGTCAAGAAAGTATATCAGAACCTGTATACTTCCCTGTCGATGCAGTCCGAAGGTAAGGCCGAGTTGTGTCTCTTCAACAGGAACTACTATGAGCCTTGCTCCTATGATGCCGTATGGTCGCTCATCGCAGACGGCGAAGAGATCGGTTCCGGCACCTTCGATACGGAAGAGATCGGGCCACGTGAGAAAGTTGTCAAGGGTATTGTCATAGGCGACCTGCCCCAGGGTAAGGAATGCTATCTGAATGTATATTACGGCCTCAAGGAAGACATGCCGTGGGCGGAAAAGGGTTTCCTGGTGTGCAAGGACCAGATGTTCCTCCAGCCTGCGACCGCCGTCCAGGATGCAGGAGAAAGGGGAGGCAAGGTCCGTGCCCTTAGATACACCACGGAAAGGAAGACCGGATTCGTGGTCGTAAAGGGGCCCGGTTTCAAGGTCGGATTCGACCCGTCTGCCGGCACGATCGCAACCTTGAAGTATCACCGCAAGGATGTGATAGTTCCTGGCCAGGGGCCACGGCTCAACGCTTTCAGGGCGTTGGTCAACAACGACGGTTGGGTTTGCAGGAGCTGGTTCGCCCAGGGCCTTCATAATCTGGAACACAAGGCTTCTTCCATGACGGTCCGTCAGGACGGAGGGAATGTCGTACTGGAGTTTGACATCGTTTCCAAGGCTCCCAATGCGGCCCGTCTGATCGGCAACCATTCCAGTCCTGCCTGTGTCATTGAAGAGGACACTGACAATACCTCCGTGATGGCTTTCACCTCCCATGTGACCTGGACCGTTTCCAGGGACGGAAGCATCGCAATGAGTTCAACGATCACTTCCGACAAGCCGGAGCAGGTGGTCGGCCGTCTCGGTTATATCATGCAGGTTCCGGCTTCGCTGGCTGATTTCACCTATTACGGCCGCGGTCCGGTGGAGAACTATTCCGACCGTTATACCTGTGCTTTCGTGGGTAAGTATTCGAGTACGGTTGCGGAGCAGGTGGGCAATTACACCAAGCCCCAGGATATGGCCAACCACGAGCAGGTCCGCTGGGCCTCGCTTACCGGAAAACGAGGTAGGGGTATTCTCTTCGAGGCAGCATTGAACAGTCTCCGGAGCTCAGACTCCGGTTGTCCGGTGATGTCGGTCAGCGCCCTGCCATATTCCGCGGTCGACATGGTACAGGCACCCCATCAGTTTGAACTCCCCGAACCGGGGGACACCTGGCTGTGTCTCGACGCCGCCGATACCGGCCTGGGCGGAGCAAGCTGCGGTCCGGCCCCTCTGGAAGAGGACCGTGTCCACCCCGAAGCCGATTTCGGATTCGTCATAAAAGCTGTCCGAAAATAATCCTGAACTCAGAACTTCAGGAGGGTGCTGAACTCGATTGTGAACGGCCTGATGTAGGAGCCACTTGTCAGATAGTTGCGGTAGGGGGTTATGTCGGTAGCCAGGGAGGCTTCCCGTATTCCGGCAGACGCTCCCGTGACATTCAGGAAGTTGACCACGTTCAGGGACAGGCTCACGTGCTCGTTCCACTTGAAATCCACCCCTCCGAAAGTCTCCCAGCGCGGATTCAGGAACAGGGTGTTCGTGATATTGATGTAACGTCTGCTGTAATAGCGGGCGCTCAGCCAGAATCTCCATTTCCCGGTCTCATATGAAGGCTCCAGCTCGATCTCGGTGCCGCTGCTGCTGGTGATCCTCTTCCCTGAGAAATCGTATTCCTCTGAATACCCGTCGCTGAAGACAGGGGTAAAGCTGTAGTTCCGGTACCTCGGGATCCTGAATGTGAACAGGCCGTGGAACGTGAATCCCTTGAACGGACTCAGGATCATGTCGGTCGTCCATCCCAGGACTTCCATGTCATAGAGGGAACTCACATAGACGGTCTCGTTATAGCCTGCCGGGTAGCCTCCGGCAGCGTGGGAAAGCTTATGTGTCCACATGCCCATCTCATAGCTGTTCGAGCGCCTGAGATAAGTCAGAAGTGACTGGAAGTCAAGCCATTTGTTCTTGAAATTGACTCCCCCGCGGAGAATGTAGCTGGGTTGGGCTCCTTCGAATGGGACGCTCGAGTCACCGTATTGCCCGAGATTCGGGTGGTTCAGGGAGGCGATGGCGTCGATTTCAGCCCCCCAATGGGAATTGAAGTAGTAATACCCTATCAATGAGGCAGCCCCGTTGATGACGTTCCTCCTGAAAGGGGTGAGGGTCACGCCGGGACTCTTCAGGGACCAGCCGTTGTAGCGGGAGTTGTTGTCCTTGCCGTCCAGATTATGGGCGGCCTTCCCGCTGATTCCGCTGTATTCCGCCCTGAGCCCGTAATGGATGTTTACCTTCGGGTGGACCCTCCACTCATCCTGCGCGAACAGGGCGAGACGGCTCTGGAATCCGTCCAGGTACTGCGCTCCGGTATTGTGGACATAATAAACCTCTCCATTGTAAGCGAGGGCTTTGGGATCTTTCAGGGCCTCGTAGGCGAAGTTCGAGGTCATGGAGGAGGACTGGCTCCAGTTGAACCAGAAATTAGCCCCTGCAAGCGAGGTATGCCTGTCCTTGGTCCTCTCTGCCTTGATGGTTGTGAGCCATTCATTGTAATGGTCGTCCTCGTACATGAAAAAGCGGCTCTGTACGTTTCCGGAGTAAGGGGTGCCGTCGATATAGGAATAACCGTCTCCAGCCGCGACGCTGGTGATCCCGTTGAGGTAGGTGCTTTTCTGCCTGCCGTCACTCAGCCTGACACGGGAACTCAAGTCCATCTCGATCCCGTTGTCGAAGGTACGGTTGTAACAAGCCGTCAGGACGTGGACAGGGACGCCAAGATCCTCAGTGTAGCGCCCCTTTTTCCTCTTCCCGTCGTGTATGTCGATATACTCGAAGAAGGATGTCTCGGGGATATACTGGTCCCTTCCAAGCCGGAAGTCGCCGTAAGGCTTCACGCTTCCGTCCCCTACGAATATGAACGGCCCGTACTGGTCGGTCAGGTCCAGGTAGTTCATGAACAGGTATGTCGCCTTGAAAAGACCTTCAGGCAGTTTCTTGGATATCCCGGCCTTGTAGAACCGTATCCTTTCCTGGTATGTCGTGAAGTCAAGATGGTTGGAGCCACGGTCGAAACACTGGTACACGTTCAGGTCGATCCCCCATCCATTTCCGATCGGCGAAGCGGTGTGGAGTTCGATCTCATGCCGGCCGTACTGGTTGGCGGTATACTTCGCAGCTCCTTCTGTCCTGTCCGCACCGGTTTTCGAGACGGACATCGGGAAAAAGCCGGTCGTTCCAAGCTGTATCGCAGATTCGTCCAGGCGGGTCAGCTGCATCGACTCCGTGGAAAGGCCGCTTCTCCAGGACCGGTACCCAGGGAAGTAATCCTTGAACATCGATGCCGGAAGACCGTCATCCATGATGTATGTACCCCATTCCGGAATACCGAGTGAGATGGTCCTCGGAATCGAGGCGTAGGATGCGTTCAGCATCACGTTCTGGTTGCTCCGGCGTTCTTGACCTGTCTTCAGGGTGTCGGCTTCCTGGGCCATGGCCAAGCTTCCGACCATGAGCATGGCGATAAGGACGATCTTTTTCATTCTCGCTTCAGGGTATGAGGATGCTCTTGATGTCGTTGAAACTGTCGGCCCGGAACAGGCGGTGATGGTCGTATTCTTCCGTATGTTCGAGTTTCCAGAGCACCTCGAAAGGAATATGGATACCCCATCCGCCAAGCTGCAGGACCGGTTCGATGTCGGACTTGAAAGAGTTACCGACCATCATCAGTTCATCCGGCCTTATCCCCAGCCTGTCGCAGAGGATACTGTATTCCCGCTGGGACTTGTTTGAGACTATCTCTATGTGACTGAAATACTTCCCTAGTCCGGAACGCTTGATCTTTCGCTCCTGGTCGTGGAGTTCACCCTTCGTGAACAGGACCAGGCGGTACCTCCCGTCCTCTTTCAAGGCGGCCAGAGTCTCCTCGACTCCCGGCAGCGGAGTGGCCGGATTGTGTAGGATGTTCCTTCCGCTTTCGATGATGAGCATGACCTGCTCTCCCGTCAGTTTACCTCCGGAAAGGTTCACCGCGTTCTCGATCATGGAGAGGGTGTACGCCTTCGCTCCGAAACCGTAGTCCTCCATGTTCTTGAATTCCACCTTGTAGAGTTCGTCTGAGATGAAGGAAAAGTCGCCGAATTCTTTCAGAGCATCTGCAACTTTCCTTTCCGCTTCCCTGAACAAAGGCTCGTTAGACCACAGAGTATCGTCGGCGTCAAACGCCACAACCTTCAGTCCTTCTATCATTTCCTGATGACTTGATTAACAAATATACGATGAAATATGCTTATCTTCGCAATTCCGAGTAACAAGATTTACAGATTATGAAGAAGCTTGTCTTATGCATCATCATGGCCGCGATGTGTGCGCCGATGTTCTCCCAGACCCGCCAGGAACGTCTGACCGGGCACGTTTATTATTTCGCCTCCGACTCCCTTTACGGCCGTGCCGCCGGTTCGGAGTATGCCGCCAAGGCTGCCGCTTACATAGTGAATGAATATGAATCCATGGGCCTGAAACCCTTCTATGACGATTGGTACATGCCTTTCACGACCAACGGCAAGGACTACAAGAACGTGGTGGCCGTGCTTGAGGGAAACGATCCGGAATTGAAGGACCAGTATATAGTGATCGGAGCCCATTACGACCATCTGGGCGTAAAGAAAGGCCAGATCTACAATGGTGCCGACGATAATGCCTCGGGTTCTGCGGCAGTGATCGAAATCGCCAGGGCGCTTTGTGCGAACCGCGACAAGTTGAAGAGGACCGTGGTCATAGCTGCATTCGACGCTGAGGAACTCGGTCTTTACGGTTCCAATGCGCTGGCTGACAGGATGCTGGGCGAAGACGGACTGGATGTCCGCCTGATGATGAGCGTCGACATGGTCGGCTGGTACAGGGCCACGAACAGCCTTACCCTTCAGGGAGTGGCGACCATAAAGGACAGCCGCAGGGTTCTCCAGAGTGAAAAGCTGAACCTCAAACTCAAGAATTTCGAGTGGTCCCCCGTGACTGCCACTGACACCGAGGGTTTTGCCAAGAGACAGGTTCCGACGCTGGCAATATCCACCGGAATCAAGTCCCCCTATCACAAACCCGAGGACGATGCCGACCTGATAGACTACGAAGGTCTGGACAAGGTAACCGACTACCTGACGGACCTTACGATGGAAGTGGCTTCCGACGAAAACTTCGCCGCATCCGGAAGGGTGGCCCGCAAGCACAGGGGCGGACATCCTATCCTGGAGGTTGCGCTTTCCCCCGCCATCGGTAGTTCCCATTTCAATTTCCCGGACGCTCCCTTTGAAGGTAAGACCGCTTTCTCATATGGTGGAGGTGTTTCCGCCCAGCTGAATTTCGGACATTTCAGCCATTTCGGTCTCAAGGCTGACGCCCTGTATCTGCAGGCTTCGGCCCCGTATCCTGACGCGACGGCCATATATTCATCTTCCCTGAAATACAAGGGAAGCGAACTGCGCGTCCCCGTCCAGCTGATTTACCAGGGTGGAGGTTCGGGTACCGCCTTCCTTGGCTTCGGAGGATACTACGGCCACAGGTTCAAGACATCGCTGGCTTCTCCCTGGACTGTCAGGACCGAAGACCTCGGCCTTTCCTGGGAGTTCGGGCTCAAGGTCGGCGGTATGGGACTGTCTGTCCTCTGGATGTCATCCCTGACCCCCTTCTTTGATGAAAAAAGTGCCCCGTCGGTCAGACAGGGCACAGCTCTCGTTAAATTGAACAAGTACTTCTAGCAGCACCTTGACTCCTCCCACTGTGCGCGGAGGAGATTGACTGCAGCGGTAACGAGGGTGGCGCGGTCTCCGCCGCAGCCGCACTCGAAGCTGACGTACTTGTCGTAACCGATCTGGCGCAGGGCGCGGAATCCATCGACATAGTTGTCCAGTTCTCCATCCTCACCGGGCATCCTGCGGTTGCCGCGGCTGGCGATGTGGACGTGCTGGAGATACTGCTTTCCGGCTGACATCAGGGCTCCGAAATCGGAAGTCTCTTCCTTCATGTGCCAGAAATCTCCCATAGCCTTCACACCTTCGCTGTCGGCGTCACGGGCAATCGCGGCGGCGTCGGCTACGAGGCGCATGTAGAAGGCCTCAGCCCTGTTGAGGGGTTCGAGGATGACGGTGGTACCGCAGCTCTTGGCGAACTCTCCCAGCTTGTGGAGTTCCTCGCAAAGATAGTCGCGTGTCTCAAGCGTGTGGGGCATGCAAGGCTTCTGGCCGTTGAAGGCCGGAACCATGATGACACCGGTGGAACCCAGTTCCCCGGCAGCCTCCACGATCTCGCGCATCGTGGTGTCGAACTCGTTCTTCACGGCAGGGTCTTCGGCAAGGATGAATCCTCCGAAACCTGCGCAGATGGCGCTGACCTTGATGTTCCTGCCGTTGAGGGCGTCCTTGATCTCCTGGACCCTGCCCTTCAGGCCACGGCCACCGGGCTCGAAACCTACGATTCCAAGGCTCTCCATGAAGTCGAGCTTTTCAGCGAGGTTTTCTCCGGGTGCAGTGCCTTCCTGGAAGGAAATCTTGAGCTCAAGGTCGTCAGCGGCCTTCTTGCCTTCCTTTGAGGAAGCGCAGCCGGGCAGCAGGGAAGTGGCGGCTACCGCCGCCGTTCCCATTGCCGACGTTTTAAGGAATAATCTTCTGTCCATGGCTTACTTCGCTGATCCAGGTACCGGAACCACGTATTTGCTCATGTCCATCTTGCCGATTTCAAGCTTCTCGGGGAGATAGTCGAGGTCGGCAGCGCTGATGGTATCCCACTCGATCGTCTGTCCGGTGTAGGCAGCCTCGCGGCCCATAACTCCGCACAGTGAGGACAAACCGCACTCTGAAGCCTCGTCATGGGCGGTACCCTTGCGGATATGGTTGACCCAGTCGACGTGCTCGAGCACATAGGGATCCTGCTGCTTGAACTCAGCTTCGGCTGCATCTTTGTCAAACTGCCAGAGAACATTGCCCTTGAGGTCACGGATAGCATGGTCTGCTGAGCTCCAGTAACCCTTGGTTCCATGCACGGACTCGCTGACGTTGTTGGAGCAACCGTCTATCTGGCGGCACATGCTGTGGAGGTGGATTCCGTTCTCATATTCGAAATCAACGCTGAAGAAATCATACTGGTCACCGGTGATCCTGCGCTGACGGCTTCCGAAAGCGGTGGCCTTGACAGGATGCTTGTAGCCGAACATCCAGTTGAAGACGTCAATGTTGTGGACATGCTGCTCGACGATATGGTCGCCGGAGAGCCACTTCCAGTTGACCCAGTCACGGATCATCCATTCCATGTCGCTCCAACCCTTCTGGCGCTCCCTGTACCAGAGCATACCCTGGTTCCAGTAAACGTTACCTCCGGTAATCTCACCGATCATGCCTTCCTGGATCTTCTTGAAAGCCTCGACATAAGGACGCTGGTGGTGACGCTGGGTGCCGCAGACTACGCTCAAACCCTTGGCCTGAGCCTGCTTTGCGGTGGCCATGATGAGGCGGTAGCCCTTTGCATCGACAGCGATAGGCTTCTCGAGGAAAGAGTGAACACCCTTTTCGGTTGCATACTGGAAGTGGGTGGGACGGAACACAGGGGGAGTTGCCACGACAACCATGTCAACACCGGAGTCGATGACCTTCTTGTAGGCGTCGAATCCTACGAAGCAGTTCTCTGCAGGAACTTCCTGCCCCCTTTTCTCCTTAAGCTTGCCGCGGAGGTCTTCGAGACGGTCTGCAAAGGTGTCTCCAAGGGCAGTGACGGTGATTCCGTCTGCTGCGTCGAGAAGGTTCATGATGGCACCGGAACCACGTCCGCCGCAACCGATGACACCGGCCTTGAGGGGTTTGCCTTCGATGGCCTTGTCAGGAAGTTCAGGTACATAGTACTCACCAGGCTGCCTCAGGGCAACCATCTGGGGTTCTTTCTTGCCGGCGCAAGCGGTAAGCAGGGCGCTGCTTCCGACCACTCCGACCACTCCGATCTTGGCGCTGGTGCCAAGGAAGGATCTTCTGTCCATTTTGTTTTCGCTCATAATGTGTGTATTGTTTGAAGTTATTTGTTGATATTTACGTTCTCAGGTACATCGCAGACCACCCTGAAGCCGACACCCTTGATGTCGGAGTACCACCAGATGCTCTTTGGATTCTGGGGATCGGTTCGCAGCCAGTCGTCGTTGTGGGTGTGGCCCCTGCTGGAGCAGCGCACCAATGAAGCGTCATCGGCATAGCTTCCACCCCTGACCACATGCTCCTCGCCACTCTCGGGACCCTTAGGATCAAGGGCTCCGTCGGCAATCTTTGAATATGCGTCATCGGCGTACCAGTCGGAGCAATATTCCATGACGTTTCCGAGCATATTCTTAAGTCCGAAAGGATTGGCCTTCACGAAGCGGCCTTCCTGGGTCTTTCCGGAGCTGTTGCCGGAATAGACAACGTAACGTGCGATCATGGTGGTGTCCGCCCCGCGGAACTTGCTCATGAAGCCTTCTTCTGAATATTTCTTCGGGTTGCCCTCGAAGAAGTAAGGAGTCTCGGTTCCGCCCCTGGCAGCATATTCCCACTCGGCCTCGGTCGGTAGCCT
>JAEEGH010014012.1_pt1 | contig 17684 bp, 14 predicted proteins | sample 9134181 | NCBI WGS metagenome assembly JAEEGH01 (sample SAMN16246544, study PRJNA631951) | gut metagenome | biome: gut microbiome; feature: rumen; material: DP-attached | host: Bos | place: Iran: Karaj | collected 2018-10
TTGCCCAATTCCGGTCTATCGAGCCGTTCGGCGCGTACCTTTTAGGCGTACTTAGCTCGGTTTTGTACCTTTTGGGCGTACTTTGGCATCAAAGAAACCTCTTTTGTCTGCCAAAAGGACAAGGGAGGTTTCTTTGTTGTTTTAACGAGATGAGCATGATATATTATTTCTATACGCTTCGGATGGGAGGAATGACGAATGGTACATTTGGAAGAATTAAACAAGTATAATGTATGGGACGTTATCGAACTAACTGTAAAAAAAGAGCAGGAAAGCTTTATCGCAGGCAATGAATGGAGTCTCGTCCATGCCTATGTGGGAAACAAAACCGAAGGCGCGGTATACCCTTTTGGAATTTTCGATGATGATAAAGCTGTTGGATTCTTAATGATCGCTTATGACTATGGCGAAGTATGCAATGATCCTGACGCGCCGGAAATATCCCAAAAGAATTATTTCCTTTGGCGATTGATGATAGATGAAGAAGAGCAAGGAAAAGGTTACGGGAAGAAAGCAGTAAAGCTTGCCTTGGAGTTTGTTAAGACATTCCCGCACGGCAAAGCGGATTACTGCCGGCTTTGCTGTGACAAAAACAACGAAGTCGCAAGGAAGCTATATCTTTCCATGGGATTTCAGGAGATTGGTGAACAGGATGATGATATCAACGCGGTAATTAAACTATAGAAAATACGCTGGTGTACTTTTGGGCGTACTTATACATCAAAGAAACCTCTTTTGTCTGCAATGGCAGAAGTGGTTTTTTGTTTCCGTTTTTTCGACCTCTCAGCCGCATACGCGGCAGCTCCCCTTACGAAGGGGAGCCGGAGTGAACGATCCGGTCTTGCCTGGGAGGAAGCCTTTTGTTTGGTCGCATACCAACTTTTCAGCCTTCCCCCCCTTGGTGGGGAAGGTGGCATTTCGACCGGCGGGAGAAATGACGGATGAGGGGGCTTCCGATAAACGTGCGCTTCCCGACTCCGTAACAGCAGAAAAGATCGGATGAAAATCCTCCGAATTTTCCGAAAAGATGCCCCCCTCATCAGTCGTTCTCGCTTACGCTCGCCCGACAGCTTCCCCACCGAGGGGGGAAGCCTTTTTGTTCGATTCCGCGCCAGCGTAAGCCTTCCCTTGGGGTTCATTGACGGTTGCCGAAGGCAATTTTGACCATCCGGTGAATGGTCAAAAAGTCAATGAACGGGCGGCTGGGCCCGCCCCGGGGCAGGGGACCGGAGCCGTAAGGCGAGGGTGGATGAGGGATGCTTCCGATTAACTTTGGCCTCCGACATTGTTACACTAACGATACATCGTGTATTCAAACTCGGATATGACTCGCAGGTGCGGTTATCCGATGTTGGCTTATTGCAGTTCCGCGCCTCTCGCGGCGCGGGCGCCGGACTCCTCGAAATTTGCATGCATTTCTCGTCGTCCTTGCGGCGCTCGCTTCGCTCGCTTAACGTGCGTCCTAATAACTTGTGTGCATCTCGCTTTGCTCGCTTGGCGTGAATCCTAAATACTTGAGTGCTTCTCGCGCTGCTCGCCTGTGCGTCCTAATGTCTTGACTTATTCCTCTCCTTATGTTACTATATAATTTATGAGTGGAAGTATGCGCTTTGACAGGCTGGATGATAGGCTGAAGACGGTGCTCGCGCTGATCGGCAGATGCGAAACGCTTGCCGACGTCGGCTGCGATCACGGCTTCCTTTCAGCCGCCGCCGTACTCACTGGCGCGGCGGATTATGCGCTTGCTTCGGATATTAGCCCCGTCTCCGCAAGGAAGGCGGAAAGGCTTGCGAAAAGGCTCGGCATATCCGATAAGATGACTGTGATCTGCTGCGACGGGCTCGCTGCCGCCGCAGCCGAGGAGCCGCCCTACACCATCGCCGTCTGCGGCATGGGCGGGGAGCTGATCGCCCGCATACTGGAGAAGGGCCCATTCGCCGCCGCGCGCGCCGATAGGATATTCATGCAGCCCATGCGGGGCGAGGCGGAATTGAGGGAATACCTCTTCAAAAACGGTTACGGCATTACGGACGAAAGGATCGTGAGGGAAGGCAAACGCTTCTACCAGGTGATCGCCGCCGTGCCGAATGGCGATAATACGATCCCCGATTGGTTCCCGAAGGATTGGTTCCGCTTCGGCTGGATCGCGGCAGAGGAGCACCCCGGGGAGCTCATGCCCCTGCTTGAGCATTACCGCGCCGTCTATGCGCGCGAGCTTGAAAAGGCGCGTGCGCGGTGGAAGGATCCCGCCCCCCTCGTTAATGAGATCGAACGGGTCGACGCGCTTATGGACGCAATGAAAGGTCTGACTTATGAAGCTTGAAAAACTGCTTTCGGCGATGGAATCGATAGCCCCGAGGGAGCTTGCGTTCGATTTCGACAACCCCGGGCTTATCGTCGGCACGGAGAAAAAGGAGATCGAAAGGGTGCTCGTCGCGCTCGACTGCACGCTTCCCGTTGTCGACGAGGCGATAAGGCTCGGCTGCGATTTGGTGATCACGCATCATCCGCTGCTGTTCCGCGCGGTCAAGCGCATTTCGCCGGACGATCCCGTCACCGCGCCGGTCTATAAGCTCATCAGGAACGGCGTCGGCATGTTCGCCGCGCACACGAATCTCGACTGCGCCGAGGGCGGCGTCAATACGACGCTCTGCCGTCTGCTCGGCATAAAAAACGAGAAGCCCGTTGAGCCTGAAGGGCTTTTGCGGGTGGGCGAGATTGAGGAGAGCATGGCGTTCTCCGCCTTCGCAAAGAAGGTCGAGGCAGTCCTTCACACATCCGTCCGCATCGCGGGGCCCGAGAAGCAGGTCAAAAGGATAATGGTCTGCGGCGGCTCGGGCGGGTCGGAATACCCCTTTGCCGCGGCGGAGGGCGCGGACGTACTCGTCACTGGCGAGGTGAAGCATAACGAGGCGATCGAGGCGATCCACGCGGGCGTGAATCTTATCGCCGCCGGGCATTACGAAACGGAGCGCGTGGTGCTGGAGCCGCTCGTCGAAAGGCTGAAGGCGCTCGGCTGCGAGGCGGAATTCATCATTTCCGAAGCCGAAACGCCGCTCCGCATACCGGAATAAGTTAATAATCGGCGAATTTCGCCGGGAAAGGATGCCTTCCTCAAAAAGAAGGCACGATAGACTATGACACAGGCTGAAATCATTTGGAAGTACCAGGAAGCCGAAATGGAGCTCGACAAGCTTCAGAAGGAACTCGAATCCACTCCGGAGAGGCAGAAGCTCAGGAAGCTCCGCAAGGTGCTCATGGAGCAGACGGAGAAGATCGACTCCTACAAAACGGGCGTCAAGGAAAAGGAAGCGGAGCTTGCCGCGGGCACGCAGAAGCTTGAGGCGCTGCTCAAGGAATACGACCTCGAGCAGGACGATCTCAACATAATGCTCGAGGACGAGGAGTGCACCGCCGCCGAGATCACCGAGAGCAGAAAGTCCATGGAAAAGCTGCTCGAGAGGGTGAATTCGCTTAAAAAGTCCCTCTCCGAAACGCAGGAATGGATCAAGAAGACCACCGAAGCCATAAAGGAGACCTATCAGAAGGGCGCGAAGACCAAGCGCGATTACGAGGCTGCGAAGACCGTCGTCGAGACCGAGCGCATGGAAAGGAAGCCCGTCATCGATAAGGCGGAAAGAGACGTGGAAAGGATAGGCGCGCAGCTCTCGCCGGAGCTTCTGAAGCGCTATAAAACGATCAAGAAGAAATATCCAAACCCCGTCGCCCGCGTCACGGACAATCGCTGTTCCGGCTGCGGGATGAGCCTGCCGATGAATACGATAAAGAAATTCGCCTCCGGCAACGGGATAATCGAGTGCGAAAACTGCGCGAGGATCCTCTGCAGAGACGAGTGAAAAAAGGAAACGATCGAGTAAGCCAAGTGACCGCGCAATCCATTGAATGATTGTGAGGAAAGTCCGAGCTCCACAGGACAAGGGTGCCGGATAACGTCCGGTGAAGGCGACTTTAAGGAAAGTGCAACAGAAATAAACCGCCGCATTATGCGGTAAGGATGGAAAGGCGGGGTAAGAGCCCACCGGCGGTGCGGAGACGCGCCGCGTCCCTGTAAACCCCACCCGGAGCAAGATTGAAATGGGAGCATTTAATGGCTGTCCGTCACGCTCCCCGTAATCGCTGGAGCCGCGCGGCAACGCGCTGCCAAGATAGATGGTCACATAAACAGAACTCGGCTTACGGCTTGCTCGATACAAAAAAACGCCTGCGTTTTATCGAAACGCGGGCGTTTTGTTGTTCATTTAGGTTCACGAGGCACACAGAAAATGCAAAGAGAAGCTGCACGCTGCAAAAGGTGGATGAGGGATATTTCATGCGCCTTCGGGCGCATATCGAACGCGCGAGCGTATATCAAAAACGCCTGCGTTTATATCTTGACCCGAAGGGTCATATCGTCCTAAAAGGCCTCCTTACCCGAGCCTGAACAGCTTCATGCCGTTTTCAAACGCGATATCGGCGGCTTCGTCGGGAGTGATCCCCTTTATCTCGGCGAATTTTTCGGCGACGAGCGCGATCATGGAGGGGTCGTTCCTTTCGCCGCGATGGGGAACGGGCGCGAGGTAGGGGCAGTCCGTCTCGAACACGAAGCGGTCGAGAGGCACGAATTCGGCGGTCTCGACTCCGCGGCGGTTGTTCTTGAACGTGAGCGACCCGCCGAAGCCGATCATAAGCCCAAGCTCGAGACATTCGCGCGCGCTTTCGGCGCTGCCCGAAAAGCAGTGCATAACGCCGCCGTTTTCAATGAGCTCCCGCTTGTGCGCGCGGAGTATGTCGAGGCTTTCGCCTATCGCGTCCCTGACGTGCAGTATGACCGGCAGCCCTTTTAGGGCGGCGATGGAGAGCTGCTCGTCGAAGACCCTGCGCTGGACATCGCGCGGGGAGAGGTCGTAATAATAGTCGAGCCCGATCTCGCCGAGGGCGACGATCTTCGGTCTTTCCAAAAGGCGCGCGAGCCCGTCCGCCATTTCGGGACCGAAATACTCCGCGGTGTGCGGGTGCATGCCGACGGCGCCGTAAAAGAAGGGGTAACGCTCGGTCAATTCAAGCGTCTTCGATACGTCCCGAAGGTCGCACCCGACGTCGACGATAAGCTCTACGTCTTTTTCTTTAAGCCGATCGATAAGCGCCTCGCGATCGATATCGAAGCGCGTGTCGGAAATATGCGCGTGCGTGTCGAAGATCCTCATTTTTCAATACCCGCGATCGTGTAGATCTCGCGCAGGGCGTTCGCGTCCTCGGTTTTGAGGGAGTCGAACCTTGCCTTGCCTTTGGCGAGGCGCCCCTTGCCGCCGAAAAGGAGCGAGAAGAACCGCGCGACGTACGTGAACGGCAGCAGCCACGGCGCCTTGAAGAGCACCTTGTACTCGAAGCGCATCTTTTTCGGGGAGGGGAAGAGCAGCGAGAGGAGGTAGGAAGCCTTCGAGCCCTTGAGCCTGCCGGGACCGCTCCTTACGAGCTGTGAGGTGCGCCATCGGTCCATATCGCCCGAAACGCCGCAGCTTATTATGAAATCGATTATCTTCTTCGTATCTTCATCCGGCGTCTCGCCGCCGAAAGCACAGCGCGCCGCCTTCTCCATGCACTGCATGAAGCGCGAAATGCCGATCTCGTCCGCGCGGCGCTCGATATAGGCGCGGTCGAGCTCCGCTTTTTCAAGGAAGAGGTAAATATCTATCAGCGTCCTTAAACCCGTACCGCTCGAAGCGAAATGCTTCATGGCGTGGGCGATGGTGTAAAGATAGCCCTCCGAGTCCCCGAGACGCCGCATACAGCCGGAAACGGGCACGGTCAGCGCCCAGGGATCGTGCGCGAAATCTGCGCCGGAGGCTTCCTTTATATCGAGCTCGCGATGGAACTCCACGTAAAGCCCGGGGCGGCGGTAGCTGTCGTCCTCGCTCACGCCGAAACGCACGCACTCATAGCCGAAGCCGTCCATGACGTCCTTTACGGTCGGGGCGTCTTCCGAGTGTATCAGCACGTCGATATCGTGCATAACGCGCATGGAGGGCTCGGGGTAAAGGCGGCGGGTGAACCAGCCCTTTATCGGGCAGTATTCGATCCCGCGCATCTCAAGCGCGGCGCTTATGCGGCAGAATTCGCTTTCCGCAAGCAGCGCGCGCTTCATGTGGGCGCGCTGGGAGTAGCGGAAAAGCTCCATCGTCCTGTCGGAAAGCCCGAGCTTATAAAGCCCGTGATACGCCATAGCGGCAAGACGGTGCTGCTCCGCTATGTGATAGACCTCGACAAGATCGACGCCGTCCCGCGGGGAAGGCGCAGCCGAGCCGTTTATTACGGCGCGGAGCACGCTCAAAAGATATTCGGTGTTTTCGGGGGATGCTGTCATTATTCGGCGATAGCTGCAAGCGATGAAAGATCAAGCTCGGGGAATTCGGAAAGACAATCGTAAAGCGCCCTTGCTATGGGCTTGACGCCGCCCTCCGAATCGCTCTCGATATTGGTGGGCATGAGCGGGTCGTGCAGGCTCCTCCTGATAAGGAACCAGCCGTCGCCGTGCGCCTTGTCGGCGTTCACGCGGACGCCCTCGAAATTGTTCGGGACGATCGAGAAGCCCTCGAGCGAGGCGAAGCGCTCGCCTACTGCGTTGAGCACCTTTTCGGTGAGCGGGGCGAAATCCTCCGTAAGCACGGGAAGCCGCGCCTCGCAGCTCTCCTTCGGCTCGCGAAGGGAGGCGATGAGGGAGGTGAGCTCCTTACCCCTGCGGCGGGTCTCGACGAGCTCTGTCAGGAGCTTAACGATAATGTACGCGCCGTCGTCGAGGAAGTAGTTCTCCTTCAGCGCGCCGTGTCCGCTCGTTTCCATGGCGAATATGGCGTTTTCGCCCTCGCCCAAAAGACGTTTCGCCTCGTTTATTACGTTGCGGTAGCCCCTCTTGAACCTGTGATGGCGGCAGCCGAGCCCCTCTATGAACTCGTTGAGCCCGGTCGAGGTGATGGAGTCCGTAACGACGGCGATCGGCCCGTACTGCTTATAAAGTATCGCGGTCATCATGGCGATGAGGCGGTTCCTGTCGAGCGCCAGCGCGCCGCCGTTCCCGTCGGGGAGCACCGCTCCCGCGCGGTCTACGTCGGTATCGAATATGATGCCCATATCGGCGCCGGTCGCGATGACGGCGTTCGTTATCGCATCCATTGCCTCCTTGTTTTCGGGGTTGGGCTGATGGTTGGGGAAATACCCGTCCGGCTCAAGATAGAGGCTGCCGGTGATATCCGCGCCCAGGGGGGCGAGTATGCGCTCCGCGAAAAAGCCGCCCGCGCCGTTGCCGGCGTCGACGATGATCTTCATGCCGGTAAAGGGCTTATCACACCCGAGCGCGTCGGTGATCTTTTTCTTCAGCCCCTCGATATAGGGGGTCATCACGTCGGCTGTTTGGGCGTGGAAGGACGCACAAACGGGCTTCGCACCCTCCGAGGCGTAAGCGAGTATCTTTTTGATGTCGGCTTTTTCAAGCCCGGAATCCTTCGTGAAGAACTTCGCGCCGTTCCTTTCATAGGGAAGGTGGCTCGCCGTGACCATTATTCCGCCGTCGAAATCGCCCTCCGCACAGCACATGAACATGGCGGGGGTGGAGGAGAGCCCGGAAATGAACGCATTGACGCCCGCTATGGAAAGCCCCTCGGCAAGCGCGAGCGAGATCCCCTCGCCGGTAATGCGGGAGTCCCTGCCTATCGCGGCACGGAGCGAGGCGGGGTCCTTGCCCGTGTATTCCGAGAGCCACCGCCCGAAGGCAAAGCCGATGTCGCGCGCGGCGTCAAGCGTTAAGTTCACGGGCTTGCCGCCGGGGATATCGATCGCGACGCCCCTTATGTCGCTGCCGTTCTGAAGGGAAGAATAGTCTTTCATATTGACCTCCGAAGGATTTGTCGAACCAAAAGCAGGCACAGAGAAAAAACTCTAAGCACCTGCTTATTCAATTAAATCTTATTAAACTTTTATGCAAATGCAGCGAAGACTTTTGAGCCTTTAGGATTCAAAATAGTCGCCGCGCTTGTAATCGTAGATCGCGCTGATGGAATACTTCTCGATATTGTCGAGCACCTTGCCCGTGCCGATGGCGACGCAGGAGATGGGATCCTCCGCGACGTAGCAGGGGACCTTGGTATGCTCGGCTACGAACTTGTCCATGCCGTAAAGCAGCGCGCCGCCGCCGGTCAGACAGATGCCGTTCTCGGCGATATCGCTGGCAAGCTCGGGCGGGGTCTTCTCGAAGAGGTTCCTGACGGTCTCCAGAATGTTCTGCAGGGGCTCCTCAAGGGCGTCGATCATCTCGTTCGAGCCGATGGTGATCGCCTGCGGCAGACCGGAGATAAGGTTCCTGCCCTTAACGTCGATATAGAGCTGCTCCTTCCTGGGGTAAGCGGAGCCGATCCTTATCTTCATATCCTCGGCTGTGCGCTCGCCGATGAGCAGGTTATGCTTCTTCCTCATATAGCGGACGATCGCGTCGTCGAATTTATCGCCGGCGACCTTAATGGACTCGGAAAGCACGCTGCCGCCGAGGGAAATGATGGCGACGTCCGTCGTGCCGCCGCCGATGTCGACGACCATGTTGCCGCGGGGCTGCGAAATGTCGATACCCGCGCCGATAGCGGCGGCGATAGGCTCCTCAATAAGATAGGTGTGGCGCGCGCCGGCTTCCTCCGTCGCGTCGATTACGGAGCGCTTTTCGACCTCCGTAACGCCGGAGGGCACGCAGACGACCACGCGGGGCTTGAAGAAGATCTTGGTGCCGACGACCTTCTTGAGGAAATGGCGAAGGAGCCTTTCCGTAATGTCGAAATTGGAAATAACGCCGTCGCGTAAGGGGCGGATGGCGATGATGTTGCCGGGGGTGCGGCCGAGCATGCGGCGGGCTTCCTCACCCACGGCATAGATGTGACCGGTGACCTTTTCAACTGCTACAACGCTGGGCTCGCGAAGCACGATGCCCTTATTATGTACATATACAAGAACGCTGGAAGTACCGAGATCGATACCAACGTCGTTAAATTCAAACAAACCCATGAATGTTCTCCGTTTAAGAAATAGTGGACGCCGGGTGAGGCAGATATCCATTCATAATATTTTATCATCCAATAATGAACTGTTCAATAGCTAAATCGAAAAATTTATAAAAATTTTTTTAATTTGTTATCGGGTCTTATAAACGGCGCGCGCGAATAGCCTGTATGGAGAACGGCTTTCGGGAGGACGCGCATGCTTTTCGGCTTCGATTTCTGCAAAAGGAATGCAAGGGTAAGAAAAAGACCGGCATACGGCGATATTGCGTGGAGACTGCTTGCGCTTTGCTGCGCCCTCGCCGCGCTCGCGCTGCTGCTGTTCTTCGCGCCGCAATGGCTGCTGGTGCTGCTCGTTATACTGCTTACCGCCGCGGTATTGGCTTTGGTCTTCGCGCCGTGCGGCAAGGAGTGACCGGCCCTTCCCGCGCGGCCGCCTGTCATCGGGCGGTCAGCCCTCGGCGATCAGGCTTTCGGCAAGCCGGTTTGCCCGCGGGTAATAGTCGTTATACACCGCGCCGCGTTCCGCCGTCGGGTCGCCGAGGTAGTATTCGAGTATCTCGACGTATTCGTTCAGCAGGGCGAGGCGGATATCCCTGTCGTACGCTTCGCGGGAGGGCTTGTTTTCGAGCCCGATGTAAACAAGGTCAACGAACAGGCGCTTCTGCGCTTCGGTCATTCTGAAGCCGGTCACCTCGCCGTTTTCGCGGGAGTGGGCGATGAACCGGGCGATATCGAGCGCGTAGGGCAGGAAACCGCCGAACTCCCAGTCGATCACGGTCGCCTTTTCGCCGTCGTAAAGCACGTTGATGGGCAGAAGATCCGCGTTTGAAAGCTGAGGGGGATATCCTTCTGCCGCGCGCAAAAGAGCGCGAATCCCGCCTTTAACTTCGGTTCGTTCTCAAGACAGCCGGCGCGTTTTTCAAGCCGCTTCATATAGCGCTCATAACGCTCGCCGGCGTATCCGCGCTCCATGGGATAGGCGTTCATTATCATCGTAAGGCTTTTCGCAAACGCCCGTATCCCGTCGTCCGTCGGCAGCTTGAGATCGTCGCCCGGGACGTGCTCCATGAGTATCATGCCCTCCGACGCGCCGAGAAGCTTCGGCACCGGCATGCCGAAAAGGCGGGAATACTGCTTGAGCTCGTCCTCAAGATCCTCGGGATACGCGTATTTTTTCAGCACGAAAGCGCCCTTTGGAGAGGTCAGCTTATACGTGTTGTAGCCCTTTTCCTTATCATAAACGGAGTCGTCGAAATAGCGGAGTATCTCCGGCGCGTCCGTGCCGATCACAGAGAGGAACGCCGCCGGGATCGCGGGCGCCTCGTCGGGTTTTTTAAGTATCAGAGTCATGCTTTTTCGCTTTTCTCTTCCATGATATCGAGTATCGTCTTCTCAACGGGCAGCATGTCCCGCGCGATGAGCCCCATATTCAGCATGGTCGCCTCGGGCGTTAAGCCGACGACGCCGTGCTCCGTCTCGGCGGGAACGCCGCCGACCGCCATTTTCGCGGCGGAGAACGCCATGTTCACGCCGACAGACGCTTTGAGCGAGCAGCCGGGGTTGCCGCCGTGGCATATCATGCCGGTTACTGAAGCCGCCATGAAGCCGAGCGCCGCGGCGAGCCTTTCGGTCATCGCCTCCTTCGTGAGGCCGTCCTTGAGGGAGTAGAGGTACGTCAGGCCGAGCGCCGCGCCCGTGCCGCCGGCAAGCACGCAGCCGCAGGCGGTGGACAGAAGCCCCGAGAGATCCTTTATGTATTTGGTGACGAGGGCGGAGAGGAGCAGCGCCTTTCGCTCCTCGTTCACGTCAAAGCCCTCGTAGACCGCGGCGGCGTGTATGGGCAGCATGCACAGCACCCCGTGGCTGCCGCTGCCGGTGATCGCCATTGCGAACGCCTTTGCGCCGCGCACACGCGCCTCTATCGCGCCGGAGGTAAGCATCTCCGCAAGCTCGCGGGCGGACGAGCAGGCTTCGGGATCGTCGCCGAGCCTCGCCTTCGTCATGGGCATGAGGGAGCTTCTTTTGCCTTCTTCGAAAAGCTCCATATCGGTCTTCACGGCTTCGTTCAGAAAGTCGAGCTTTTCAAGACCCTTCCGGGCGTCGAGCTCGATACAGTCGTCGCCGTGGGCAAGCTCGAGCTTATCGATCTCTTCCGCCTCGTACAGGCAGTTGACGATATCCGAAAAGCTTGCCGAGGAAACGCAGAACGCCTGCTTTTCCGCCTCGCGGGTCTCTTCCCGTTTGAATACCTCCCGCCCGTTCACGCGGACGGAAACGAGCCCCGTATGACTGCCCTTCATGAGCGATTCCGCCGTGCCGAGCTCCGTTTCCACGCGGGCGCGGATGCTTATATCGGGCGATATCCCGTCAAGATACGCCTTCGAGCTGCCGTCCTTTACCAGCTTTTTCGCCGTTTCGATATCCTCCGGCGTGGCGTTCTCGAGCGCGGCGAGGATCCTTTCGGTATCGCCAGATACTGCCCCGAGCGCCGCCGCAAGCGCGCAGCCGACGCCGCCCGTTCCGGGGACGGCGCAGGTGAACGAGTTTTTGTAAACGCCCGAATTGAGCCACACCGAAACGCTTTTGACCGTTCCGCCGAGCGCCCTTGCCGCCGCGGCGGCGGCATAGGCTATCGCCACGGGCTCCGTCACCCCGAGCGAGGGTACGAGATCGGCCTTTACCGCCTCGATCAGCTTTTTAGTCGTTTCCTTCATCTGTCTGTCCTTTCAAAGCTTATTCGTTAACGCATTTCAAAAGTCTTTCAACGGTCTCGCCCGCAATGGCGAACATATCCTCGGGCGATTTTTTGCGCTGTCTTATCATAAGCACGGTCGCGTTCCTTTCACGCCCGTCGGTCTTCACCTGCTTGTTCACGACCTGCGCCCCGGGCGTGTTCGTTACGACGGAGAAGAATCTCTCCGGCGAGATGGATGCGTCGGGGCTGAATACGAGCTTCGCCTCCTCCTGCTTTACCGATACGGAGGAGAGCCCGACCTCGCCCGCCTTCGCCTTGAGGAGCGAAATATCGAGGAGCGTCTGCACGGGCTTCGGTATCTCGCCGTAGCGGTCGATCAGCTCCTCCTGCACGTCGCGCATGGGGGCGATATCGGTTATAGCGGCGATGCGCTTGTACATGGCGATGCGCCCCTGCTCGCGCGGGATGTATTTGGGCGGGATATGCGCGTCGAGCGGTATCTCCATCGCGGTGTCGGTCTCGGGCTTGACGGGCTCGTTCTTGACCTCCTTCACGGCGGCGTTGATGAGCTTGCAGTAAAGCTCGTAGCCTACTTCCGCCATGTGCCCGGACTGCTCCGCGCCGAGTATGTCGCCCGCGCCCCTTATCTCAAGATCGCGCATGGCGATGCGGAACCCCGCGCCGAACTGTGTGAACTCCTTTATCGCGGTCAGACGCTTGTCGGCGACCTCCGTAAGCACCTTGTTCCTGCGGAAGGTCAGGTAGCAGTAGCCGAGGCGCGCGCCTCTTCCGACGCGTCCCCTGAGCTGATAGAGCTGTGCGAGCCCGAGAGCGTCCGCGTCGTAGACTATCATCGTGTTGACGTTCGAGATATCGAGCCCGTTTTCTATTATGGTGGAGCAGAGGAGCACGTCGAACTTGCCCTCCATGAACTCCATCATGGTGGATTCGAGGCGCCTTTCGGACATCTGTCCGTGCGCGCAGGCGATCCTCGCCTCGGGTACGAGCTCCTGCAGGGACGCGGCGAAAAGGTCCATCGTTTTGACCGTGTTGTATAGGAAATACACCTGCCCGCCGCGGGCGAGCTCCTTCAATATCGCCTCTCTCACAAGCTGTTCGTTGTACTCCGTGACGAAGGTCTGCACGGGGTAGCGCGACTCGGGCGGGGTCTCTATGACGCTCATGTCGCGTATGCCGGAAAGGCTCATATGGAGCGTCCTCGGTATGGGCGTGGCGGAGAGCGTGAGCACGTCGACGTTCTTCTTGAGCTCCTTGATCCTCTCCTTGTGGTTCACGCCGAAGCGCTGCTCCTCGTCGATGACGAGAAGCCCCAGATCGCGGAATTTGACCGACTTCGCCAAAATGCTGTGCGTGCCGATCAGGACGTCTATCTCGCCCTTTCTAAGGCGCTGTTTTATCGATTCCTGCTCCGCGGGCGTGCGGAAGCGGGATAAAAGCTCCACGTTGACGGGGAACCCGGCGAAGCGGGACGAGAACGTGTTGAAATGCTGCTGGGCGAGTATCGTCGTCGGCACGAGCACGGCGCACTGCCTGCCGTCCATGGCGCATTTGAACGCCGCGCGCACGGCGACCTCCGTCTTGCCGTAGCCAACGTCGCCGCAGAGCAGACGGTCCATTATCCTGTCGGACTCCATATCCGCCTTTACCTCGGCGATGCTCTGGAGCTGATCGGGCGTTTCGGTATGGGGGAAGCTCGCCTCGAGCTTCGCCTGCCAGTTATTGTCGGGGGAGAAGGCGTAGCCCTTTATGCGGCTCCTCTCGCCGTACAGCGCGACCAGGTCGAACGCGAGCTTCTTCGCGCTCTCGCGCGTTTTGGCGACCGTCCGCTGCCACTCGCCGGAGCCCAGGCGGGAGAGCTTCGCCTTCGACTCGTCCCCGCCGATGTATTTCTGCACCCTGTCGAGCTGATCCGTGGGAATGTAGAGCTTGTCGCCCGCAAGGTAAACGAGCTCGATATAATCGCGGGTCTTCTTGTCGACGGTAAGCGTCTTTACGCCCGTGAAGCGGCCTATGCCGTGCGCCTCGTGCACGACGAGATCGCCCGGCTCAAGCTCCGAAAACGTAAGCCCGGCGCGCTTTTTCACGGCGCGCTTTTCGACCCGCGTCTCGGTGCCGTATATCTCGTATTCCGATACCGCCGCGAGCTTAAGATCCGGATAATCGAAGCCCTTGGGGATCGATTCGCCGATTATGATGAGCTCCCGCGGGACTATATCCCGCTCGAGCGACGGCACGGCGGGCACGTCGAGACCGAGGTCCTTGAACGAATCGGCGAGCCGCTCCATATGCTTGCCGGCGAAAAGCAGCACCGCGTACCCCTTCTGCCGCCAGCTGATTATATCGTCGCGCAGGAGCTCGCCCCGCCCCATGTAGCGCGGCGCGGTGCGCGTTTCAAAGCGGAACAGCCCCTTTGACCGTATAAGTCCGTAGCTCCTCGTGAGCGAGAATAGGAGCGCCGTCCGCCCGGTGTCGAGCCTTGTGATGGTGTCGAGCGGCGAATGCACGAGCCCCGCCTGCTTCTCATGCCCGACGCCGTCCTTCAGTACGGAAGCGAGCCCGTCGAGGAAGCTTTGATAAACGAGCTTGCCGCTTTCCTCCGCGCGGGAGGGCTCGTCGACGAAGATCATAGAGCCCTCGGGCATATAGTCGATGAGCGAGGTCTCCCCGGAGACGAACAGCGGCAGCAGCATCAAGGCGTTGTCGGGCGTGCCGCCCGCTTTGAGTATCTCGTATTCCTCGGAATAGGCGGGTCTTCCGCGCAGCGCGTTCATGCCCGCCCTGCGAAGCTCCCTGTCGAGCGGGAGCTCGGTTGCGGGGGGGACGGTGAGGGTGGAGACGTTGACCGTCGACCTTTGCGAAACGGGATCGAATTCGCGCAGCGTGTCCACCTCGTCGCCGAAGAACTCGATACGGCAGGGGTTTTCGCTCGTTATCGGGAAAACGTCGATATAGCCGCCTCGAAGCGTGACCTGACCGGGCCCCTCGCAGATATCCTCGCGCACGTAACCAGAGTCGATGAACTTTTTAAGCAGCGCTTCCGGCGCGATCTCGGCGCCGATGGATACCGAATGGACGGCGTTGACTATGAGCTCGGGCGGCGCGGCGCGCTGCATGAGCGCCTCGACCGAGGCGATAACGAAGCTCTTTTTGCGGGATATGAGCCGCATCATAACGGAAAGTCTCGCCGCGGTGACGGAGGGGGATTCCGCGTAATGCCTCACCGCCAGAGGCAGCTCGCGCGCGGGGAAAAGCTGCGCGTCCGGGATATAGTGAAGGAACTCCCCGTGCGCCTTGACCGCCGCCATCTGCGACGGAACGACGTACAGAACGGATCTTTCGCTCTCCGAGTAAAGCGCCGCGGCGGCGTGTACGCGATGCGCCTCGCCCAGCCCGAAAACGCTCAGGGCGCCCTCGCCGTTTTCGAGCGCCGCCTTGAGCCGGACGAATTCGTTCATTCCGTCAAGTATGCCGAGTATCCGTTTTTCTGCCATGAAAGCTCCTTTTTTCTAAACCGAAATGCCCGTGCCCGACCGCGAGGGGGGCATGGGGAATGGGGACGATATAAGCGCAGGCGCTCTAGATATACGCTGCGCGTTCTATATAACACCAATGCGTTTCGATATACGCTGCGCGTTCGATATAGCGCCGGGAGGCGCATAATTGTTAATTGTTTTTCAGCTCTTTCAGCGCCGCCTGTATCTGCGTATCCTCTTCGAGGTGCTGGGTATAGAGCGTATAGACGTCGAGCTTTTTAAGCTCCTCGGGAAGCTCTGCGGCGATATCCGGGGTGATGCCCGTGCCGCCCAGATTCGTGCCGTTGGGAGTAAAGTATGCGTCGGTCGTGAGCTTCAGATACCCGTGCCCGTTATCGAGACGGAACGTCGTCTGCACGACGCCCTTGCCGAAAGTCTGTACGCCGATTATTTTCGCGCGGCCGTTATCCTGCATGGCGCCCGCGAATATCTCGCTCGCGGAGGCGGAGTTTTCGTTCACCAGCACGACGAACGGGATATCGTACATCTCCTTGTCGGAGCGGAAATACTCGGTCTCCTCGGTGGTCTTTCCCTGCATGGAGCAGATCACGCATTCTGGGAGCATCATATCGCAGAGCTTCACCGCGATATTGAGCGCGCCGCCGGGATCGTTCCTCAGATCGATGATAAGGCTCTTCGCGCCCTGCTCGGTAAGCTCGTTCAGGGCGGTCTCGAATTCCTTGACCGCGTCGCCCGAGAATTGGGAGAGATAGATGTAGCCGACGTTATCCTCGAGCATCATGCTGTCCACGCGCTTGACGTACACCTCGCCCCTGGTCACGGTGATCGTAAGCTTCCTGTCGTCGCGGAGCACGGTCAGATCGACCGTCGTTCCCGCCTCGCCCGTGATGAGATCGACGAGCTCGTTCGAGCTGATATCCTTGACCTCTTTGTCGTCGACCTTGATTATCACGTCGCCCGCCTTCACGCCGGCCTGCTCCGCAAAGGAATCCTCGTAGACCCTTACGATGACGGAGCCAGTCGAGTCGGGCTTCTGCACGAGCACGCCGATGCCGCAGTACCTGCCGTTGAAGCTCGACGAATAGTCGGTGTATTCCTTCTCGGTGAAATAGGAGGCGTAGGGATCGTCTACCGCGTCGACGAGAGCGTGCGACGCTTCTTCGACGAGCTTATCCGAAGAGGGAGTGTCGCCGAAATGATATGCGTCGATCTTCTGCATGAGCTCGCTTATCACGGAGCTGTCGTACTTGCCCATGTTCTTTATAAGCCGCAGGTTGGACAGCCCGCCCGTGATCGACGATACGGCAAGTATCGTGACGGCGGCGCCGAGTACGATGCCGCCCAAAAGCGCGATGGCAAGATAGCCGAGCTTCGGCTTCGTGTATTTAACTCCCGTGTCCTTCGAGAGAGCGCCGTCGCCCTCCCCGAATATCAAAAGCTCGCGGTCGCCGGCAGGCCGGTTATCAGCTTCGGCGCTTATCCTTAAATCGTTCATGTCCTCTGTCATAATCAACTTTCCTCGGTCTCTGTTTCGTTTTCGTTATTGTCCGCGGACGAACGCCCGGTCAACCCGTCGGGCGGCAGCTTCATCCTGTCCCACATGCCGTATTTGTGCACGTCGGCGATCGCCTTCATTATCCGCATCTCGGGATCGGGAACTATCCTGCGGAACTCCTTCAAAAGCTGTTTCATTTCCTCGCGCTTGGTAAAGCCGGCGATGGGGCAGTTCGGCTTCTGAACGGGCAGCTCCAGCCGCCTTGAGGCGCTTATAGCCTCCTTCTCGGGGAAAAAGACCAGCGGACGGATGATCGTAACGTCCTTGCGGTCCATGTACGTCACCGGCGCGAACGTGTTGAGGCGCGATTCGTAAAAGAGGCTCAGGAGGAACGTCTCGATAACGTCCTCGCGGTTGTGACCCAGTGCGATAAGGTTGCAGCCCCGCTCGCGCGCGGCGTCGTTTAGCGCCCCGCGGCGGAATTTGGCGCAGAGCGCGCAGGGGTTCTTCTCTTTGCGTATATTGAACACCACGTCGCCTATGTCGGTCTTCACGATATCGAGCCTTACGCCGACCATCTCCGCCCACTCCGTGAGCGCGGAATGGTCCTGCTCGACAAGTCCCAAGTCGAGCATCACGCCCATGACCTCGTATTTCTTTTTGGAGAACATCCGGTAAAGGTTCAGCCCGTACAGTAAAAGCAGACTGTCCTTGCCGCCGCTCACGCCGACGCATATCCTGTCGCCGTCGTGTATCATGCCGTATCGCTCATCCGCCCTGCGGATGCACCCGAGCACGCGTTTCATTGGAATACCTCTTCACGATTTTTGCCATTTATCATTATATCACTTTTTTGAGGAATTAGCAATTGGGAATTATTCATCCTTCCCCGCAGGGGAGGCGGGATCGCTCCCGAACGAGCGGCGGAGGAGGGGCTTATTACG
>JAEEGH010014013.1_pt1 | contig 17682 bp, 11 predicted proteins | sample 9134181 | NCBI WGS metagenome assembly JAEEGH01 (sample SAMN16246544, study PRJNA631951) | gut metagenome | biome: gut microbiome; feature: rumen; material: DP-attached | host: Bos | place: Iran: Karaj | collected 2018-10
AAACAGGAGCTTGCATCACTATACGATGATCTCTTTGACTGCGAGCTTCTTATCATAGATGACCTGGGCACAGAGCTGACGAACTCCTTTGTCGCCTCTGAGCTGTTCTCCTGCATCAACGAGAGAGATATGCGCAGAAAATCAACCATTATTACTACCAACTTCTCTCTCGAGCAATTACAGCAGACATATTCAGACCGTATTTTCTCAAGGGTCACCAGCAACTTCAGGCTTCTGAAGCTGTCTGGTCAGGATATTCGAAATATAAAGAAAATTGCCAGAAAAGAAAGCGAGGACATGAAATAATGCCAAAGCGAGAAGAAAAGCGCAATCTTGAGACCATACCTGTCGGTTCTCTGGGCATGATCCCCTTAAAGGGCACAAGACCCCTTGCAGAAAAAGTCGATTATTACCTTGTCAAGTGGAGAGCCGAGAGGGAGAACGAACACAAGGGAAGCCTGGCTTTCACAGGTTACGAGCGCCCCACCTATATCCTTGACGCCGAGATTCCCAGATTTGGAACCGGAGAGGCCAAGGGTGTCATCAAGACCTCTGTAAGAGGCGACGATCTCTATCTTCTTGTAGATGTATGTAACTATTCAGAGACCTATTCTCTCTTTGGACAGACCAATCACATGTCTCCTGATGATCACTATCAGGATCTCAAAAGAATCATAGCCGCCGTAGGGGGCAAGGCCAGAAGGATAACCGTTATAATGCCCTTCCTCTACGAATCAAGGCAGCACAAGAGAAATTCCCGTGAATCACTGGATTGTGCCATTGCGCTTCAGGAGCTTGTGAACATGGGCGTCGACAACATCATAACCTTTGATGCCCACGACTCCAGAGTTCAGAACGCCATACCGCTAAATGGCTTCGAAACAGTCAGAACAACATATCAGTTTATTAAGGCGCTCCTTCGAAACGTGGAGGATCTCCAGCTGAATTCCGAGCACATGATGGTCATCAGCCCGGATGAGGGCGGAATGAGCCGCGCCATATATCTTGCCAGTGTACTTGGCCTGGATGTGGGCATGTTCTACAAGAGGCGTGACTACACCAAGATCGTGAACGGCCGCAACCCCATAGTGGCGCATGAATTCCTGGGCAACAGCCTCGACGGCAGGGACGCTATCATCATCGACGACATGATCTCCTCGGGAGACAGTATGATAGATGTCGCAAATGAGCTCAAGAAGCGAAACGCAGGCAGGATCTTCATGTGCTCGACCTTCGGTCTGTTCACCAACGGCCTTGAGAAGTTTGACAAGGCTTTCGAGAGCGGCCTGATCTACAGGGTCATCACCACGAACCTCGTATACCAGACGCCAGAGCTTTTGTCGCGGCCTTATTATATCAGCGCCGACATGAGCAAATACATCGCTCTGCTCATCGATACGCTCAACCACGACCAGAGCATCAGCGAGTTCCTCGATCCCACCGATCGTATCCGCAAGATACTTAAGCAGTATAACCAGATATAAAACCAAGACAAGGGGACGGTTCTTCCGTCCCCTTGTCTCTATTATCGGCACGGCGGCAACGAGCAAAACTTCCGGAGACTCGTATTACAAAAAAGAGGACGAAAGAACCGTCCCCTTGTCTGTATTTCCGTCAATATTTCACTACTGCGGACTCGTAAAGAATCCTGTGTATCCTGCTGATTATCTCGTAATCGATCAGTGTGTCGAGCGGGAGGTAGCTCATCAGGTCGTCGAAGTCCTCTGCTTCATAGTACTCGATGTAGCTGTCGGCAAGCTCGGCCGCTTCCTCGCCCGTCAGATAGATATCCTCTGCCTCGGCGATGGCCGCATAGAAGCAATAGAGCTTGATGTCGCTGTCTATATCCGAATCCATCATCCCGATGAAGTCATCAAGGCTGTAGCCGGCTGCCGCGAAATACTCCTCCGGGCGCTGTCCGAACTCGCAGGTAACGTCATACATGTTGTCGTAGTATTCCTGCCTGAGGGAATTATATACATCCTCTGAAATGTTGCCGAACGAAGTATTTGAAAAAGCTATGCTCTCCAGCGCTGTCGCGATCTCGGTCTCCGAGACATCGACATGCCCGCGCAGCCCGCTCATGATCTCATCGCTGCAGGCGTCGAGCGAATCGTACCCGAGCACTCCGCAGATGAAATCTTCGGTCCATGAGGGCTCTATGTATCTGAATATGTGCTTGAGCGTCAGTCTGAATGTCCCCGTAAATCCGGCGAAATCGCCGTACATATCCCCGAGTGTGATATCGAGGTCTCTCACTTCGCCGACCTTCATGCCGATCACCATGTCATCGAGGCCCTCGCCGTAGGTATACTCGCCTATCAGCGCATAGCAGTCCTCAAAGGTGTAGGCCGTTATCGCATAACCGCCCATGATCGGTACGATGTCGAAGTATATCTCATCGCCCATCTGCACCGATATCTTATTCTCGTCCTCGGTATATACGCCGCGGCAGTTATCCAGCAGATCCTTCTTTCCCTGTTCAAATGCCTCGGGAGTGACATCTCCCGCTTTCGGGACCACATACTCCAGGCCCTTATACTGTCCCGGCTTCGCAAAAGGCGCCAGCTCGGCGTGAGAATAACGGTATATCTCGCCTGCCTGGGGATAAGTCCATTTCGTGGGCTCGTAATCCGCGGGATCGGGAGATATGATGCCGGGTATGCGGGCAATCTCTGTCGTCCCATCGTCATCCTGTGACGACGCATCATCGGGCACAGTGGTTTCCCCGCCCGCATCGCTCCTGTCGTCGCCGGGATCGCCCTCGGGCGTGCCCGGCTCGTCTTCCGAGCCGCCGAACATGTCAAACATGCCCTGCTCGTTGTATTCCCTGATCGTATCGATCGTAAACTCACTGCCCATCGTCCCGGCGAGAGCATCGTTTATCATGTCGTTGACAAAAGGCTCGTCGACCCTGTCGATGATCGAGAGCGCGAGATCTATCAGTTTGGGCAGATCGAGATACGGGCTCTCATCTATGGTCGTGATGTCATAGACCTTTTTGCCCTCCGTCGTAAGGATCGGCTCCTTATATTTCCCGAACTCGGACTTTATCGTAAACGAAGCGAGCTCCCTGCCTGAATCCATCAGCCCGAAGCTGCATGTTCCGGACTTTTCCTTACCCTTATATCTGATATTCAGCGTATAGCCCGCGTAATCCTTAAAAGCGGTCCTGACAAACGCGCCGGGCTTTGCTTCGACGGAAATATCCCTGTCGTCATCGTCCGAACTGTCGGTTATCCTGAACGTCACGAGCGTGATCCCGCCAACGCTGACCTTGAGCGTGGATACGGTATCGCTGCCGTCTTTGTAAGTAACGAATTCGGCCGAAAACTCCGCCGAATTGAGCGAGAACTCCAGCTCTCCGCCTTCGACGCGTCCCTTGCCGTTAACATATTCGGTGAATGTAAGCTTTGCCGAGGGATCGACAGATTCGATCAGCCCGTCGATATCTTTGGCTTTGACAATACCTGCTGTACCGATCACTCCGTCATCCATAAGCATATCCGCAAGGCCTTTCAGCAGGCTCTTGAGCTCCTTCGAATCGTAGGATACGGTCACATGCGCGACCTTAACTTCCTCATCACCGAGGCTCAGAGGCTGCTTTTTCTTTATCTCGACGTCTTCCGCGGAATCGACCAGATACTCTGCGTATTCCCTGAACAGATCCGCGAGAGAATCGTCGTCCTCGTCGCGAAGTGCCGTGAGTGTCCCCTCGCCATTTACAACTGATCCCAGATAATCTTTAAGCTTTTTCCCGTCCTGGAGCGGTGTGTCGAGCAGCGCAGAAAGATCGATCACATCCTCCCTGTACGTAGGTATCTGGGCATAAAACTTTCCTGCCTTGAAATCCCCGGCCGAACGGAGCGTAAGCAGCTCCTGCCCGCGATACACGGGAGTCAGCTCAAAGCCGAATTCGCTGTTATCCGCAGTATAACTGAGCCTGATCTCGGGATCGTGCAGGGTGTAAATACCGATCGTATCGCAGAATTCGTCCGTGAGGGAAAGCTTATAACTGACGCTTCCCGCTGTCCCCTTCTGCCTGTTTTCTTCGTCTCCCCCGATAATACCGGCCTTCTGCACGGCTGTCTCGCCGCGGCTTATCCTGTCGGCCGCACGTTTTATCTGTTTCGATGAAAGCCATCTGAAATAGCCCTCATCGCTCTTGGTCATCAGCATAAAGTTATTGACTAAATAATCCCCCGCAATAACATAGGTCGCCGCTGCCGAAAGCACGAGCACTGCGGCTATTACGCCTATGACCAGCCCTATATGTCTTCTCATACATCTTCCTTCCAAAATAATCCAACCTGTAGCATGGCCTTTGAATTATACCCCATACTTCACATATCGTCAAATCGGGGGATATCGGCGTCACTTTTCCCAACGCCTACAAAAGCTCACCCACACGGCTCTCCCCAAGGATCCGTATTCCGTTTTCGGCCAGAAGCCCCGCCGTCAGGCCGCTCCCGTCCGTGAGAGTTCCCGAAAACGTGCCGTCATAGACCCTGCCGTATCCGCAGGAAGGACTGCGCTCCTTAAGGATCGCGGTATCGCAGTCAAAAAGCTTCGCCAGGCGCAGGACCTCCTCCGCGCCTTTTTCAAACTCCGCGGTCACGTCCCTGCCTTTTTTACTCACCACCCTGCCGTCTCTTATCTCCGCAGGGTCGCGCGGGGTGGCCAGTCCGCCCAGCTGCTCGGGGCAGACCGGGATCAGGCAGTATTTCTTTTTCAACTCCTCGAGTTCGGGGATCTGTGAGGTCTCACCGTTGTATCTGGTCCTGCAGCCTATCAGGCATGCGCTGATGATCAGGTTTTTCATGTTTTCCTCCCTGTTGTCCGGTTTTTGCCGGTAATATCAGTCATCTCCGCCTATGATATAAGTCTCGCCGGTCCGCGGGTTTACCCATTCGACGCCTGTGCCGGGCTTTACCCATATCGTCTCATCACTCTCGTACAGATCGGGAATCCCGTCACCGTCCGCATCCGGCAGCCCGTCGGGGTAACCGTCCGGGATACCGTCACCGTCCTTGTCGATCCACCCGTAAGGATAACTGTCGGGGATGCCGTCACCATCCGTATCGATCCATCCGTAAGGGTAGGTATCGGGCAGTCCGTCACCGTCGGTATCTATGCCGGCGTCGGGTATCGGAGTCGGGGTGAGCATATCCGTCGGCGTAGGAGCATCTGTTATGACCTGTCCCGGGGGAACCCATACTGTTCCGTCATCTCCGGGATTACCTTCACCGCCGTCCGGCTGCACTCCCTCAGTCGGTACAGGCGTCAGATACGGTATGCCCTCTCCCGTGTACAGATCCGGTATCCCGTCGCCGTCTGTGTCGGTCCATCCGATCGGGAAAAAGTCAGGGATGCCGTCACCGTCCGTATCGATCCAGTCATCGGGGTAACCGTCCGGGATGTCATCTCCGTCCTTATCGATCCAGCCTGTCGGATAACCGTCGGGCACTCCGTCTCCGTCGTTGTCCACCCAGCCGTAGGGGTATGTCTCGACCTCGACGGGCTTCGGTCTGTCGTCCCTGTAAGGCTCGAACGCTTTGTCCTCAAAACCCTCGTGGATCGCCTGCATGAAGCTGTGCCATATATATGCGGGATAGGTATTGCCCATCAGGTCTTCGATCGTCTCGGGCATGTCGCATCCGACCCATATCCCGGTCGTATAATATGCCGAATACCCTACGAACCAGCCGTCCTTCTGGTTCTTTGTCGTGCCTGTCTTTCCCGCGGTCGTGATGCCCTCTAACGCCGATCTGCGGCCGGTTCCCGTCGTCATGACAGTAATCATAACGTCGGTCATCATCCGCGCGGCATTTTTCTCATAAATACGCTTGGTCTCGACGGTCACCGGAGCCACTGACACCGCGCCCGAGTTATCCACGATCGGGCTGCCGTAGGTGTCGGTTATCCTGACTATGCATGTCGGCGCGCGGTAAACACCGTCATTTGCGAGAGTCGCGTAAGCTGCCGTCATCTCCACTGCCGTCGCGCCGTAGGTGAGTCCTCCGAGCGCTGCTGCCGGATAATAGTCGGTGTCGACTATGCTCGCAAAATTCATCTTCTTAAGATACGCGAGCCCCCTGTCCACTCCGATCTCCTGCAGGAGCTTCCACGCAACGGTATTTTTCGATACCGAGACGGCGTATCTGACATCTATCTCTCCGGAATAAACCCCGCCCGAATTGGCCGGACCGTCCTCGAACTTTTCGTCTACAACTGTAGTATCAGGATAATATCCCCGCTCGAATGCAGGGGCATAAACGATCAGCGGCTTTATCGAGCTGCCCGGCTGTCTGGGACTCTGGAATGCCCTGTTCAGCGTATATCCGACGGTCTCCTGGCTTCTGCCGCCCACGATCGCTACCACGAATCCGGTGTCGTTGTCTATGCAGACGCCCGCCGACTGGAATTTATAGATGCCCTCGTCATTCGTATCGGTACGGTCCGCGAGATCCTCATCGATCGAAGCCTGCAGCTGCGCCTGTTTCGCGGGATTGATCGAGGTGTATATCCTGTAGCCCTTCGCGTAAAGGTTTCGCCAGATGCGTGAATACTCATCGAAATAGAGCTCCTCGTACATCGCCCTGTCTTCATCGTTCTCGAAATTATAGCGGATCGCAAAGCCCTCAGCCTGCATCAGCGCATGGATCGCACATCTGAAGGTATAGGTCTCCTCGTAATTGTTTGTTTCGGTCTCGGTCGAAACGAGCCTGATCCCCTCCGCGAGCGCCATCCGGTAATCGGTCTCGACGATAAAGCCGTTCTCGTACATCTGCTTTAGCACACTGTCCCGGCGTTCCATAGTCTTTTCGAAGTGGGTTTTGGGATTGTAGTTTGCGGGGCTGTTGGGAATACCGCACAGAAATGCGGTCTGCGAAAGCGTCAGCTCGCCCGCGGTCTTTCCGAAATACCCCTTGGCCGCCGCCTGTATCCCGTAGTAACCGTTGGCGAAATAGATGTTGTTAAGATAGAACTCCAGAATGTCCTTTTTGCTGTATTTCCGCTCGAGCGCGGCCGCTAAGAATATCTCGGTCGCCTTTCTCTCGATGGTCTTTTCGTTGGTGAGGTATATCGAGCGGGCCAGCTGCTGCGTGATCGTACTGCCGCCCTGTTTTATCGCGCCTTCGTTTTCGATATAGGCCTTGGCCGCGCGCGCGATCGCGTAAACATCGTAGCCCTTGTGTGTGTAGAATTTCCTGTCCTCGACCGCGAGCACCGCGTTGACCGCATTGTTCGGGATCGCCGCAAAAGGCAGATAATAGACGTTTTTGCTGCCCGAGAGTATCTGCATCACGTTGCCGTCGGAATAATAGAGTATCGAGGTCTGGTCGTTCGCAAAATCGCTGCGCGAAGAGCGGGCCGCGATCACGAGCGCCCTGTCCCTGCACTCGAGCAGATCCCTGCCGTATTTGTAATATAGCCAGCCTCCGGCTCCGAGTCCCGCCAGAAAAATGAGCAGCAGAAACCAAAGGAACACCCTGCCTGCGATGCTCCTTTTCTTTCTCTGTTCGGTTTCATTGCTGTGTTTTTCTGACATAATGTCTCCGATGGATGATCAGGTCCGTCCGCATCTCGGATCAAACGGACGCGGTTCCCTATCCGGCCAGTTCTATAAGGTTATAGGCCGCGCCGAGCTCATCAAGTATCTCTTTTTCATCAGGCCTGCAGGTAAACAGTATCACCTGCTGCCCTTCCCTGTCCGCGATTGCGGACAGCGCGCTCCGCATCCTCTGCGGATCCGAGTAAGCAAAGCTCTCATCTAGCAGGACCGGCACCTTTTCGTCTCCGAAGAACAGCCGCGCCGAAGCAAATCTGAGCGCCAGATACAGCTGCTGCATCGTGCCTGTACTGAGTGCTGAAACAGAAACGTAATCCAGTCCGCTCATGACCTCTATGTTAAGGTCCTCGTCGACCCTGCCCGCCGAATAACGCCCGTCGGTGGTCAGACATATCTCCTCCGAGAGCAGCTCGTTAAAAGATGAGCTGAAGCTGTCGCGCAGCCCCTCCGAGATCTCCCTTACGGCATCCGCCGCCAGGGACGCCGCCTCGAACTCCCGGCAAAGGGACTCTTCTTTTTGCCGGGCCTCTGCCATCGCATGTCTGCAGTTATCGAGCTCATCCCCGATATCTCCGAGGTTCTCCAGTTCCCACTCGCATCTGTCGGCTGTCGACTCGAACGCGTCGGCGCTCTCATCGAGCTCCGGTATCCTGCCGTTAATCCGCTCCCTCTCCGCCAGTGCCGCTTCGAGCCTGTCGGCCGCTGCCGTTACGCGTTCACCCGCTGCGCGGCAGGCCTCGCGCGCTCTCTCATATTCTGCTTCCGGAGCGGCATCTGCCGTATTAACGTATCCCGATCCGGCCGGAGCTGCGTCCGCAAGCTCCTGTCCTGCTCCGTCCTCCGAGACTGATTCGGATCCGTCGTCTTCCGTCACGTTTATACTGCCGGACTCAGGATCATCCGTGTCATCCTCCGTGATATCACCGTCCTCGGCCGGAACCTCCCGTCCCGCAAAAAACGCCGCCAGAAGCACCACGAGCGATGCCATCAGCAGTACGACTCCCGCTCCGATAAGCGCCGCATAGCGCCCGTTCCCTGCCACGCACAGCAGTCCTCCGGCCGCCAGGAGCCCCAATCCGACACCTGCCAGTTTTTTGCGTTTTGCCGCGCGCTTACCGGCCAGCTCTTTTTCGTGCTCTCTCTTCCGCTCTGTCTCTGCTTCACCGGCCGCCTCGCGCTCTCTTAGCACTCTCTCAGCCGCCGCAAGAGCCTCTCTCGCCCTCTCCTCGCCGGCCCGTGCATGCTCCCATTCGGCCCGCAGTCCGGCGGTATCGGGTATCCCGCTTTTCAGCCGCTCTATCTCATCGCGCAGCGGTTTTGCGCTCTCCAGGCTCTCATTGCGCCGCCTGATCAGCACGTCGGCCTCTTTTTCTTTGGCGAGCAGCTCCGCTTCCCGGGCTTTAAGCGCCTCTGAAGCCGTGTTTTTCAGCTCGCCGGCCAGTGCCTTTTTGCGCGCCTCGAGGCTCTCGATCGCGCCCTCCACATTCAGCTTGCAGCCTCCGGTCATGGCCAGGTTCGCGATATGGTTCCGGACCTCCGCACCAAAATCCCCGCTGCAGCGCAGTTCCGTCTGTCCCATGCTCACGGTATTGTAATAAGCGGTGCGCGTCAGCTTCGGAAAAAGCGACGTTATGCTGTCGTCCGCCAGAGGTATCTTCCTGCCCATATCGAGGTCGGTCAGTACACAGGACTTCTCCTTTTGGTAGAATACTCTCGTGATGCGGTATTCGTGCCCCTCATGCTCAAAATCCATGCTGCCCTGATAGGCGCCGGGCGTATCCCAGGGACTGTAGCGCATGTACGGATCGTCGCGCCCCGCGCGCCCCCTGCTGCGGTCCAGCCCGAAAAGCATCGCTCCGATAAACGCATGCAAAGTAGACTTGCCCGACTCATTCCCGCCATAGATAAGATTGAGTCCGTCGTCAAGCCTGACCGTCATGTTATGGAACTTTCCGAAATGCCCTATGCGTAATTCCCTGATCTTCACTTTTTTCCCTTGTACAATGCCGCGATCCCGTAATCGAGCGTCCTCTGCGTCAGCTCGGGATCCAGTCCCCTTGCCCTGATATTCTCTATGAACATCCCGATGATGTTGTCACGGTTTTCCGCCAACAGCCTGTCAAAATCGTAATCCGGCTCCGTCTCGTCGGCGAAATATACGATCCTGCCTTCCTTCATCAATGCGGCGGTGTCAAACCCGATATCCGGGTCCCGCCTGCCTCTGACCGTAAATGAAAAAATGCGGTCGCTGCCGCGTTCGGCGATCCGGTCGGCTATCATGCGCTGCAGCCCGTAGTTGGTCGTCTCGGGGCCGACATCAATCACCTCATCAAAATACCTGCCGTCGGTGCAGACCTTAAACTCCGTCGCGATTTCCGATCCGTCCCCGGTTTTTTCGATGCTGCCCGCGATAAAGCCCCTGCTGCCCGTGTCATGCCTCTCGAGAGGCTCCGTGCAGCCCGGATATATCATCCTCTCACCGACCGTAAGAGGCATGTGAATGTGCCCACAGGCAATATAGTCAAAACCGGCTGACATCAGCTTTTTCCTGTCGACCGGGAGACTCCCCGGCTCACCGCCGTGCATCAGCAGGATATTGATCCGTCCCGGATGCTCCGGTCTTACCTCATCGAGCAGCGGCTCATGTATCTGCCTGTGACAAAAGCTCAGGCCCGTGACCTCTGTGTTGATATCCTCAAAATAAACGCTCTCGGGCTGCTCTTTTTTAAAAAAGGTCACGTTCGGCGACCATTCGAAGCCGTTGTAGTTCGATATGCCGCTGATATAATCGTGGTTTCCGGCGATGATGACAACCCGCACGTCCGGGATCGAGGCAAAGAGCGAATCGACCTCCTTCAGCTCGCGCACGAGCGGCTGCTTATGGAAGAGGTCTCCGGCAATCAGCAGCAGATCCGGCCGCATCCGGCGGCATCGGTCGATGATCCCGCGAAAAGCCTCAAACACCCTGTCTCTGCGCTCCTTTGCCCACGGGAAACCCTTATCAGGCTCCGCACCCAGATGGGTGTCGGCAATGTGTACAAATCTCATATTTTACTCCGCGATCTTAGACGGTGACGTTCCGAAACGCTTTTTAAACAGCTTGCTGAAATGATACGCATCGTCGTAGCCGACCATTTCCGCGACCTCGTGAACACTCAGCTCCGGCCGCGTCATCAGCAGTTTCTTGGCCTTGTCCAGGCGCACGTCGATGAGGTATCTGATCGGCGTATCTCCGGTGACCGTCTTGAATATCTTTGATATATAGAAGGGGCTCACGTACATATTCTCGGAAATGATGTCGAGCGAGATCTTTTCTGCGTAATGCTCCTCAAAATACTGCATGATCTGGCTCACGATCTCATTTTTATTGACCGACTCAAACGCGCATTTGCCGTTCGGGATGCTGGTCTCACGCATGTCGCGCAGGATATAGAGCACATACTGCACCAGATAGCTCTGCATCATGTAATACTTGCCGATGCAGCAGGTATTTTTCTCGGAATCCATCGCGATGCAGAGTCTCATGAGCTTCAGTCTGAGCTCGGGTCCGGTCTTATATACGGGTGAACTCCCCTCGATATCGATGCAGTTCGGCCGCATGCCCTCAAGGCAGAAATCCGAAAGACCCACGAAAAACTCTGTCGCCGGATGCATCGGGTCACTGGCTATCGACTGATGGTACATGCCGGGATTGAGGATCAGCAGGTCGCCCTCCTCGATATCGTATATCTCGCCGTCGATCTTGTATTTCCCATGTCCGGACATGATGAACGCGAGCTCGAGCTGATGCTCGTGCACATGATAGCGATCCTCCGAGCGGGTACGCACGCCCTTCCAGGTAAAAAGAAATGTGGGATTAAAAGTGCTCGTAAACAGATTTTCCGCCATAAAACCGTTTCCTTCCGTAGCCGATGCTTTATTGAAGTGGATTTTTCCACCGATAACAATTATACTATAGTTTGTAAATAATCACAAATCAGGAGATATGCGATGAACAAGAATTCTTTTGCGGTAACCCCGCCCATGGGCTGGAACAGTTACGATTATTACGACACTACCGTTAATGAGGCTCAGGTTAAGGCCAATGCCGACTACATGGCAGCTCATCTGAAGGGCTGCGGCTGGGAATACATCGTTATCGACATCGAATGGTATGCTCACGATGCGGGCTCGCAGAGAGACCGTTATCAGTACATCCCCTTTTGGCCGGTCGAGATGGATGAGTATTCGCGCCTGCTGCCCGACCCGGCGAGGTTCCCTTCGTCCGCCGGCGGTGCGGGATTTAAGCCCCTGGCCGATTATGTGCACGCAAAGGGTCTGAAGTTCGGCATTCACATCATGCGCGGCATCCCGCGCGAGGCGGCACACAAGCACACCGCGATACTAGGCTCGGATATGCGCGCGAACGATGTTGCCGATCCCGCAAATACGTGTTTCTGGAACCCCGATATGTACGGCGTACGTCCCGAGCTTTCGGGCTCACAGGCCTACTATGATTCGATCATGGCTCTCTACGCGGAATGGGGTGTGGATTTCATCAAGTGCGACGATATCTGTAGAATGGATCAGGCATCCGCCCGGCAGGAGATCGTCATGCTGCATGACGCCATAGAGAAATGCGGCCGTCCGATCGTGCTCTCCCTTTCTCCGGGACCCGCGCGCATCGAAGAGGCATGGCATTATGAAAAATACGCCAACATGTGGCGTATCACCGATGATTTCTGGGATAAGTGGGACCTGCTCCTCAATATGTTCGAGCGCTGCGAACTCTGGGAAAAGCATGTCGGCGAGGGCTGCTGGCCCGACTGCGATATGCTGCCGCTCGGTAAGATCGGCGCCGCTTTCGGTCACGAGCATGACACGGGCCTTACCCGGCCTGAGCGCATCACGATGCTGACCCTCTGGAGTATTTTCCGTTCACCGATGATGCTCGGCTGCGAGCTCACAAAACTGGACGACGATACAGTATCGCTCATCACAAACGCAGAAGTTATGCGCCTGCTGCATTATTCGCAGGGCGCGCATCAGGTGATGAGAGATAAGTCTCAGTGTATCTGGAAGACACATGATACCGAAGAAGATGTCTGCTACATCGCGATGTTCAACTTCGAAGATGAGGCTGCGATACTTAAGTTTGAGCATGAATGCTGCGGACACGGACATGGCGGCGGTAATTGCCACGGCGGAAACGGCCGCGGGCCTCTCGGCAAACCCTGTAAGGAACTCTGGACCGGCAAAGAATATGCGACACTCGAAGACGCGTTGAAAGACCCCGTCGATGCGCACGGTGCGAGACTGTATAAGATTTACAGATAAATACGCTTTCTGAGGATGAAGCAAGTGTATATTCTAATAGCAAAACGCCCCATCCGGGATGAACCCGATGGGGCGTTTGATCATTCTGTCTATTTCGCTGTCAGTTTTGCAACGACTTCGTTTATTACTTTTCCGTCTGCCTTGCCCTTGAGCTCTCCCATAACCGCCTTCATGATCTGGCCCTTGTTGCCGGTGGCAAGAACATCCGCGAACTTCTCTTTGAGAACTGCCTCAACTTCGTCCGCGGAAAGCATCTTGGGCGCATATTCTTCAAACACCTTTAACCTGGCCTCGTACTCGGCTTTCAGTTCCGCGCGGGAATCGGGGCAGGTCTCGATCTGCTCCCTGACGCTCTTGATCTCCTTTAAAATGGCCTGATCGGTCATTTCATCGGGAATATCGTCGCGGCAGCCGGCATCGATCGCCAGCTTCTTGGTCGCCGATACAAGTGTGGAGAGGGCATCCTTTTTCACCTTGTCATGATCCTTCATGGCCTGCATCATATCTTTTTGTAAAGTTGTAAACTGCATATCATCTTCCTCCTTTGCACTGGATTTTACGCAATGTCTTCCAATTGAGCAGTATACAGATGGTAGTAAGCGCCGCCCTTGGCCATGAGCTGGTCGTGGGTGCCGGCTTCGAGTATGCCGCCTTCGTCGATGTACATGATCAGGTCGCAGTTGCGGATCGTCGAAAGACGGTGCGCGATGATGAACGATGTGCGGCCCTGCAGCATCGTGTTGAGACCCTGCTGGAGTGCTTTTTCCGTCTGTACGTCGATACTCGAGGTTGCCTCGTCGAGGATCAGTATCGAAGGATCTGAGAGCAGTGTTCTCGCGAACGAGATCAGCTGCTTCTGGCCCTGGCTGAGCAGCGAACCGCGCTCCTTGACTTCGGTGTCGTAGCCGTCCGGCATGCGCTTGATGAACGCATCCGCGCAGACCTTCTCGCTGGCCCGTTCGATCTCCTCATCGGTCGCGTCGAGCTTGCCGTAAAGGATGTTGTCCTTGATCGTGCCCGAGAAAATGAAGCTGTCCTGCATCATGATGCCCATCTGCGAGCGGAGCGAATGGAGTGTTACCTTCGAGATGTCCTGTCCGTCGATCAGCACTCTGCCCTTCTCGACGTTATAAAAACGCGAGATCAGGTTGACCACGGTGCTCTTTCCGGCACCGGTGGGTCCTACGAGCGCCACGCTCATGCCGGGCTCGACGGTAAACGATACATTGTGCAGGACTTCCTTGCTCTCATCGTAAGAAAAGCTTACGTTCTCAAACTCTACCTTGCCCTTGATCGGGGGCATCTCCACAGCATCGGGAGCGTCGTCGACCTCGACTTTCTCGTTCATCGTCTCAAAGATACGCTCGAGATACGCCATGTTGTTTACAACGTTGTTGAATATATTTCCGAGGTTCATGATCGGCTGCCAGAAACGCGCCGCATAACTCGAGATCGCGATGATCACGCCGACCGTCTTGCCGCCGGACGCGAATACGACCATACCGAAAATGAATATCGCAGCCCTGATGAATACGGATATCGTATCGATGCCGGGCCAGATCGCGTTGTTGTAGCTGACCGCCTTCATCCAGGTCCTGCGGCAGTCGCCGGCAAGTCCGGAGAAGATCTCCGCATTTTCGTTCTCACGCGCAAAAATCTGCGTAATGCGTGCTCCGACGATATTTTCCTGCAGATACGCGTTCAGGTTCGAGTTCTTGTTCGAGACCATGCGCCATGCCTTGCGCTGCTTGTTCTTCATAACGAGCATGAACACCGCGAGCACAGGGACGCCGCACAGTACAACGAGCGACATCTGAACATCCGTGATGAACATGAAAACAACGATAAATACCAGGTTCAGTATTTCCAGTATGACGTTGATCAGTCCGTTCGAGAGCATATCCGAAACCGAGTTGACGTAGTTAACGACGCGGATCAGGATCTTGCCGTGCGGGCGGTCATCGTAATACTTGAAGCTGAGCTTCTGCAGGTGCGCGAACAGGTCCTTACGGATGTCGTAAATGATGTACTGTGACACCTTGACCATTATGCGGGACCGCAGCAGCGCGAATATGATGCTGAGTACGTATGCAACGGCGGTGAGTATTACCAGTACGATCAGATAACGCACGTTTTTCTGCGGGATGGCTTCATCCAGCGCTTTCTGCACGAGCATCGGCGCGAAGAGCACCATTACACCCGCGATGCCGCTGAAGAGGATCGCAAGTCCCATCTTTTTGATGTATTTTTTGATATATGAGGATGCCAGGAGCAGGTGTCTTATATTAAACGGCTCGTCCAGCTGTTCATCCTTGCGGTATGTATTTCTCTCAGCCATTTACGACACCTCCTTCCTGTGTCTTTGCGCTTTTCTCCGAAAGGATCTCGGTCGCCTCGGCAATGTCGCCGACCTGGAGCTTAACCAGTTCGCTGTAGTAGCCGCCCTTCTTTACGAGCTCCTCGTGATTGCCCTCCTCGATGATGCTGCCGTCCTTCAGTACCAGTATGTTGTCGGCAAATTTCGTGGTCGAGATACGCTGCGCGATGATGATCTTCGTGCAGTCGAAATCGAGGTCGCGAAGGCTGTGCTGGATATGCTTCTCGGTCTCCATATCAACCGCCGATGTGGTATCGTCGAGTATCAGGATCGAAGGCTCTATAGCCAGCGCGCGTGCCAGCGAGATACGCTGCTTCTGTCCGCCGGAAAGTCCGACGCCGCGCTCACCTACTATGGTGTCGTAGCCTTCGGGCATCTTCAGGATGAACTCCTCGGCCGCCGAAGCCCTCGCGAATTTAACAACCTCATTCGCGGTCAGATGCGATACGCCGTAAGCGATATTGCCCTCGATGGTATCCGAATAGAGCAGAACATCCTGCGTCGCAAGTCCGATATTTTTGCGCAGATCCTCGAGCTTGTAGCGGTTGACGTTTACGCCGTCCACTGTGATCGTGCCGGAATTGGGCTCGTAGAAACGGGGGATCATCTGGATCAGCGAGGTCTTGCCGCAGCCGGTCTCGCCGATGATCGCCACGGTCTCGCCGGGATGCGCTGTAAACGAGATATCCTTGAGTACCGGCAGGTTGCCGTCCTCGTATTTGAAGCTTACATGATCGAATACGATCTCACCCTTGAAACGTCCGGGATGAGAGAGCGCGTCGGGAGCGTCCACGATCTCGGCCTCGGAGTAATAGATCTCCATGACCTTGGTCGAAGCTGCCGAGAAACGCTGGAACTCGTTCATGATATTGCCCATCTGGCGCATCGGGTTGCAGATGGCCCAGATAAGGCCCGAGAACGATACATATTCACCCATTGTGATCTGCCCGTTGATGATGAACAGACCGCCTACGAGCAGCAGTATCAGAGGCAGGATATCGGCTACGGATTCCACGTAGGGGAAATAGTGCAGCCAGGTGTAATGTGTATCGATGCTGGTGTCCCTGAAATCGGTGTTCGCGGTGTCAAACTTCGCGATCTCGTAGTCCTCGCGCGCAAATGCCTTTACCACGCGGTTTCCGGATATATTCTCCTGTGCGTAGGTGTTCATGCCCGCGAGCTTTTCCCTGAGGGCCCTGTGCTTGGGCGTGACCGTTTTCTTAAATCTGAAAACGATGAAGAATATCAAGGGTGAAACGATCAGGATCGCGAGCGCCAGCTTCCAGTCCATGATCACAAAATATACCGCGGCCGCCGTAAAAAGCGTTATCGATTCAATGATCGAACGCACTACCCATGCGACATTATGTCTTACGGCATCCAGATCGCCCGTAACTCGCGTCATCAGATCGCCCGTGCGGTAGGTCGAGTAGAATTTCATGTCCTGGCGCTGTATCTTGTCATAGAGGAAATTCCTGATCCTGAACAGCGCGTACTGCGAAACCGACTCGTACGCCATACAGTCCAGATAGACCACCGTCACACGGAACAGTGTCAGCGCGATCATGATGATGATCAGGCGGTAGAACTCATTGCTGTGAGCAGCGACCGTATCGCCCGTGTCGTGGATCTCGTTGAACAGGTCAACGATCTTTCCCGAAAAATAAGGCACGACGAGCTGCAATGTGTTATAGACCACGGTGCCGAGCATCGCGATCACATACAGTCCACGTCTGCCTTTCATGTTCTCCCAAAGCCACGCCACGCGCGATTTTGGGAATTTCTTTTCATTACTTTCCATACATTCTCCGTCCGCGGGATAAAACCGCGGATAATCATCCTGCTAATGTGCTACGTGTTTCATACTAGCAAAAACGATTTTACGTAACAATGTACTATTCTGCTTCATTGATGGACGAAATTGGAAACCGCGGCTTTAAGTACAAGAATCTGCGATTTTCCGTCGGGGATTTCATTATTCATGACCATTTCGGCCGCTTTTTTGACAGGTATCTTTTCTACCTCTATCGCCTCATCCTCGTCGAGGTCCAGTTCGCCGAGCTCCCTCTCGACGCGGCATATCCACAGCCTGATGATCTCGTTGGTATAGCCGGGTGAAGGATACATGTTCCCGCAGAATACCCAGTCCTTACCGATGCAGCCGGTCTCCTCGCGCAGCTCACGCTGTACCGCCCCGAAGGGATCCTCTCCGGGCTCGAGTTTGCCTGCGGGGAGCTCTAAGCAGACCTCGTGATACGGGTATCTGTACTGTCTGACAAACAGCAGCTCGTCATTGTCCGTAAGCGCCGCGACGCAGACTCCGCCCGGATGGTCGACGACTTCGCGTTTGCAGGGCTTGCCGTCCGCTGTTTCCGCATCGTCGACATGTACCCTGAGTATCCTGCCGTTATATATG
>JAEEGH010014019.1_pt1 | contig 17675 bp, 10 predicted proteins | sample 9134181 | NCBI WGS metagenome assembly JAEEGH01 (sample SAMN16246544, study PRJNA631951) | gut metagenome | biome: gut microbiome; feature: rumen; material: DP-attached | host: Bos | place: Iran: Karaj | collected 2018-10
GAACAGCGTAAGCTGGTTCAGGATTTTGCCCTTACCAGGGATCGGGGTGGGGAGCACCACGTCAAAAGCGGAAAGACGGTCGCTGGCGACCATCAGGAAGCTGTCGCCCAGGTCGTACATGTCGCGTACTTTACCCTGGTGGAACAGCGGAACTTCGGTAATGGGGGTTTCAAATTTTAAGCTCATAGTACCCCAAATTTAGTAATTTGAAGCGCTCTTTTTTCTATTTTCACTAAAACACGGTGCGTTATGAACTTATTGAAAACCCTATTTTTGTCTTTAACGGTAGCCTCTGTTGCTTTTGCGGCCCCCTCCAAGGCTGCTCCTGCTAAAAATTCTACGGCGTCGATTATGGCAAACGCCCAGAACAGGGGTTATTCCGCCCCGACGCGGGACAAGTTCCTCAAGAGCTGCAAGGAAGGTGTCGAAGCCCCGATTTGTGACTGTGTCCTGAAGAAACTGGAAGCGAAGTACGACGAGGCGACCTTCAACAAGTACGAAGGTGAACTCGCGAAGGGAAAGGAAGATGCTGCGTACGTGAATTTTATCGTGCAGTCGACGACCGATTGCGGGGAGGCTCTAGATGCGGCGTCCGCTGCTCAAAATCAGGGGAGTGCCTCGGCGGGACTAGGCCTTGCGGCAGAAGACCTGATGATTTTCAAGGCGATTCTGCAGAGCCCGATGTTCAAGGATAACTTTGTGCAGTCCTGTACCCTGCAGTCTATGGAATGGCTCGGGGCGAATCAGGCGGACAAGTCCTGCAACTGCGCCTTTGACCGCTTGATCAAGGACGACAAGTTTATTGGTGGTGTTATCGGGTCGATGGGGGCGGACGGAAGCGATTTTAATATCGACAAGTGGGGCTATGATTTTATTGAACCCTGCCTTCCGAAACAGTTTCCCGCGGAAATGGATAACGCCTTTATCAAGGAATGTCTCAAGGCGGGAGATGCGAACAAGGCAACTTGCGAATGCGTCCTCAAGTCCATCAAGAAAGATTACTCGGTGCGCTCGTTGATGAAGACTGCCATTGAGGATGAAAAGAAACTGGAATTGGACATCACCCTGAAGGCGGCCCAGTGCCTTTCAAAATAAGGTTTGAAATATGATTTTTTCTATGAAAAAGATGTTTGGCTTGACGGTGGTCGCTTCTGTGGCGGCTTCTGCGGTGTGGCTTTCCGCCTGTGCCTCCAGTAAGCCGGATGCCGTGGAAAGTTCTGCTGCGGTGCAGGAATCGGAACGCCCGAAGGTGATGCCGCCGCAACCTTCTACGCCGGTTACGGTTTTTGAACTGAAGGTGATGAGTGCCGACAAGCAGGTGCGTGTAGTCGATAAGCCGACCATGGCGGCGCTTGACTTTGCGGCGTATTTCAACAATCCGATCCGCCAGGCGGGCAAGGACGAAAAGCCTGAAAACTATGCGGGAAAGATGTCGTCGGCAAAACTGGCGGAATATCCGTTCCCGATGCTCGATTCGCTTTCGGAACATGAACCTGCCGTAGTTGCAGAAAGGCAGCCCCTGGCTTGGGAGCCGCTGTCGAAGCTTCTCTATGCGCAGACCGGGAACGATTCGCTGGGTGTCTTGTTGAATGCGGTCGAGGCGGTCAAGTGGAATGAACCCGAGGTATTCCGTGCGTTCCAGACGGTTTCTCGCTTGTGGGGTGTGCCCTTGAGCGATGGTTCCGTGGAATGGTGGGTGGAAGTGATGCCTGCCTTGTGGACAGGGCGTACCGTGTTCTACGGAAAGTTGAAGTTGGCCTCGAAGGGTGAAACTGCCGAAATTTTGAATTACTACTTGACGGGCGAAATGAATATTGACGATGCCATGAACTGGGCGAGAACGTTGTCGTCCTATTGGTATCCGACCCTGAATACGGACTTGGAACCGCATACGGCGGGAGCTCCTTGGGAAGGCGATAAGAACAGGCCGTTTGCGGTGATGCGCGGCAATCCGATGGGAACTCCGATGTGGATCGCGTTTGAGGCTCCTGCCTTCCGCTTGAGTGACGAGGCGTTGCGTGCAAAGCGTACAGCCGATTCCCTGGCCGAGGCGGGTGAGGTGGTTCCCGTGAATCGCATGCTTGATACGAGTTCCGCGTTCCGCCTGCAGACGCTTGCTTCGGTCGAAGGTTCCTGCCCGGAGAACGATGCAACGAAAAAGTTCCGCGACGAACTTTCGAAAACCCTTAAGAAATTGCCGAAGGAACAGAATGCGTGGGCGTCGAATGGAATGCTCTGGTTCCGCCGCAATGCTAACTATCTGACTGCAGACAAGATTACGGCGCAGGATAGCTTGCACAATCCGCTGCCGCGCCTCCTGGAGCTCAAGAAGTATCTGGACTCTCTCGGCGTCCAGCTGCTGGTGGTTCCGATTCCCGTGAAGGAAGAAATTTACGGGGAACGCCTTGTGGAGGGGACTGCTGCGGACCTCTGCGTGAACCCGGCGGGTCGTGAATTTACTCGTGAAATGCTTGCGGCGGGACTCGATGTCCTGGATGTCTACCCGGCGCTCATGGCCGCGAAGGCGGGGGATGAACCGCCCCACTTTAGTTACCAGCGCTACGATACGCACTGGGCGCTTCCGGGAATGCTTGCTGCGCTTGAACAGTTGGCTTCCCGCGTGACGCAGTATTCCTGGTACAGCGAATCTGGAGCACAACCGGGAACGCTCAATATGCAGGAAACCAAGACACTTCGCGAGGGCGACCTTGTGGCTCATATGCCCGATGCCGAAAAGTCCAAGTATCCTGCTGATACTTTATCTGTAATGAAGATTTTCAAGGGCACCGAAGCTTACAAGGGCGGCAAGAATGCGCCAATCCTCTTGATGGGCGACTCGTTCACGGGCGTGTTTGAATCGGTGGACCAAAAGAGCGGTGGACCGGGATCGCTCTTGGCCTATGCAACGGGCCTCGATGTGCAGGTGCTTACCAGTTGGGGTGGCGGCCCCGGCGTGTATCACCGTATGATGAAAATGAAGAAGGATATGCAGAGCAAACGACTGGTCATTTACATGATGACCGCCCGTGACTTCTGGCAATCCCCGATGGAATGGGACGGACTTTAATTCGGAATTCTGAATTCTGAATTCGGAGTTCGGAATCAGGAACTTGGAATGCGCCTTTTCTCTTATATTTCGGCACTTGCTAAACGATTCTTTTGGCCGGTGTTGATTCTCGTATTTGCGATGTCCTTGGCATTGGTGCTTTGGAGTGGTCGCGCCGAGACGATGGGGTTCCGCGATGCGGCCTGTTCCTTTGAAGATAAGATGCCTGGCTGCATGGATTCGGTTGTGGCGTGGAAGGCGGGGCTTGCCTATTTTGACAGTTCATTTGCCCGATCTGGGGATCCCTTGCTTAGTCTAAAGTCACTTCTGTGGGATTACTGGAACATTGAATTTGCGGGTGCAGGTGATTCTGCGGTTTCGGAAAATGCCATTTTGCCAACCCGTGTTCTGCAAACGAGAAAATCCGGCTGCATGGGACTTTCGTGGCTGGCGATGATGGTTTCCGAGGAAAGGAATGTTCCGCTTTCGGTGATTCTCCTTCCGGGGCATGTGTTCTTGCGTTACGGAAATTCGGAGTCGGCTGTCAATTTGGAACCCAACCGACGGGGATTTTCCTATACGGATGGCGAGTACCGGGAAAAGTACAAGGCGGGCCCCTGGACGGGGCTTGAATTTAAGCCGCTGACCTCTACGCAGTTTGTGGGATTGGCCGCTTTTGATATGGGAAATCTGTTCCTAGATACGGATTTGCGCAGGGCCTTGACCTGGTATCGCATGGCTGAAGAATTTTTCTCGGAGTATCCAGGAATCAAGGTGAATCAGGAAATCGCGAAAAGCCGCCTGCCGGACCATTTGTAGCTTTTTTGTAAGGGTGCCGGTAGGGCAAAATTGCTATTTTTAGCAAATGCGATTATTCCTAGTCTTTGTCATAACATCGTTGTTGCTAGCCTGCTCAAATTCGGTAGGGCCGGAAACTCCCGATGAAATGCGTGTGGAACTTAAGCAGGATTCTCTTCCGGGAATGCTTCGTGTAAAACCCACGAATGCATCGGTTACTTTGGGAACGAATGCTCCCTTGTCGCTGGATCGTGAGCACCCTTCCATGAAGGTTCAGGTTGATTATTCGTTTTCTATAGGGCGTCATGAGGTGACCTGTGGCGATTTCAATGCAAAGATGGTTCCTGAGACAGGGCTTAAATTGGAATGCGAAAACGATAGCCTTCCTGCGACGAATCTGACTTATTACGACGCAGTTCTTTATGCGAACGAAATGAGCAAGGCTATCGGTCTGGATACGGTTTATACCTATACCGATGTGTCTTTTGACGATGCTCATCATTGTACCGGAATCGAGGGCCTCGTTTTTCATCCTGAAGTAGACGCGTACCGCTTGCCCACCGAGGCAGAGTGGATGCTTGTTGCAAACAAGAATTGGAATCCTAAAAAAGGGTGGGTGGCCGAAAATTCGGACTATAAGTTGCACAAGGTTTGTTCGCTAGAAAAAAATGCAAACGTTCCCTGCGATATGGTGGGAAATGCTATGGAATGGTCAAATGATTGGCTTGGCAAATTTCTCGATACGACAGTCGTGAATTATGTGGGGGCGCCGGATGGAGGGAGCCTTGGTGAAAGAGTGATTAAGGGTGGCTCTTACCAGACGACAGAAAAGAATCTTTTCATATTCAGTCGTGGAGATGTCTACGCTGTAACCTCGTCGACGCGAGCGGTGTATGTAGGATTCCGTCTCGGTTTTGGTAGTATTCCCGAAGCGATGTGGATTGATTATAAAGGTAGTACGATTGTGAGTCGCGCCCTGCCGCTATTGAATACCGCGTCAATCCGAAAATTCACGAAAACCTACAAGATGAGGCTTGCTTTTAGGAATAACATTTCGGGAAACCTTTCGCTTCTGGATTATTCAAGCGGAGTCCTTTATGTAAAGGAAATTGCGGATACGATGCCGGTCTACCATCCTGAGATTTCGCCGGATGGTCGGTTTGTTGCCTTCTGCACGGGGCTTGAGGGTGTTTCGGGAAAGTCGGAAATATACGTGAGGTCTCTGGACATTGAAGATGGAAGCGTAGTGAAACTCGATGTCAAAAATGCTGCCATTCCGAGATGGCGCATCCTTGAAAACGGCGACACTGCGATTGTTTATGTGACCGATGCGGGAAACAACAAGGAAAATTCTACCTTTGCAAAAATGGAAACTTGGCAAGTCCCGTTTAGAAAAGGAAGTTTTAGGAAACCGAAAAAACTGTTTGATGGAGCCTATCACGGAGGAATATCAACGGATCGGCGGCTTACCGTAACGGGGGCGCGTCTGCTTCGTGCAAGAATTGCAGAGTCGGGGGCGACGGTGACGGGGAATGCCCGCGATACAGTGTGGTATGGAGGAGAACAGGCTTGCAATGTTTCGCTTTCGCAGGATTCTGCAAAAAAGACGTTGTTCCTTGATTTCGGAGGAAAAGCGGGGCAGGAATTCGTGGGCGAAAGCTACAGGACTCACGAGCGAATTCTTGTCGCTGATAGCACCGGAAAATTGATTCAATCGGTGGCTGCTCCGGACGGATATACTTTTGACCATGCGGAATGGGTGCGTGGCCGTTCGGATTTGGCTGTAGCGACTCTCTCGAATTCGAATGGCTCCCACGAAAAAATCGTTCTTGTCCAGATGGATGACGGTAAGGTCGTGGACCTTGTGGAAGGGGATGACCTTTGGCATCCAAATTTCTGGGCGTATACGCCGATGAATTTTTCAAAATTTAAAGTTGAACCTGACAGTGCGGGCGTCTATATGAAGGCCGATGACGATGTGGGCGCCGTTTTAATGCGCTTCAACATGGAATTGATTTGGCGCTATCGCGATTCGGCGAATGTGGTTGTCGTTGGTTCTTCAAGGCCGCTGAATTCGGTTTCTCCCTGGTCTTTCAACAAAGATTTTTTTGTGGTTAATTTGGCTCAGACGCCGAACTCAATTTATACATCAAGGGATATTCTCGATCTGTATGTGTACAAGCATTTTAAGAAGTTGAAATATATTATCATCTCGCTGGATATTGATTTCTGGTATAAAATCGATGGTCCAGGAGGGGATAACTTCTTTGCGACTCGTTATGCTGATTATCCAGGCTATGTTTATGATATGAATCATGGGTATTGGGAATCGGGATATCCGGAGGGTTTGCTGGAGTATACTGAAAATTATTTGACTGTTTCGGATGAACCTAATTTTGTGAGAGACCGCGGGCGCCTTCTAGGGATAAATTGCCGTTCGTGGGGGGAAGATGTAGACGCAGAAATGGATTCGACTCTCTATGATAATCAGCAGTATCTGTTAGATGATAATATGGCTGCCTTGGAAGGGATTATCAAAAAAGCGCAAGAACACGATGTCAATGTGGTCGGGGTGATTTTCCCACAAAGTCCTGCTTTCAAAAAAACAGGTGCTTTTGGTCGTTATGGACTTCGTAGGAGTACTGCCAAGAAACTGATTGAAAAAATCAAGAAACTGGATGAATCTTACCCCAATTTCAAGCTCATGGACGAAAACAAGATGGGGGATCACGATTATCCTGATGCATTTGCTGCTGATACGGATCACTTGTGCATTATCGGTGCACCGACAATGACGAGGCGGATCAATGCTGTCTTGAGGACTTTTGAGTAGGACTTGTCACTGCTAGGGAAAAGGAAATTTGAATATGAAATGGCTTGCGTTGATATGCGGAATCTTTTCCCTGCTGGTTTGTTCCTGCTCTAATTCGGTGGGCGTGTCGGCTGAAAAAAAGCCTTTGGTGGATGTTTCCACGGATACCCTCGCAGGAATGCTGCGTGTGCAGACGCTAAAATCCGTTACTGTTCTTGGAACTCTGGATTCCAAAGCGAAGGTGAATGAACGCCCCGAAATGCGGGCCCATTTTGACTACGATTTCTCGATAGGGCGTCATGAGGTGACCTGTGGAGAGTTCAATTCGGTGATGGAAAATGTTTCTGGACTTGTTTTAGACTGCGATAATGATAGCCTTCCGGCAACAAGTCTCACTTTCTATGATGCGGTTCTTTTGGCGAATGAACGAAGCAAGAGCGAGGGATTTGATACGGCCTATACCTATGCGTCGGCTGTTTTTGACTCCGAAAAGCATTGTACAGCCTTAGATGGCTTTGCTTATCGACCGGAGGTGAATGCCTACCGGTTGCCGACGGAAGCTGAATGGATTTTAGTGGCATCGTCCGAATGGAATGCGGAGCATAGCTGGACTGCGGAAAATTCCGATTATAAACTGCACCGTGTTTGCGAAAAGATGGATTCAACGGTGCAGTTCTGCGATATGATGGGGAATGCCATGGAATGGGTCAACGACTGGTTAGGCGTTTTCCGTGATACGACGGTGACGAACTTTGTCGGTGCCCCTGATGGAGGTGCCTTGGGACAGCGAGTTGTCAAGGGGGGCTCATACCGCAATCCTGCAACATCGATTAATTTGTATAGTCGAGGCGACGTGTATATGGTGACGTCTTCGACTCGTGCAGATTATGTCGGCTTCCGACTCGCTTTTGGCGCAATTCCTGCTGCGGTCTGGATGGGAAATAACGGAAAAGCTGCATCAAGCAGAATTGTGCCGCTTGCGAGCTCTGCGACGTTACGTTCCGTGGTGGGAGCGTATCAGGTTCGTCTCGCGTTCCGTAACGATTTGACTGAAAATTTGGCCTATGTAGATTATTCTAGCGGAATTCTTTCGGTGGTTGAAATTGCGGATACCCTTGATGTCTATCATCCGGAAATATCTCCGGACGGCAAGCGGGTAGCTTTCTGTACGGGGCTTGAAGGTGTATCGGGAAAATCGTCCCTTTATGTGCGGGACTTGAGTGCCGAAGGCTTGAACCTAGTCAAGCTGGAGGTTGAATCGGCGGCAATTCCGCGATGGCGCGTACTTGATTCGGGCGATACGGTGATTGTTTATGTGAGTGACGCGGGGAACAATAAGGAAGAATCAGCATTCAAAATGTCGTCTACCTGGCAGGTCTCTTTTGCAAATGGCAAATTTGGTAAACCGCAAAAACTTTTTGACGGAGCTTATCATGGGGGTGTCAGCGGAGACAACTCCCTTGCTGTAACGGGAGCTCGTCTTCTTCGTGCCCGCATTTCCGGCCGTGATACTGTATGGTACAATGGGGAACAGGCCTGTAATGTGTCTCTTGCGAAAGATGGTTCCAAACGTACTCTGTTCCTTGATTTTGGAAGCAAGACTGGGCGTGAATATGCTGGAGAAAATTATGGCACGCACGAGCGGCTTCTTGTTGTTGATAGTATAGGTGACTTGATTCAGACGCTGGCTGCTCCGGCGGGATATTCTTTTGATCATAGCGAATGGGCTTCGAATGGTAACTTTGTCGTAGCGACGCTTACGAATGTGAACGGCGCCCATACGAAAATGGTGCTAATTGACTTGACCGAAGGGAACGTGGTGGATCTTGCCGAAGGTGATGAACTTTGGCATCCGAACTTGTGGATCCGTCAAGAAAAAAACAATGAGGTGAATATCTCGCTAGATTCGGATAGCGCTGGAATTTATATGAACGATGGTGATGACTGGGGAGTAGCCCTGATGCGCTACAATATGGAATTGCTGTGGCAATACAGGGATTCCGTCAATGTTGCTGTGGTCGGTTCTTCGAGACCTCTGTACTCCTTGTGGCCATCGTTGATGAGTAACCGTTTCTTTATGGTGAATTTTGCGCAGACACCCAATAGCATTCACATGTCAAGGGATTTTCTTGAATTGTATTTGTTTCCTCATCTGAAAAAGCTGAAATATGTTGTGCTGTCTTTGGATATTGATTTCTGGAACAAGCCGGATGGCGATAAAAGCGATAACTTATTCAAGAATGCTTATAAGAAATATCCGGGCTATGTTTACGACAAAAATCATAACTACTGGCAAGACGGCTATCCAGAAGGTTTGCTTGAGTACACGAAAAACTATTTAGAGGTGAAACCGTACTTGTTGCATGAAGTTGATCGTGGCGCTATTATGAACCCGTTCTGCGGCGGTTGGGCTAATCCTCCGTTGGTTGAAGGAGATAGTTCCGCGTATGACTCGGAAAAGAATTTGTATGAAAAAAGTTTTGAGTCTCTTGTAGACATTATTCAAAGTGCACAAAATAAGGATATCGTTGTCATTGGAATCTTGTTCCCTCAAAATCCGGATTATCAGAATACGGGTGCCTATGGTCGTTATGGGTTGCGTAGAAGTGTTGCAGAACAATTTGTTTCCCGTTTTCAAGAACTTGAAAAAAGTTATTCCAATTTTAAATTTATTGATAAAAACAGGATGGGTAATCATGGTTATCCGAGTGAGTGGTTCGTGGATGACGACCATTTGTGTATCGAAGGTGCCAAGTCCTTTACGGCGACTGTTGACCAAATTTTAAATGGATTGGAATAGGGGAGGGTGGACTTCTTGAGATTTGTTTTTCCGGTCATATTATTCATCTTTTGGGCGGCTTGTTCCAATTCGGAAGGGGTGTTTTCGGGGAATTCTTCGAACATAGAAATTGAGGGTGATTCGTTAGTAGGAATGCGCCGTATCAAGGCTACTGGCGAATCGATTCTCTTGGGAACCAATGAGGTGACGGCGAAAGCAAATGAGCGACCGTCGATGAAGGCTCGTTTTGACTATGATTTTTCGATGGGACGCACCGAAGTCACCTGTGCTGAATTTAACGATTTGATGACGGCAAGGGAACTTTCCTTGTCGTGTGAGGCTTCGGTTCCTGCGACGAACATTACCTACTACGATGCGGTCCTTTTTGCAAATGAACGTAGCAAGTCCGAGGGCTTTGATACGGCTTATACTTACAGCCGCGCCATTTTTGATTCGGAAGGACATTGCTCAAATTTGGAAGGCTTTGCGTACCGTCCCGAAAAGAACGCGTATCGTTTGCCGACCGAAGCGGAATGGATTTTGGTGGCAACGGCGAGCTGGAACGTAGCTGGCGGTTGGACCTCCGAAAATTCGAATTACAGGTTGCATCCCGTCTGCGAAAAAACGGATTCGTCTGTGCATTTTTGTGATGTTGCGGGAAACGCCATGGAGTGGGTGAACGACTGGCTCGGAAAGTTCCGCGATACGACGGTGACGAACTTTGTCGGAGCTCCCGATGGTGGTGCGCTTGGACAGCGTATCGTGAAGGGAGGTAGTTACCGCAATTCAGCGGAAACTGTTACTCTTTACAGTCGCGGGGATGTATACACGGTGACGTCGTCGACGAGGGCTGATTATGTAGGGTTCCGTCTTGCTTTTGGTGCGATTCCTGGGGCGACTTGGATGGGAAAAGATGGTAAGGCGTCATCGAGTCGCGTAGTCCCTTTGACGAGTTCCGCAACGGTGCGTTCCCTATTTCAAACCTATAGGGTCAAGTTGGCTTTCCGGGACGATAAGTCGGGAAATTTAGCGTATATCGACTATTCCAGCGGAAATCTTTCTGTGTATGAAATAGAGGATACGCTTGAGGTTTACCATCCTGAAATTTCTCCTGACGGCAAATATGTCGCTTTTTGCACGGGACTTGAAGGAGTGTCTGGAAAATCTGATATTTATGTGCGGGATCTGAATGCAGCTGGTTCCAATTTGGTGAAACTGGAAGTTGAATCGGCTGCGATTCCGCGTTGGCGAGTGCTAGAATCAGGTGAAACGGTAATCGTCTATGTGACCGATGCGGGCAACAACAAGGAAGAAACCGCTTTCAAGTCGGCATCAACCTGGCAGGTGCCTTTTGCGAATGGTAAATTCGGCAAGCCGCAAAAGCTTTTTGATGGAGCTTACCACGGCGGTATCAGCGAAGACAATACCCTTGCCGTGACGGGGGCGAGACTTCTGCGTGCCCGCTTGGCGAATAATGGTTCGACGGTAATGTCGAGTGCCCACGATACGGTGTGGTATCAAAATGAGGGTGTGGCCGAACAGGCTTGCAATGCTTCGCTTGCCAAGGACAGCTCCAAGCGTACATTGTTCCTTGACTTCGGTGGAAAAACAGGTCGCGAATATGCGGGTGTCAATTATGGAACGCACGAACGTCTTCTTGTTGTTGATAGTGTCGGCAATCTGTTTCAGACTCTTGCAGCTCCTGCGGGTTATTCCTTTGACCATAGCGAATGGGTGACGAACGGTAATTATGCCGTGGCGACCCTTGCAAATGCGAACGGTGCCCATACAAAAATTGCACTTATTGACCTAAACGACGGCAACATCGTGGAACTTGTAGAGGGGGATGAACTTTGGCACCCGAGCTTGTGGAGTAGTGATGTCCAGACTTCGGTGAGCGAGTTTGTCTTTGACCTGGACAGTGCAGGGGTGTATTTTGTGGAAGGCCAGGATTGGCCGCACGAGGCGTTGGCCTATAAGATGAACCTGATGTGGAAATATGCGAACCAGGTGGAGATTCTTTGCGTCGGTAGCTCTAGAACCGAGGATGGAATTGTTGCAACCAAAATAAAGTCGGGATTCGCCTTGAATATGGGACATTCGGGAAATGATATGAACGCCTCGCTTTATGTTGCAGAAAATTATGGGGCGAAACATCTGAAAAATTTGAAGACAGTTGTTGTTTCGCTGGATTTTGATTTGTGGCAAAATAAAACAGATTTCTCTGATTACCTGTTCATGAATACTCCAGGTTACATTTATGACAAGAACCATTTCTTCTGGGAAAATGAGGATATGGCTGATTTTTCGCAGATCGTCGAGGCTGTTTCGCCTTTTTCGACGATTGCGATCGAGGTCTACGGACAATCAAGGGGCTGGGTGGGAAATGAAGCGGCTGAATGGGGCGTCCCTTTGGTGGAGTCTGATTCTAATTGGTCTAAGACGCAAGCGCAGGCTCTGGATTGGAACTTGGCTCGTCTAGAATCTTTCGCGAAGGAAATGGACCGTTTGCAAATCAATGTGATCGGGGTGATATTCCCCCAGAATCCCCGTTATCGAGAAACGGGTTCCTGGGGCCGTTACGGCCCTCAGCGTTCTGCCGCCGCAAAGTATATAGAAGCCGTTCAGGCATTGGCTGATCGCATCCCTCATTTTAAGGTTCTTGATGAAAACCGTAACGGAAATCATGATTACATCGACCAGATGGCTCTCAATACGGACCATTTGAGTATCAAAGGTGCAGAACAGTTGACTGCCCGTCTGGATTCCCTGTTAATTACTTTGGAATAGCATAGATGCGGTTGCTGTCGATTGCCGTCATACTTTTTTCCATCTTTCCACTGACCGATACGGATATTTGGTGGCATTTGGCATGTGCCCGGGAGTGGGTGACGACATGGACTCCTGTGCGAGCGCCCGTTGTGAATGTGCATGAATATTTTCAACTGGTGGTGGGCTTTGTTTACAGTCTCGGTGGAGCACCGCTCCTCGTTGCGTTCAAGGCGATTCTTTGGGGCGTCACGTTTACACTTTTCTTGCTGCCGGCCTCCCAAAAATGTCGTTGCGAGACCCGAAAAGTCGCGGCATTCTCTAGTTGCATGAGGCTACCTCTAGTTGCTGTTGTTCTTCTTTTTATATTCCGCTATCATTTTGAGATTCGTCCAGTGCTTTTATCGCTCCTGTTCCTCGGAATCTATTGGAATGTCTTGCCTCGTATTTTTGGAGATTGTCATAGCGATTCCCTCCGGGATGCGGCATTTTCAAGTAACGGTCATCCTGGAGCGCATCGCGCGATGGGATCCAGAGAGCCATTTCAAGATACAATAACTTGTTTTCAATCCTCTAAAACCTGTAAACTGATATTTGTAACTTTAGTCCTTGTCGTTCAATTCCTTTGGTGCAAATGTCAGGGGCTTTATATTCTCGGTCCGTTTTTTGCGTTGCTTGTGCTGCTTGCGAAAATTTGGGATTCTCGCAAAGGTGAAAAAGTTTTTCCGCCAAAGGCTGTTGCGTGGCGCGTCACTTTTGTGGCAGCGTTGTTTGCGATGCCCTTCTTGCACCGTGAGGGATTGAACCTGTTCCTGTATCCGTTCGGCTTGCTGGACCGTCTGTTGGGTATGACTCCTTCTGCTGCAATCTTTGCTAGTGAAATCGCCGAGAACCGCTCGCCGGTTACCTTGCTGCTGGCGGGGGAGAATGCACTCCAAAGTGCCTTGATGATTGTATTGTGCTTGGTTGGAATTTTTTTTGCAATAAAATGTTTCATTTGCCGTAATTCAGAATTCGGAGCTCGGAATTCAGAATTGATATGGCTTATGATAACAGCCATCCTTGCCCTTGTTGCCGAGCGTAACTTTGTGCTGTTCTTACCGGTACTTTTAGCGGCGTTGCCTTATTTTTCACACTCCGCATTTCACATTTCACATTTCACATTCTGCCGCCGACTGCCTACTGTCTACTTCCTACTGCCTACTTTCTTCATCTTGGGTCTCTGGGCGCGTTCCCTTTCCGCCTACGACTATTCTATGGTCGCCTACCAGCGTGTTCCCGTCGAAGCAACGCGGTGGATGCAAGAACATCCGCACCAAGGGCGACTTTTTAATGATGACCGTGCGGGGGGGTACCTTGCCTTTGTAAATCCCGCAGATTCCATTTACATCGATGGAAGGTTCATCCTTAAGACGGCGGACTTTTTTGAGAATTATCTCGCATACGCGACCCATCCGGAGCGATTCCTGTCGGATGCTGATTCCTTAGGCATTGACCGCGCCTTATTCCCGCTGCAGTATTACGCCCGCTGGGACGCCCTGCTGCAGAATCTCGCAAAATCCACCCGCTGGCACCTGGCCTACCGCGACGAATATTTTGCCGTATTCGATAAAAACTAAAAAGAGGTGCGACCTGTGTCGCACCTCCTTCTCTCTCGTTGGTATAACGAACTTACTTGATCTGGAATACGCGCGTCATTTTGGACGAATCCTTAATGATGCGGGCGAAGTACTTGCCTGCAGGGAGGCTTGCGAGTGAGAGTGATCCGCTCACGTTTTCAAGGACCATCAGGCGGTTTCCCTGGAGATTGTAAACTTCGACGGTTGCAGGGGCCCCTGCGATGTGGAGAGTCTTGTTCGCAAAGGTTACACTGTAGTTTAGATCGGACTTTACAAAAATCGGGGTTTCTTCTCCACCATTGCCTCCATTAGAAGAACACTTGGTGTAGCTGGTGGGGTTGGTGGCGAGGTAACCTTTTACGAGGTTGCCCGAAGTGGTGTACTGCAGCGAGGTTTTGCTGGAACCACCCTGGAAGGCGGCAGTTCCTTCGGAAATGTAGGATGCCGACCAGTTCGCCCAGGAGAGCTTGTGCTTGTTCATATAATCCTGCCAACTCTGGTTACGGCCCTGGTTCGGGTCTCCTCCGCCATCGGAGTTGGCCGTTCCCCATTCGGAGACAAACACGGAGAGGCCCGCGTTCATAGCCTTTTCGCCCTTGGTGCCTTCGCAATCGCCTCCCCATGTGGGGTCGCTCCAGTCATAGCTACCGCTCCAGCAGTGGCTGTTGGCATAGTAGTGCAGCGTGTAGGCCGTATTCTTCTTGCTGTCGGTCACTTCGTTGCCGATGGGGGCGTGCGGGTTTTGGTCCCACCTGGGAGTCCCCACGAGAATCAAGTTGTCGGAGTATTCGCGGATGACCGATACGACTTGGTCCGCATAGTTCTTGATGGTTGACCAGGAAATGTCTGTGGGCTCGTTGAACAGTTCAAAAATCACGTTGTCGTACTTGCCATATGTCTGGGCCATCTGCTTGAAGAAGTTCTTGGCCGATTCGGTCTGTTCATTGGCATTGTGCGAGTGCCAGTCAATAATCACGTAGATGTCGTTCTTGATGGCCGCCTCGACGACGGTCTTCATCAAGTTCATCTGTGTTGTGGGATCGGATCCGTAGCCTTTGTAACCGTTGTTCCAGTCTTCGTTGCCTGTAGCCATGGCTGCGCGCACAATCTGGATGTTCATGTCGCGAACCATGGTGGAAACGCCTTCTTCGCTCCAGAATTCAACAGCCTGCGGCATCAGGCTCCAGTAAAGGCTCATGCCACGCACCTGCACTTCGGCGCCGTCCTTGACGCCTTCGCAGCTGCCGTAAATGCGGCCCTGTCCCTGCGAGTTTTTGCCTGTCATTAGCTGCCCGTATTGGCTAACAGGACCCACGCGGGTGGGGGTGATGTTTTGGGCGAGGGCAAAGGAACTGCCCAGAGCTATTGCAGACAAAAGTGCGATTTTTGATAAATGTTTCATCATGAACATCCCTTTTTTTCTTGAAAATAGGTTTTCTGCGTCAAAAATGGAAAAAAAAGAACTTCTTTTTTGTTTACATGTGTGTAATTTGTGAGCGTAATCAAGTTTTTGGGGCTTTGGGTGCCGTTTTTAGGCGGTTTTTGGGGTGGAAATTACTAGATTGCTGGGCATGAAGAATGTGATGAAATTTGCTGTTCCGGCCTTATTGGCTTTCTCGACTGTTTTTGCCCAACAGGGTGCTCCGACGGGTGCCGCTGTCGATCCTACTGCCGACGAACAGAAGGCTCTTTCTGCCCTCAAGGGTAAGCTCGAAGGAGCTATTGTCTGGGCGACAAGCCGTGCAGATTCTCATCATGATATTTGGATTATGAACGCCGATGGCACGAACGCCCGAGCTCTTACGCAGGGAGATAACGTGGACTGGTTTCCGCGCATTTCTCCGGATGGCTCGACGGTGCTCTTTAACCGCAGCAAGGGCGGCTGGGTTCCTGAAAACGATGCCAACTACCCGGAAAAGTGGGACTTGTGGATGGTCGACATTTCGGGTGAAAATGCTCGTAAAGTCGTGGATAACGCCACTTGGGGTACTTGGAGACCCGACGGCAAGTCCATCGTGTTCAGCCGCGCCGGTAAGGTGTTCACTATGGATCTCGCCAGCAAGAAAGAAACGCTTGTGCTCGATGGCGAGAAGGCTTTCAATAAGTCCGGCGTGATTCTGCAGGAACCGAACATGAGTCCCGACGGCAAGCACTTGGCCATTACGCTTCGAGGCTCCATGCGCGAAACGGGCGTGTGGGATCTCGCCAAGTCTCAGTGGACCAAGTCTGGTGACGGTTGCCAGATTGACTGGAACTTTGATGGTAGTAAACTCTACCGTGTGAACCCGACGGGTAACGGTGGCACGGCTGCTCCGAGCGAAATCCTTTGGTTCAGTGCCAAGGATGGCAAGCAGATTGAAAAGGTGGGCTTCTTCGGCATTCCGAAGAATGTGAAACTGATGGACCTGCCCGGTCGCCGCAGTCACGAATATTTCCCGCGCCTTTCTCCCGATGGCAAGTGGCTTGTGTGGGGTGCAACCGACAAGGGTCACGACCACGACCTGTTTGACTACGAACTCTATATCTGGAAGATTGGCGAACCGGTTGAATCGGCAACGCGTATTACGTATCATACAGGTAACGACCGCTGGCCGGACATTTGGCTCGGTAAGGTTCCGGTGAAGGAATCTGTGGCTGACAAGGTTGCCTCTCAGGTGAAGGAAGCTGTCAACGGTGCCGCAAATGCAATTCAGTCAGGCATCAGCGAAGCCAAGATGGATGAACTCATTAAGGCCATCGATCGCTTGACGGACGCCGTAAAGAATTTGGCAAAATAATCTAGTCCTCGCCTGCTCGCTATCCGGGAGTTACCGGAACCGCTCGCTTGTCAAGAACATTTTGCTCGGATTATTGCTTGCTGTTGTTATCCGAACGGATTTTAAAGCACATAATGGCAAACGCCCCGGCGACATTCATGCTCGCTTTGCGGCCCGCCATCGGGATAGTTACCTTCATTGTCGCCTCTGCCATCAGTTCCGGAGCGATTCCTAATTCCTCGTTTCCGAGAATAATGAGGCCTTTCTCGGGCCATGTTACGTTGTTTATGCTCGGGATGTCTTCGCCGGTTTCGAGCGCGATGATTTCGTAGCCGTTTTCCTTGTGCCACTTTACGCAATCGAAGGGCGATTCCCAGCGCTTGATAGGAATCCATTCCTGACAGCCGCGGGCGGCGCTCTTGACCGTTACATGGTCGGGGCCGCAGCTGTAACCGCTCAGGTGGACTCCTTCGAGTCCGAAGCAGTCCGTGCTGCGGATGATGGAACCTACGTTAAAGGCGCTTCTTAGATTGTGAACCAGGACGGCAAACGGGAGCGGAGCTTCGTTGGCGACTTCGCGGTCGCCCGGCTCTTGTTCCAGGTACACGTCGCGTTCGAACCCGAGCCCAGCTCTGGTGCGGAATGTCTTGTACAGGTCAATCATTTGGGCCTGGTTTTTGCCGGTCAGGCGCTCGCTTTCGGGGAGCTTCATCCATTCGGCGTAGGTCTCGAATTCACGCTTGGCTCGGGGTACGTCATCGCCCAATTGTAGGATGATGACACGTAAAAGTTCGGCCATGCGTTTGGCTTTTGAAGTCTCTTTAGTAGCAAGGAATTTCTTCTCGGAAAACATGCTCAAAAAGATAGCTAATGAAGCTGATTTTAACCCCCTTTTTTGAGTAAATTTTCTATCTTTTATCTTACATGCAAGACTATCCGAAGACACGTGTCCTCATCGCAAACGATGATGGAATCCAGAGTGGCTATATGCTCGCTTTGGCGTGTGCGCTTGTCCCTTATGTGGACGTGTGCGTTTTTGCGCCCGAAGTGGAGCAGAGCGGGGTAGGGCACGCCTTTACAGTTCGGCGTGGGCTTT
>JAEEGH010014022.1_pt1 | contig 17672 bp, 9 predicted proteins | sample 9134181 | NCBI WGS metagenome assembly JAEEGH01 (sample SAMN16246544, study PRJNA631951) | gut metagenome | biome: gut microbiome; feature: rumen; material: DP-attached | host: Bos | place: Iran: Karaj | collected 2018-10
TGCAAGACCGGCATGGCAAACAACGCAAGCACAAAAGCACTACGCCACGCAAAAGACTTTAGCGAAACATTCTCCCCCGCTCTGCGAGAATCCCAGATAAAGGCAACCAAAACAAGCAACGCAAAAAGTGGTCCTAAAATGTAAAGCCCCTGGCATTTGCACCAGAACCACTGAATGGCAAGGACTAAAGTTACAGTACCGCAACTAGAGATTGCCACGCCCCTGCGGGGCTCGCAATGACGGTTTTCATTTTCAAACAAAGTGCGACCAATGTTTCCGAGGAAAACACTCGGCAAGACATTCCAATAGATTCCAAGGAACAATAGCGAAAATAGCACCGGGCGCAATTCAAGATGGTAACGGAATATGAAAAGGAGAAAAACCGCAATGACATTCTTTGGCGGTTCGCAGGAACGCAAGAAAAGTGCAAATACGATTCCCCATAACATCGCCTTGAACGCCACCAACAAAGGAGCGCCACCCAGGCCGTAGACAAAGCTCACGACCATTTGAAAGTACTCGTGAACATTCACCACAGGTGTGCGCACTGGCGTCCATGTCGTCACCCATTCACGGGCACACGCCAAATGCCACCAGATATCGGTATCGGTCAGCGGGAAAATCGAAAACAGCGCGGCAAACGCAGCAATGAGTAAAGCCGTCCTGTTCACTGACAAACGCATCTGTTACCTTTCAAGCGTCTTAAGTAAAGAATCCAGACGCTGCGTAATCTGCGCCGCCCCAAGAGCACTCAGGTGATCCGTATTCAGCGCCATCTCGTCGGAATAATCGTGCTTTCCGTTCTTATTTTCATCCATCAAGGTGAAAACCCGATGATGTTTCTGCATTTTTTTCAACGAATCCAGTACCTCGGCCGCCACGGAACGCCTTGGCCCGTAACGTCCCCACGCCCCTGTTTCTTGGTAACGGGGATTCTGTGGAAAAATCACCCCCACGACACGGATGTTCAAGGAATCCATTCGACCGAGAAAATCGTCCAACCGAGCAAGGTTCCACGGAATCTGTTCGGTGCGTTCATCAGTCCAGTTCGAATCGGATTCCACTAGCGGCAAGCCCCATTCCACTTCGCCATTAGCAGAAAATCCGCGAGACGCTTCGTACGCCATTTTCGATGCGGAATAATTTGCCGCGGCATCGACCGCATTCACAAAATCCTTGGGCAGTTCCTCTTTCCAGAAAAAGTGGTTTGCGTCATAGACGTAGCCCGGTGCATTCCGGAAATGTTCATCCGTATACTCTACCGTTGTCTGCCACAGGTCTAGATCAAGTGAAACGACAACCGCCTTTAACTTACTCAGATGGTTTACGCCATAATTTTCAGCAACATATAAAGAGGCATTCAATTCATTACCGGGATGTCCCATATTCAGCGCAAAGCCGGATGTCATCTGCGTTACGGCAATACCGTCCTCGACTCTGGAACTTCCTACGCAAAGGATTTCGACATCATCCTTATACTTCCAGAGCATCGTCATCTTGAAGCCGAGCGCTTCGTGCATCCAGTCCTGCCCACTTACAAAATAAATTCCCGCACTATCCAAATCCAAAAGCGACGTTTCCTTTTCGGCGGTCTCGGTTTTCTTGAACCACAGACACGGATGCCAAAGTTCCTCACCTTCGGCAAGGTCAATCAGAGAAGAATCCTTCAAATTAATCAGGACCATTTTCTGGTGCGCCCCATTTACATTCGCAAGGGAAGCCACCACGAGATTTTCAGAGCCAATCACCCATTCGCTATGGTCAAAAGAATTTCCCGCCGGAGCCCCCACAGACTGAATCAATTCACCCGATGCATCGGCCACAAGCAAACGCTTATGCGTACCATATTTTTCCCCTGCAAAATTTTGCCCTGTCGCTCCGCCAAAATCGAGGAATAAAGTCCGTTTGCTACTATCCTTTGCAAGCGAGACATTGCATGCCTGCAAACGATTGTACCACACAAAATCCTCCGCCTTTTCCGTTACAGAGGAATGCATTTTTGCCACACGCGCACGCAAGAGTTTCGACCCCGAAACGGCGAGGGTATTATCTTCGCTAATGCCTCCATGATAGGCACCGTCAAACAACTTCTGAGGCTTACCAAACTTGCCTTTCTTAAAAGGAACCTGCCACGTAGATTTTTTTCTGAAATCGGCGTCTTCGGTATTGTCTCCGGCATCGGTCACATAAACAATCACCGTATCCCCATTTTCAAGCACTCGCCACCGCGGAATCGCAGCCGATTCCACATTGAGCTTGACCAAGTTTTTCTCTTTACCTTCAAGACTGCGAACATAAACCGTCGACTGTCCCGAAACCCCTTCGAGTCCGGTGCAGAAGGCGACCTTGCTTCCATCGGGAGAAATATCCGGATGGTAGGCATCGATGCCATCATCCATTTCTACCACAGACAAAGTCGCCCCGGAATAATCGATTACAGCCAAATTTCCCGTAAGGTCATTTCGGAAAACGAGTTTCATCTTGTATGTTCCCGACAATGCATGTAGCGTCGTAGAACTTGCAAGGGGAACAATGCGACTTTCTAAAGATTGTCCGTCGTTTCCAAGCCAAGTCGCATGAGGAACCGCACCGAAGGCAAGTCGAAAGCCCACATAGTCCGCACGCGTCGAAGAGGTGACCGTATAGACATCTCCCCGACTATACAAAGTCATGGATTCTGCCAAATTGCGGTAACTTCCGCCTTTCACGACACGCTGTCCCAAGGATCCTCCATCGGGGGCGCCCACGAAATTCAAGACTTCCGTATCGTGAAATTCGCCCAGCCAATCATTCACCCATTCCATCGCGTTTCCGGCCAAGTCGCAAAACTCGTTTGCAACATTCTTTCCACAAACCTTGTGCAGCTTGTAGTCCGAATTTTCGGCATTCCAGCTATTTTCGGGATTCCAGTCCATACTAGCGACGAGCACCCACTCCGCCTCGGTCGGCAAACGAAACGCCTCGACATCCGGGTGATAAGCAAATCCCTCCAAATTCGTGCAATGACGGTCAGAATCAAAAATAGCCGACACATACGTATAAGCCGTATCAAAGCCTTCGGCCTTGCTACGCTCATTGGCAAAAAGAACCGCATCATAATACGTCACGTGGGTCGCCGGAATTTGGGCGTCGGCACAATTCAGCGAAAGTCCCGTAGATTTTTCCATCAGGGAATCAAATTCACCACAGGTCACCTCATGCCTTGCAAGCGAAAAATCGTACCCGAAACGAACGCGCATTTGGGGGCGTTCATTCACCTTGGCCGAAGCCTCGTCTGTACCTAGAACCACCACTTCATCAGTCGCCTTGACAAGGATCATTCCTGCAAGGGAGTCCTCTTCGACAACCGTATCGGCCCCATCTTGCGACAAAGGGCGTTCCGAGTTGGAACAGGCGCCAAGCAAGAGCAAAAGCAATCCGAGCCAAGCAAATTTCATGATCGATTCCTGCTACTTTAACTTTTTCAGTTTGGCATTCAGCCTTAAGGTCAGCTGTTTTGCACCAAGATAACTCAAATGGTCCTTATTGGATGCCATCTCATCGGTATAATCATGGTCGCCCATCTGATTTTCATCCCAAAAGACAAAGTTCGGATATTCCTTGCTCAAGTCATTCAGTTCTTTCAGCAGTTTAGGCGCCTCACTGCGGCGAATTCCATAGCGGCCCAAAGCCCCTGTTTTCTTGTAGCCCGGACTCTGCGGGAAAATCACACCGATGACGTAGACATCTTTTTCCTTCGCCTGCGTCAAGATATTTTTCAGATGCTTCATGTTGGCGTAATAGTACGCAGATCGTTCCGACATCCAGGTACTATCGTTTTCGACCGACGGTTTCGATTCCCACGTACTGGGGTCAGCAGGATTAAATCCGCGAGTTTCGACAAAGTTGCTAAAATAGGATTCCGCCCCCATCGATTCCTCTGTCAGATACACCAACTCATCGGGAGCTCGAGGAACCCAGAATTTATGATCCCTATCATAAACATATCCGGGATAGTTCTTGTATTCCTTGTAAAAGAAATTTGATTCCGTTTTTTCACTGCGATACCACATGTCAATATCCAAAGAGATCACGACATATTTAAGATTTGTCACATGCGGGAATACATAGTTTGTCATCAAATAATCAGATGATGCCATCATATTGGGAACATGCGCCATATTCAAGGCAAAGAACTTTTTGTCAAGCAAACTCGGATTCACACCGTCCAACGGGCGCGAAGACCCCATAATGACGACATTTGCGGTATCCCAGTATTTCCACAATAATTCCATCTTGTAGCGAAGAATCGCAGCCGCCTCCCCGCCCCATTCGTTAAAATAGATTCCGGCACTGTCCAAGTCCAGTTTAATGCCATCCCTAACAAAATGCCTTGGTTTCACCCACAGACACGGGTGCCACAAGTCATCGCCTTCCATAAGTTCAACAATGGAACTATCGGCCAAGTGGACAAGAGCAATCTTTTGATGAGCGCCCTTCGTATTCGTAAGGGTCGCCACCACCAGGCCACTGTCCCCCGAAGCCCATTCGCTATGGTCGAACGTATACCCCTTAGGGGCGGCAACCGTCTGAATCAGGTCTCCACCGTTATCGGTAACGAGCAGGCGTTCATGCGTTCTGTATTTCTTTCCGACAAACTTCTGCCCTGTTTCGCCACCAAAGTCAAGGAACAAGGTTCGCTTGCTTTTATCCTTGGCAAGGGATACATTGCAAGCCTGTTCTCCGTTATACCAGACAAGTTCGTTGATATCCGAAGCGGTTCTCGCGCCCGGCCTTGCCGAACGCGCACGAAGCACCCTTGCTCCAGAAACCGCCAAGAGGTTATCATCACTGATTCCCCCATGATAGGCCCCGTCAAACAATTTTTGCGGTTTACCGAATTTTCCGTTTTCAAATTTCACCTGCCAAGTCGAGGCACCCTTAAATGAGCTTTCATCGGCATTATTGCCGGCATCCGTCACATACACGATTACCGTATCACCGCGTGACACTCGCCAACGCGGAATGGCGGCACTTTCGACATCCAGCTGCACCAAATTGGAACCCTCGACGTCCAGATTGCGGACATAGAGTTTCGATTTTCCCGAAATACCTTCAAGCCCCGTGCAAAAAGCGACCTTGCTTCCGTCGGGCGAAATATCGGGATGATAGGCATCAATCGTATCCACAATTTCAGTCACGGTCAAGTTCACCATGGAATAATCCACATAGGCGATATTGCCCGTCAGTTCATTGCGGAACGCAAGCTTTGCCTTATAGGTTCCAGCCAAAGAACGCAATTTTGTCGAGTGAACCAAGGGAACGACACGTGTCGTTGCGGCGTTTCCATCGGCAGCAATCCACACGGCATTCGGAATGGAACCGTACGCAAGACGGAACCCCACGTAGTCGGCACGCGTCGAAGACGTCACCATATAAACGTCGCCACGGCCATACGACGTAATCGATTCCGACGTATTCTTATAGCTACCGCCTTTCACGATGCGCTGTCCAAACGAGCCTCCATCGGGGGCACCCACATAGTTCACGACAGTCGTATCGCGGAAATATCCAAGCCAGTCATTCACCCATTCCATCGCATTTCCAAGCATATCGCATACAATGGTACTTGTGTCCGCCAAGCTGCATACCTTGTGCAGCTTGTAATCCGAATTGTCCGCCGTCCAAGCGAAAGCGGGGTCCCAGTTAGATCTTGCGACCAGCATCCATTCCGCTTCTGTCGGCAAACGGTATGCATTGACTTCGGGGTGGAAAGCGAATCCTTCTAGGCTGGTGCAATGTTTCTGGTTGTCAAAATAGGCATGGATGTAGGTGTAAGCCGTATCGAGATCTTCGGCCTTGCTGCGTTCGTTCGCAAAAAGGACCGCATCGTAAAAAGTCAAATCCGTCGCCGGGAAATTACTCCCGTCACAGTCCAGCACAAGCTTTGTTGCAGAATGCATCAGGGAATTGAATTCCTTGCAGGTCACCTCATGACGGCCTATGGAAAAAGAGTAATCCAGCGACACCTGCATTTGCGGGCGTTCATCGGATTTTGCATACCGATCGTTTGTCCCTAACGAAATCGAGGCATTTTTCATTTGCACCCGAATCATGCCGTCAAGCGTATCCTGAGTAAAGTAGGCGTCCGAATCATTCGACGATGTGACTCGTTCAGAATTGGAACACCCTACACCCAAGAACAGGGAGGCGGCAATCAAAAAGAACAATACGACACGGTTCATTTTTTCTCCAATTTTTCAAGTAGCAGATTCAGGCGTTCCGTAAACTGTTCGGCACCCTTTTTACTCATGTGATCCTTATTGTTCGCCATGGAATCGTCATAATCATGGTCGCCCATCTGATTTTCGTCCCAGTAGACAAAATGAGGATACTCTTTTTCCAAATCCTGAAGTTCCTTCAAAAGTGCAGGTGCTTCGCTTCTACGAATTCCATAACGTCCAAAGGCTCCCGTTTTCTTAAAGTTCGGGCTTTGCGGGAAAACCACGCCAATGACATAGACACCCCGTTTTTCGGCCATCTTCAGGATATTTTCCAAATGACCGAATGCAGCCCTGTAATTGGAAGAAAGGTAATCCATCCAGGTGCTGTCATATTCAACCGTCGGATTTTCCTCCCAGCTGATCGATTCCGCATAGCAATAGCCGGAATAATACCTGAACATCTCCGCGAGGTCATTTACCCCGTAAGACTCGGTCGTCATTTCGCTTAAACCTTCGGGAACCCCCGATTTCCAGAAGTCATGGTTTTCATCGTAGACATAGCCGGGATACTTCTTGTACTCGGAATAGAAGAAATTATAGTCGCTAGTTTCGTCATGATACCACAAGTCAATATCAAGCGAGATAACTAGGTATTTCAGATTCGACACGTGCGGGAAAACATAATTTTCGACAATGTATTCCGACGACGCCATCATATTGGGAACATTCGTCAGGTTCAGCGTTCTGAATTCAGGGCGCATCTTATTCGGCAAAATGGCCTGCTGCGGCCGCGAGGAGCCCACCACGATGACACTTGCCGAATCCCTGTAATTCCAAAGCAGTTCCATCTTGTACCTAAAGATCATCGCCGTAAGGTCTCCGTCTTCGGTCAGGTAAAATCCCGCACTGTCGGCGTCTAGCGAGACATTTTCCGACGACGCATTAAACCGTTTAATCCAAAGGCACGGATGCCACAGTTCGTCCCCTTCGGCAAGATCCACAATCGTAGAATCCGTCAAATTCACAAGTACAATTTTTTGATGCACCCCGTTTGCGTTCACCAGGGTCGCTACCGCAAGGTTTTTCCCACCTAAATCCCATTCGCTATGGTCAAAGGTGTAACCTGCCGGGACACCAACCGACTGCACCAATTTTCCCGACGCATTTACGACAAGCAGGCGCTCGTGAGTCCTGTAGTTTTCACCGACGAACTTTCGCCCCTTCTTTCCGCCAAAGTCAAGGAAAAGCGTCCGCTTGCTACTATCTTTTGCCATAGATACATTACAGGCCTGTTCTTCAGCGTACCATACCGTATCAAGTGAGGTTTCCGTCGTTTTCGACTTCGCGGCCCCCGACTTCACCATGTGCGACCGCAAAAGACGCGCCCCCGTGACGGCGAGCGTATTGTCTTCGCTAATTCCACCATGATAGGCACCGTCAAAAAGTTTTTGAGGCTTTCCGAACTTGCCTTTTGAAAATTTTACCTGCCAGGTCGATGATGCCATAAAAGCCGATTCATCGTTATTGACCCCTGCATCGTTCACATAGACAATAACAGTATCGCCGTTCGCCAATACACGCCAACGCGGGATAGCGGCACTTTCGACTTTCAGCTTTACAAGGTTCGAGCCCTCCGCATTCAGGTCGCGTACATAAAGTTCCGACTTGCCGCCCACTCCCTCGAACTTGGTACAGAAAGCCACTTTTTCACCATCGGGTGAAATATCTGGATGATACGCATCGATTGTGTCTACGATTTCAGTCACGGAAAGGATTCCGCCCGCATAGTCAATATAGGCGATATTTCCCGAAAGATCATTCCTGAAAGCAAGCTTCGCCTTGTACGTCCCCGTATGGGAGCGAAGCGTTACCGCATTTGCAAGGGGAACAATCCTGCTTGTCGTCGCCCGGCCATCATCCCCCATCCACACGGCATTCGGAACATCACCGAAAGCAAGTCGAAAACCTACATAATCGGCCCGAGTCGAAGACGTAACCGTATACACATCGCCACGCCCGTACAGCGTGATCGATTCGGCCATATTCTGAAAACTCCCCCCTTTCACGATACGCACCCCTAGAGCACCCCCATCGGGCGCCCCCACAAAATTCACGACGGCAGTGTCGCGGAAATGTCCAAGCCAGTCATTCACCCATTCCATCGCATTTCCGACCATATCGCACACGGGTACATCTTCTGAAACCTTGCGGCATACAGAGTGCAACTTGTAATCGGAATTGTCGGCAGTCCAGCCCTCGGCTAAATTCCAGTACATTCCCGCCACGAGCACCCATTCCGCTTCGGTCGGCAGGCGGTAAGATTTCGTTGCCGGGTGAAAGGCAAAGCCTTCCAGACTCGTGCAATGCTTTTCGGAATCAAAGACCGCGGAACGGTAGGTGTAGGCCGTATCGAATTTTTCTTTCTTGCTGCGTTCGTTTGCAAAAAGAACCGCATCGTAATAGGTCAAGTTCGTTGCAGGAATACTGTCGTTTTCACATTCGAGGGAAAGTCCCGTCGATTTTTTCATCAGTGTATTGAACTCACCACAAGTCACCTCATGGCGGCCTATGGAAAAATCATAATCCAGGGACACCTGCATCCGGGGGCGTTCCTCGGAGCGAACCAAGGAATCATTCGTCCCTAAATAAAGCACCTGTTCGTTAGTCTTTACCCGAACCATACCCATAAGGGAATCTTCCACTACGGATATTTCGGAATCCGCACTGGACGACACGCTCCCTGAATCGGAACAGGAAACAAAAAAAAGCAAAAGCAATAGGAACAGAGCCTTCAGCATCGCTAAAAAATAGCAATTTAAGGAGGCTTACTTTATTTAAAGGTGGTCAGGCAAACGGCTTTTCGCGATTTCCTGATTCGCCTTGATTCCCGGATACTCCGGAAAGAACGTTTCGGCCATGCGGTACCACGTCAAGGCGCGCCGCAAGTCGGAATCCAGATAGAGGTTTCCCATGTTAAAGGCGGCAAGCCCCACAAACTGCGTCGACGACAAGGGCATGAATTCTAGCCCCGTCCAAGGGCCGTTCCGGTATTTTCCGCGATATTCTTCGTCGGTATAGCGGAAACCTTCGCGATTGGGTTCCAGATTTTGCACCGTCGAAGAATCTTCCCCATAACGAAGGAACACATGCCCCGGCAACATCACCACCGAAAGCGGAATATGCCTAGCCTCGGCCACCATCATCGCAAGCCACGAAAGCCCCATGCAACCGGATTTTTTAGTTTGCAAGACACGCATCGGAAGTATCGCATTTTCGGATACGGCAGGCTCCCCTGCGCCAGCGAATTCAAGTTTCCAATACTCCCACAAGAGTCGCTTCAGGCTCTGCAAGGTATCACCAGACGCCTTCAGCGAACTGTCGTAAAAGGCAAGCCCCCCGCTCCACGCCGCCACGGAATCGAGGCAGCCGGGCATACGGTCTTCAAATGAGCACGCCGCGTCGCGAAAGCCCATATTTTCGGCCCGGCCGCTCCAAAGCACAAGCGCCAGTGACGCCGCAAACACGATAATTAGCGTCGGCCAAAACAGGCGCTTCGCAAGACGGGATAACCTAGAGAACATCCTAAACTACAATCCATCCCATTCCATCGGAGATTGCCAGAAGTCGCGAGCAGTCATCATGTAAATCACGAGGCGTTTACTCTGCATATCCTTCTTCATTTTCATCATGCGGTGATACACACCGGGGCCGCCCCCCCAGCTCGTAAGTACCTGCACGTCAAGTCCCGTCGCATAAGCGAGGAGCGAACCCGGACCACCACTTTTCTGATCGACCGATTCAAAGACGCCCGTAAACGAATCACCCATCAAAAGAATCGGGGCATTTTTTCCGCCTTTGTAAGGTTCAGAACCCTTGAAAATCTTCATCACAGACAAAGTATCTGCCGGATATTTAGCCTTTTCGGCATCGGGCAAATGAGCCACCAGGTCCCCTTCGCGAAGGGTAGTCGTCTCCTGCATATTGAGCGACCCCGGCTGCGCCCCCGATTCAGCGTACCAGGAATACTGCGTGACACGGGCGGCAAGCTGTTCCATCGCGGCAAGCATTCCCGGAAGCGCCCAGTGCGTATCGTAACGTTGATAGCTATAGCGCGGAGGTTCGTCACCCGACTTCGCTGCCATTAGCGCCGGGTAAACATCCAAAACGTCGAGACCCGCAGCAAGCATTTCACGGGTGAATTCACGACCGGCAGGGTTCACGCAGAGGTCTGCGGCAGTCCCTTCGACAAGTCGTTCCCCATAGATTTCTTCCTTGACAGGAATCGGCACCACCAGCAGCTGCACACCAAGCGAATCCAGGTACTTCTTGAGTTCCAAGAGGCGCGGAAGCGGATTATGCAACGAGTCCTGGGCCGAAATTTTGTCCGCAAGCAGATAATTGGCGTTACGCCTGAACCAAAGCATTCCATTAGACGCCCAGGCGTTCTGCTCCTTGGGGAGCTTTTTCAGCGTCTTCGAGAGATTCTCCTTAAACTTTTTAGTCGCATCATTTGCAGGGCATGTTCCTTCGAGCGAGGCCAATGTTTCCAGGCGGAACGTGGAACTCGTATCAAGGACGCGGTTCACCGGAACGACTTCACCTACTGCAGCCAGGGAATCCGCTACCGCTTTGGCACGCAAGGCCTCGTCACTCAACCGAAACGCCGGAACATCGAAAGCGATCCACATCGGGGTCCCCATCGGATTTCCGCGCATCACCGCAAACGGTCGACTCTCCTTGAGAGACTCCCAGGGAGCACCCGGCGTATGCGGTTCCAGGTCGGTATTGAGCGTCGGGTACCAGTAAGAAGACAACGTCCGAGCCCAATTCAAGGCGTCTTCGGCAGACATTTCTGCCGTCAAGTAATAATTCAGGATTTCAGCTGTTTCGCCACGCGACACGTGCTTCAGTTTTCCGTAGAACGCCGTACGCCCCGTCCACACCGCAGGCATCACCTCGGCCCACCACTGCACCGAGCCGTCACTCATGGGAATTCCCCAAAGGCGCGACACCGTCTGGAAAGCCCTGAACACCTCAGGTTCACCCCACTTGACCGCCTCAACTTCGTTCAAAAGAACCGTCAGCGAATCGTTTCCGGTCTGGGCATAAAGAAGTTTCGCCAAGGGTTCCCAAGCCAATGGTTGGCGCCCTGCGACAGCGGCCGGTTCATATTCCGTAAGGGAATCTAGCATCGGAAACGGGTAATCCCCTATTGCAGTCCCCGACATTTTTCCTGTATAGTTTTCGGGCTTTTCCTCTTTTCCGGCATAGCGAATCGGATTGGCAAAATAAGCCGCAAAATCGAGGGCCGCCAAGGTCGGCCGGTCAATGACTCTAGCCTGCCTATCGGCATCCGCGATTTTCATTTCGAACACCGTCACCGGAGTGGAAGGGACCGGAGGCAAAGCCTGCGGAGGAACCGACTCCGTTTCTAAAGCAGTCTCATTTTCAGGAACGGGTTCATCGGTTGAAGGCTGCTGCTTGTTCGAAGCACAAGAAAGAAGCGTAAGTGAGAAAGACATAGAAACTGCAACGGCAGTTCCTCTAAGGCAAGATCTGTATATATCGTGTTTCACGGCCTGAATATAAAAAAAGCAGGGCCAGGGCTGCGAGAAACTCCCTTTTTTTACGTTTTTCAAGCTCACCGCCCCTCGTTAGACGCCTAGCCACAAGAAATAACTTAACTATGTGATATTCAACGACTTACGGTGCCAGTCCAACGTTATTTTTTTATATTTTTTCCTTAAACCGCTCGACTTATCAACAACCGGAGCAATTTTTTCTAAATTTGAGAGCCTAATTGTTGATAGATTCGATTCACCTGTGGAAAAGGACGAGAAATGCAAGCCGAATGGGAAAGATGTTTGAATTACCTCCGTGGAATGCTTTCGGACACGGTCTATAAGACCTATTTCGCACAGACCAAGCTCACCAGTCTGACCACAGGCCACGCCGTCGTCTCTGTCCCTCCCGGACTGGACACCGCAGTCTATTCCGCATACAAGGAACTTATCCGACTCGCCTGGCGCGAAGTCACGCACGACGAATCGGCAATAGAATTCGATTTCCAGCAGCAAGAAGCCGTGGCTCAGCCGCAGGTTTCCACCAACAGTTTCCGCGACTTTATCAAGCCGAGCATTCCGCTGTCGGGTTCTTTCCGCTTCGAAAACTTTGTGCCCGGTGACAAGGCTCAACTCGCATTCAACGCCGCTCTCGCCGTTGCACGTAACCCCGACGGAACGCAGTACAACCCGCTGTTTATTTACGGTTCTTCGGGACTTGGTAAGACGCACCTTTTGCAGGCGATTGGCAACTACATCTTGGAAGAAGACCCGACCAAGCGCGTGTGCTACCTGACTTCCGAAGACTTTTCTCAGCAGTACATGAAGTGCCTGCGCGAACAGCGCATCACCGAAATGTCGGACTTCTACAGAAACGACGTCGACATTCTCCTTATCGACGATATTCAGAACTGGACCGGCAAATACGAAACGCAGAACGAATTTTTCTTGATCTTCAACGCGCTGCATCAGGCTGGAAAGCAGATCGTGCTCACTTCCGATGCGCCCGCCGCCGAAGTCAAGAACCTCTCCGACCGCCTCGTCAGCCGCTTTGCCTGGGGCCTTACCGTAGACATCCAGCCGCCTGACGTTGAAACTCGCGAAGCCATTCTTCACAAGAAGGCAGAAGAACGCCACCTGGAAATCAGCGACGAAGTGTTGCACTACCTCGCCGAAAGCATCGCAAGCAACGTGCGTTGCCTCGAAAGTGCCATCATCAAGCTCACGCTGCAGTCGAGTCTGATGAGTCACGATATCGACATGAACATTGCGCAGAAGGTGGTCGCCGAAATTGCACCGACGCTTCGTCGCCGCGTAAGCCTCGACGCCGTATTGCACACCGTTTCCAAGCATTACGAAGTTCCCGAAGCCAAGCTCACCGAATCGGGCCGCGGCACCAAGGAAATTTCAAAGGCACGTCAGGTCGCCATGTACCTGATGCGCGAATGCTCCCCCATCAGCCTGCAGAGCATCGGCTCGCGCTTTGGCGGAAAGGACCACTCCACCGTTGTTCACGCCATCAAGAGCGTGAAAAAGGAAATGGAGACGGATCCGAGCTTCGCAAGACTCATCGAAAGCCTCAAAAATTCGATTCACGACTAACAGTTGGCCCTTCGACAAGCTCACTTCGGCCATGCTCAGTGCAGGCAGGGACCTACACAGTTGTCAAAACTCTAGGTTAACAAATCTCGACTAGAGATCCTTCGACTACGCCTAACGGCTCCGCTCAGGATGACACGGCGTGTCTGCTCTAATTATTATTTCTTCTTGGATTTCTTTGCGGATTTCTGCTTGGCTTTCTTTTCTTTCGCCTTGCGGGCTTTTTCTGCCTTCTTGGCCTCGCGTTCAGCCTTTAGGGCTTCCTGTTCGGCCTTCTGAGCTTCGGCAAGAGCCTTTTCCGCTTCAAGCCTAGCCTTCTGGGCATCCAACTTCGCCTGTTCCGCCTTTTCAAGAGCAGCCTGTTCCGCGCTCGTATCTGGAGCGGCCTGTGGAGCACTTTGTTGAACAGGGGCAGGCTCAGCAGGTTTCTCTGCGGGAACGGGTTCAGCAACAGCATTCGCCTGTTTCACCGAATCTTCCGCAGCCTTCTGCATTTTTGCATTCTGTTCCCGTTCCGCTTCAATCTTACGTTCTTCTTCGGCAACGGCCTTTTCCTTGGCGATGCGGGCAAGTTCGGCGGCCTTCGCAATCTTTTTCACGGCAGCAGAATCCAGATCGGGGCAAATCAGGCTCACGTCACCCTTCTGCCCGTCGGCACATTCCATTTTGCCCTGGAACGCGCCCATCTTGTAAGTTCCCCACTGCTTTTTGACAAGACGTTCGGTATAGCAGACTGCACGCCCCGGCATCCAATAATAACAGGTATCCTTGGCGGTCCAGAAAGTGACGAGGCCATTCGGAAGTCCCTTATGGAAAACACCACCAAAATCACCGAAATCAACAAAACCCTCAAGATCGTCGGCGTTAAAGGTCAACGTCACGTTTTTCTTCTTGTAAGGGTTAAAAATCGTCATACGGCCATGCTTCGCGTTACGCTTATAAGGAATTTCGGCCATCAGGAATCCCCTATCAGAAAACATGCGCACGGTTCCATTCACAAATCCCTGCGTGTAAGGGACTTCCAGGTGCTTGAAGTAGTAATTCGTATCGACGCGGTCCGAAACATTGGAACGGTAGAACTTGGCAACGCCGTCACGCTTGCCGCGCTTATATACAGACGTCCACGCCACCTTTCCCCATTCCGGTCCTTGGCGTTTCGGGTAGTTAGGATCGTTCATATAACCAATTTCTTCGCCATGAATGAGTCCGTTTTCATCTACATGGCGCACGTTTTCGACATAGCCGTTCGAAGCAAAGCCCGTCAACACACCCTTATCTAGGCAACGGATATCACTGAAATCCGTAAAGCGGCCAATCGCACTCGGAATCAGCTTGGGAGGAAGCCCCGAAATATGGAACAGGGACGGATCGCGACGGTCCTTCACAATCGAAAGATCCGGACGTTCATGCAAGTTGTAGAAACAGCTCACGGAATCAAGCCTGTCCTTGTGATCTTCCACATATTTGCCAAACGGGGTCTGAGAATGATCCTCTTCAAAGGAAAGCGCCACCATACCTTCCATGGCCCCGCCCTTCGCAAAGTCCTTAAGAACCGGAGCAGACTCCTTGACATGGTCCATGCACTGGGCAATGAAGAAATCCATGGAGCAGGAATACCCCTTGGGGCAAGACAACAGGCGTGGCTTGGGGAGATCCCACACCTTTACGATCTTTTTGCCTTCGTCGTTTGCACGCCATCCAAAGCCACCCTTTTCGCGAACCGTATAACAGCCGCAAAGATTGGCATCATCACGGATAAGTTTCAGGCGGTTACGTTCCCTAGGTACTACCGTCGAGGACTGTTCCACCCAGCAATCAAAGTATTCAAAATGATTGACATCGTACATACCGGGGGTATTGGCAGCATCGGCAGAATCCACGGCGGCAAGGGCATCTTCGAAGTCATCGGCAAACGAAAGTGTCGAGGCGAGCGAAAATGCGGCGACAATTTTCAACGAAAGCAATCTCATAGTACGTCAAATTTAATTTTATATCAGGCCATTGTCTTGTAAAACTTTTTTACAAACTAGAATCCGAGGACCGCCTCCGAAATTTCGTTCGCTTCATCGGAATAGTCGTCGGCATAGTCTGGGATAAACTCGCCCCAGCCATCACTGGTGCCACAACCGACCCCCACATCTAGGGAAGACCACTTGAAGGCACCAAAAACACGTTCAAATCGTTCCATCAAGTCCGCAAAGAACTCCTCGGGGAATTCGTCTTCAATGAGTACCGAACCGTCCATCGCCAAAAGTTCCCCCTCGGGAAGCTCTTCGAAACGACATTCGTACTCGTCCATCATCACGTCATCTACCGAATACCAGTCGCCAGAATCTTCACCGGGCAGGTCCATTTCCAGATACTGCTCCATCAAGGAATCGTATACGGCAGAAAGTTCATCGGTCGTTCCGACAAAACGCATCAGGATTCTACAACTCATAAAATCTCCATTAGAGCCCTAAATATAACCGTTTTCCGACATTTTCTTTAGAAAGACGGTTCCAAAGTAGCCTCTCAAAGCCGCCAGCAACTTCAAAAACGGAACTTTTCACCCCGTCAAATGGTAAAATATCACACAAAAACCACAAAAATAACATTTTCATAAGATTTTTTCACGTTTTGGGGTTGCCGGAGCCCCCGAAATTTTATACCTTATAGTGCAGAACTCTTTGTTCTCCTCCTAACCCCCAAAAAACTGGCTCGGCTCTGCTGGGCCAGTTTTTTTAGCAGAAAAATGCTATTTTTAGGACACTATGAAAAAGTCAGTACCTATTACGCTGCTCACCGGTTACCTCGGAGCCGGAAAAACCACCCTCCTCAATTTTGTACTTAATAACCAGCAGGGTTACCACGTCGCCGTCATCGTAAATGACATCGGCGAAGTGAACATCGACCAGACCCTCATCGAAAAGGGCGGAAACATCACTAAAGAAGACTCCGGCAAGGTGGTGCCGCTTTCGAACGGTTGCATCTGCTGCAGCCTGAAGACCGACCTCTTGGAACAAATCGCCGAACTTCTGGAAATGGGCAAGTTCGACTACATCTTGATTGAAGCAAGCGGCATCTGCGAACCGATTCCTATCGCACAGACCATCTGCATGGCAGGCGCCCAGCTCCAGAGCCGCGACGGCCGCCCGCTCCCCTGCCACCTGGACAACATCGTGTCCGTGGTAGACGTGGCACGCCTCGCTGACGAATTCGCCGGCGGACAGAAACTGCTCGACAAGGATCTCGAAGAAGAAGACATCGCCAACCTACTAATTCAGCAGATTGAATTCTGCAACACCATCGTGATGAACAAGGTTGATAGTTTGTCTAAAACCGACCTTGAACACGTGAAGGCCGTGGTGCGCGCTTTGCAGCCCGACGCCAAGATGATCGAGACGAATTACGGCAAGGTCGACATGAAGGATATCTTGGACACCAAGCAATTCAACTTCGAAAAGGTCGGAAATTCCGCTGCCTGGGCCAAGGAACTCATGAAGGAAACGTCCCCCGAAGATGAAAATGATGATGACCATGACGAACACGAACATCATCACCACGACCATGACGATGATGATCATGATGAGCATGAGCATCACCACCATCATGACGACGACCATGACCACGAAGATCATAGTCACTGCGACCATGAACACGGCGTGTGCCATTGTGGCCACCACCACGACAAGGATCATCCGCATGGTGACGAATACGGCATCGGAACGTTCGTGTACGAACGTCGCCGTCCGCTGATCCGTGAACGTTTCGAAGTGTTGCTCGACGACTACCCGACCAGCATTATCCGCACCAAGGGTCTCGTGTGGTTCGAAGACGAACGCGACAACAGCTACCTGTTCGAACAGGCCGGCAAGCAGGCGTCCGCCCAGAATTTCGGACCGTGGTTCGCTAGCGAAAGCGAAGCCGAACAGAAGCGCATCCTGCGTGAAAATCCGGACTTGCTCAAGGTGTGGGACGAAAAGTACGGCGACCGCATTATCCGCCTCGTCTTTATCGGCCAGCACATGGACAAGAAGAAGATTATCGCTGCAATGGACAGCTGCTTGGGCGAATAAAAAGACCGGACTGGCTAATCCCTGCAGATTCCTTGCGCTGGAGCCAGTCCTCTCGCCACCGCCCCTGTTTAATAACAGGGGCTTTGTGGCTCACAAAAGACCGAGCTGGCTAAACAAGACCGTTCGCGCCAATTCAGGATAAGTCCGCACCTAAATGGTGTGGACTTTTTTCTATCTTTACGCCCGAAAATTCAACCTAAAACCCGAAGAGACTATGCTTTTCAATTTCGACATGATCCAGGGCGTCTATG
>JAEEGH010014023.1_pt1 | contig 17670 bp, 11 predicted proteins | sample 9134181 | NCBI WGS metagenome assembly JAEEGH01 (sample SAMN16246544, study PRJNA631951) | gut metagenome | biome: gut microbiome; feature: rumen; material: DP-attached | host: Bos | place: Iran: Karaj | collected 2018-10
TAGGTATTTACCCGCTCCTGAGTTGTTCAAAAATAGAACATTCACAATTAAGAAAGGCAAACATTATCAATTAGATGACTTAAGAAGAAAATTAATCGCTAATGGTTATGCTTGTGTTAATAAAGTTGATCAATCGTTACAGTTTGCCATTAGAGGTGATGTTTTAGATATCTTCTCCGTTAATAATGATAATCCAGTGCGTATTGAATTCTTCGATGATGAAGTAGAAAGCATGCGCTATTTTGATTTAGCTAAACAAACATCTATTGGCATGTTAGAGGAAGTCACTATCTTACCAGCTTCTGACATCTTGTTTAGCGATGAAGAAAAACTAAACTGCACTGAAAAACTTTATAAGAATTTAGAGAAAGATAAAGATGTCCTTGGACTAACACTTTTTGAAAAATTAAGGGACACGGTAGATGATTTAGCCTTTACTTTAAGTGAAGGACAGATTGATGAAAAGTTCTATAAATACTATGGCTATTTAACCGATAATCATTATTCAATTTTTGATTATTGTTCTAACTATAAAAAAGTCTTTGTGGACTATAACGGCATCATTGCGTCTCATAAGATGCTGCAAAATGACTCACATGTTTATTTAGATGAGTTATATGAAAATGGTAAAGCCTTATCAAGATTAGAAATCTATCAAGATATCAATCGTCTAGTGGATTTTAACCATAACATCACAACATCAAACCTCATTGATTCACCTTCTGCAATTACTTTCCCAGTGAAAGCTGTGCCTTTCCAAGCCAGTAAGAAATCAGATGCGATTAATATTATCTTTTCCTATATCAATGATGGCTATCAAATCGTGTTAGCTCTCAATAACAAAGAACATATCCATTTAGCGGAACAAATTTTAGACTTCCAACACATTAAATACCAAGTCGTGGATGGCTTTGATCTACCAAAAGAAGGCAAGGTGGGTATCAGTTTAATCAATTTAAGTAGTGGTTTTGTTTTAAGTGAAGAAAAGATTGTTTATCTAACTTCCGCGGAACTATTTAATGAAAAAGTTAGAACCGCGAGATTTGATAATAGATTTAAAGAAGCCACAATTCTTAGAAGTTATGAAGAACTTGAACCAGGTGATTATGTTGTTCATGAATATCAAGGCATTGGTCAATTTATCGCTCTTCAAACTTTAGAGATTGAAGGCGTTCATAAAGATTATTTAAAAATAGCGTATTGGGGTAATGAATTCTTATATGTACCTTTAGCCCAATTCCAACTCGTGAGAAAGTATTTGGGCAAAGAAGGAATGACTCCACGTCTTTCTCATTTGCACACCAAAGATTGGGAAAACACTAAAAAGAAAGTTAAGGCACGTATCAACGATTTAGCGGAACGCCTGATGCAGTTATATGTGGAAAGAAGTAAGATTCAAGGCTTCTCTTTCCAACCAGATGATGAATTCCAAAAACAGTTTGAAGATGAGTTTGAATATGAACTCACCAAGGATCAGCAAAGAGCTTTAGATGAAATCAAAAAAGATATGGAATCTTCTTCTCCAATGGACCGCTTATTATGTGGTGACGTTGGTTTTGGTAAAACCGAAGTCGCTTTTAGAGCGGCGTTCAAAGCCATCCTTTCTGGTAAACAAGTCGCTATTCTTTGCCCAACCACATTACTGGCAAGACAACACTACGAATTAGCGTTAAAACGTTTCGCTAATTTTGATGTGAACATCGCTATTTTCTCTCGTTTAATTACTAAAAAGATCCAAACAAAGTTTGAAAAAGAAGTTGAAGAAGGCAAAGCTCATTTAATCATAGGCACGCATCGCTTGCTTTCTAAGAATCTCCACTTTAAAGAATTGGGCTTATTAATCGTTGATGAAGAGCAAAGATTTGGTGTGGAACAAAAAGAAAGAATTAAAGAACTTAAGAAGGATATTGATGTGTTAACTTTATCAGCGACACCGATTCCACGTACCTTACAAATATCATTAATTGGTGTCAGAAGTATGTCTAAAATTGATACACCTCCGCAAGATAGAATGCCAATTCAAACATACGTCACCCCATTTAGGATGGATGTCGTTAAAGAATTAATCGAAAGAGAATTAGGAAGAAACGGACAAGTCTTCTTCTTACATAACAATATCGCTACTTTATATAACCGCGTGGCTGTTTTACAAAAAATGATGCCTAATGTCATCTTTGGTGTGGCACATGGCAAGATGGATAGAGATGATATCGAAGATGTGATGATGAGATTCTACGAAGGACAAATCGATGTTTTGGTGTCCACATCCATCATTGAAAACGGTATTGATGTGCCTAACGCTAATATGATTATCGTTGAAGATAGCGAAAACTATGGTCTTTCTCAACTCTATCAAATTAAAGGACGTGTTGGCCGTTCTTCGCGTATCGCCTATGCCTATCTTATGTATAGTGAGTACAAGGTTTTAAACGAAAAAGCCCAGAAGAGATTAAAGGCTTTACAAGATTTCACTGAACTCGGCAGTGGTTATAAGATTGCTCAACGCGACTTAATGATTAGAGGCGCTGGTGATATTTTAGGTCCTGAACAAGCGGGCTTTATCGATTCCATTGGTTTAGACATGTATATCAAACTTCTTAATGAGGCCATCAAAGAAAAGATGGATGGTGAAATTGAAGAAGAAAATGTTGATATCAATCCAGTCTTAAATGTCGATGCCTATATTCCAAATAGTTACGCTAAAGAAGGGGATAAGATTGAACTATATCAAGAAATCTTACATGCCTCCACTTTAGATAGTCTCGTTTCTATTAAAGAAAAGACCAGAGATGTCTATGGTAGATTACCTGAAGAAGTTGAACTATTATTCGTTAAGAGAAACATCGATTTACTAAGTAAAGATGCAAAAGTTTTAAAACTAGAAGAGAAACCAAAACTAGTGGAAATCAAACTTGGTGATGAGTACATCAACATCAAAGGAATAGGAAATATTCTCTTTGAAGCACTGATTCCATTTTTAGCTTTTGTAAAAATAAGTTATGCTAATAATGTCTTCAAAATACAATTAACTAAACGTAAAACCTGGATGTCAGACTTAGAAGGCATTCTTAGAAGTCTTTTAGAAATCCAAAATCATTTTGTCGCCAAAGGAATCGAATAACATGAGATTAGACTTAGTTTTAAAGCTTTCCGGATTAATTAAAAGAAGAACCGTCGCTAAAGAGTTAGCGGATCGCGGTCGTATTTTGATTAACGACAAAGTCGCCAAACCATCTAGCGAAGTTAAAGAAGGCGATATTTTGGAACTCAAACTTGGTAATCGCGTTTTAGTGGTTGAGATTAGTTTTGAACTCAGATACAAAAAAGAATTTCCAGTATATAAAGAAGTGTTAACAAAGAAGGTGAATTGCGATGCTTAACTTAGAAAAAAATAAACATTATTTACTTGCCTGTTCGTTCGGTCCTGACTCAATGGCCTTGTTTGATATGTTATTAAAAGAAGGTTATAAGTTTTCAGTCGCCCACGTCAATTATCATTTAAGAAAAGAAGCCAATGAGGAAGAATCAAAATTAAGAGACTTCTGCTTCGATCATAGCATCGGTATTTATGTAAAAGATGTAGATGAAGGCTTAGGGGATAGCAACTTAGAAAAGAAATGCCGTGATATCCGCTACAACTTCTTCATCAATGTGGTGAAAGAAAATCACTTTGATGCTTTACTAGTGGCCCACCAAGAAGATGACCTAATTGAGACATTCCTCATGCAAAAACGACGCAAAAACCTAGTGAATTACTTTGGCATTAAGGAAATTTCCTATTTCTCTGACATCGAAATCATCCGTCCATTATTAAGATATAGAAAAGAAGAATTATTAATGTACTGCCGTATGTTCAATGTTCCATACGCCATTGATAAAACCAATCTTGAAGATCACTTTTTACGCAATCAAATTAGACATTCAGTGGTGGAGAAATTATCCCCAATTGAAAGAAAAGATATTCTTAGTGAAATCGACCAAGCTAACGAAAAATTATCACAAATCTTCATCACAATTTCTAAGATTAAAGACAATAGTGTGGAAGAATATTTGAGGTTAAATGAAGTTGAGTTCTTATACGCTCTTGTGGCCTTAGGTCGTAAGCTTAAACCAGATTTCATTATTTCTAAAAAACAAGGTGAAGAATTAAGAAAAGTTCTTCTCTCTGAAAAACCAAACATTGCACTTAACGTTGATGGCCTATGCTTCTTTAAGGAATATGATAAGTTAGGTTTTAGAGAATTCGATGAAGCCTTAGACTACTTCTACGATTTAACCGAACCAGGAATTATAGATACTCCATATTTCTATCTCGACTTTACTGTGGATTCATCTAACCGCAACGTCAAAGAAGATGACTATCCACTTATGATTAGGAATGCTCAAAAAGACGACGAATACGAAATCAGTGGTTATAAGAAAGAACTCAGAAGATTATTCATCGATTGGAAAATGCCTGAATCAGTTAGAAATAGATGGCCAATAATTGTCAACAAAGACGGCATTATTGTGTATGTTCCACGCTATCAAAAAGACTTTGTTCCTGAAGAAAACTGCAATTTCTTCGTTAAAATCTAGCCTTATAGTCCGTTTTTCTTTTCATAAGAAAGAAATCCTATTATAATAATTGAAATCATTGTTAAAGGAGGATTTTTATGGATCAAGATAATCAACAACCTCGTCCAAGAGTCTCGAGAAGTTTTATTTTCTCTATAATTATCGTCGCCGCTATTATCGCTTTAATCGCTTACTTTATCTTCTCTGGTGGCAGTAGTGCTAAAAGCATTTCCACCGAGGACTTTGTTAATAAACTCTACAATGGTAACGTTACTGAAGTTCAACTCGTCAGTGGTTCTACTGTTGTAACAGTTAATGGTAAAGCCAAAGAATTAGACTCAAACGGCAAAGAAGTCAAATATAGTTTCGCTCTCAATATTGATAGAGATGTTTTTGATTCTAAACTCAATTACAATCTCGACCTTGATGGCGACTCTAACGTTGACTTATGCAATATCCCAGAAATCATCAGATACGCTGATGCAAATTACGACACATTCACCTTCAAGAATAGTGTTGACCCATATAAGACCACCTGGTGGGAACAATGGGGTCCAACAATTATTTTAATTGTCGGTTCTGGTTTAATCACCTTATTCTTATTATCTAGAATGACCGCTACTGTGGGTGCATCCAATAGACAAGCGATGGATTTCAACCGTTCACGTGCTAGAAAAGCCACATCTAAAGTTAAATTTGCGGATGTTGCTGGCGCGGATGAAGAAAAAGCTGAAATGCAAGAACTCGTCTACTACTTAAAGGATCCTAAGAAATTCACCAAGTTCGGTGCTAAATTACCAAAAGGTATCCTCTTAGTAGGCCCTCCAGGCTGTGGTAAAACATTATTAGCCAAAGCCGTTGCTGGTGAAGCTGGTGTACCATTCTTCTCCATTTCCGGTTCTGATTTCGTTGAAATGTTCGTTGGCGTTGGCGCGGGTCGTGTACGTGATATGTTCCGTATCGCTAAAGAAAACGCTCCATGTTTAGTCTTCATTGATGAAATCGACGCTGTTGGTAGACAAAGAGGTGCTGGTTTAGGTGGTGGCAACGACGAACGTGAACAAACACTTAACCAATTACTCGTTGAAATGGATGGTTTTAATGATAACTCAGGTATTATTGTTATCGCCGCTACAAATAGAGATGACGTTTTAGACCCAGCTCTTTTAAGAGCAGGCCGTTTCGATAGAAAGATTACAGTTTCCTTACCAGATAGAAAAGGTAGAGAAGAAATCTTTAAAGTTCACTCCAGAAATAAAAAACTTGCCGCTGATGTTAACTTTGAAAACATTGCTAAGCGTACAGTTGGTTTCTCTGGTGCGGATATTGAAAATATCATGAACGAAGCTGCTATTCTTGCGGTTCGTGCCAATAGAGAATCTATTACAGTCGCGGATATCGATGAAGCCATTGATAGAAGAGTAGCGGGTCCTGCTAAATCTTCTCGTTCTTTAACCGATAGTGAAAAACGCATGATCGCCTTCCATGAAAGTGGTCACGCCATCATTGGTTTAAGATACCCACACTCTAATAAAGTGCAAAAAATCACCATCATCCCACGTGGACATACAGGTGGCTACGTTTTATCCACACCTGAAGATGATAGATTTACTTATAGTAAGAATGAATTAATCGCTGAAATAGTTGGCCTCATGGGTGGGCGTGCATCTGAAGAAGTGTTCTGCGATGATATTTCTACAGGCGCCTCTAACGACATCCAACAAGCAACCGCGATTGCACGTGCTATGGTGTGTGAATGGGGTATGTCTGAATTAGGCCCAATTCAATACGAAAGAGATACTGGTAGTGTCTTCTTAGGAAGAGACTATACCAATATGCAAAAGAACTTCTCTGTGGAAACAGCCACAAAGATTGATGCGGAAATCCGTAAGATTATCGATACCGCTCACGCTGAAGCAATTCGTTTAATCAAGGAAAATAGAGAAGATGTTGAACTCCTCGCTAAGACTTTGATTGAACACGAACAAATCACCGCTGAACAAATCGACTATTTAATGGAACATCGTGAACTTCCAAAAAACGGTAATGGTGCCATTGCTCCTCAAGATGAAAAAGTCGATGTAATTCCTGAACCAGTCAAGGAGCCTGAAGAACTTGCTCCAAACACAGTCGAGAAAGAAAAAACTGAATAACTAGGAAGGCCAAAATCCTTCCTTTTCTTATGTGGAAATTAGGCAATTTTGAAGTCAAAGGAAAAGTGGTTCTTGCCCCAATGGCAGGAATAACAAGTGAAGGTTATAGAAAATACCTCAATTCTTTTGGTGTGGACATCTGCGTTACTGAGATGGTTTCCGATATGGGTTTAATCTATCAAAACAAAGAAACAGAAAGCTATGTGAAGTTTCAAAAAGACAACGTTCTCACTGGCCTTCAACTATTTGGATCTAACCCAGAAAACCTAGCGAAAGCGACCACACTTGCCTTATCAATCAACCCTGATGTCGATTTTATTGACGTGAATATGGGTTGTCCCGTTCCTAAAGTAACTAAGACTGGAGCGGGCTCTTCTCTTATGCTTCATCCAGAGTTAGCGGGAGATATTATTCGCGCTATAAAATCAGTGACAGATAAGCCAGTTACCGCAAAGATAAGATTAGGCTATAATGAGGTTAATTTTAAAGACGTCATAAAAGAGCTAGAAAAGGCTGGAGTAGCGGCAATAGGAATCCACGCTAGAACAAGAAAAGAACTCTATTCTGGAACACCGCATTATGACCTTCTCAAAGACCTTAGAAAAGAGATGACTGTGCCACTCATGGTCTCAGGAAATATCTATACATTGGATGATGCGATTAGCGTTCTTAAAATTACTGGAGCGGAAGCCGTAATGGTGGCCCGTGGTGGAGTGGGTAATCCATTCCTTATCACTCAAATCAAACACTATTATGAAACTGGCGAAAGATTACCTAACCCATCGTTCTTAGAACAATGCGAATACTGTTTAGCGTTAGCCCGTTCCATGATCGAAGAAAAAGATGAATTTACAGCGATGCGAATCTATCGTGGTATCGCCCCTAAATTCTTTTCTGGATTTGCTAACTCAAGAACGCTTAGAACAGTTTTAGCGACATCTCTTACCGATTATGCCTCTTTAGTGAGAATAATCGATGAATTTAAACAAGAATATATGAAAATGTGATTTTGACTTTTTCGAGTCAAAACGACTATACTATTAAGCGGATTACATCAAAGGAGCAAAATTATGAACATTAATGAATTAAACGACCAAGAACTTAATCGTTTAGAAAAACTCAAAAAGTACCAAGAATTAGGTATCGATCCATATGGTCAAGCCTATAAGGTTTCTCATTCCATTGAAGAAATCAGAAAACTCTGCGCTAAAAAAGATGCTCCTAGATTAGAAAAATTAGACCTTCATGTTTCTATTGCGGGTCGTATTAAAGCTATCCGTAAAATGGGTAAAGCCTCATTTATGAATATCCAAGATAAAACAGGCAATATGCAAGTCTATTTATCTTTAGATAACTTAGGCAAAAAGAACTATGAACTTTTCAAGATGGCGGATATCGGTGATATCGTCGGTGTCAAAGGTGTCATGAACTTAACAAGAACTGGTGAATTAACCATTAAAGCTAAGAAGTTTGTTCATTTAACAAAGTGCTTACATCCATTACCAGAAAAATTCCATGGCTTAACCGATGTTGAAGAACGTTCTAGAAGAAGATACTTAGACTTAATCATGAACGATGAAGCACGTAAAGTCGCCTTTATGCGTCCTCAAATCATTCGTTCAATTCAACACTTCCTGGATAACAAGGGATTCGTGGAAGTAGAAACTTCCATTCTTTCCCCAATCTTAGGTGGTGCGTCCGCTCGTCCATTCGTGACACATCACAATACACTCGATAAAGATTTCTACTTAAGAATCGCTACCGAACTCAATCTTAAGAGATTAATCGTTGGTGGTATGGAAAGAGTGTATGAAATTGGTAGATTATTCCGTAACGAAGGTATGGATGCTTCTCATAACCCAGAATTTACCTCAATTGAAATCTATCAAGCCTTCACAGATTTAAGAGGTATTGGTGATTTAACCGAGAAGATGATTAGAAACGCCGCTAAAGAAGTGACAGGCTCCACATTAGTAAAATACGGGGACCGTGAGATTGATTTCGGTAAGAAATTCAAATGGATTTCTATGAATGATCTCATCAAAGAAAAATGTGGTATCGACTTCAAAGAAGTTAAAACATTTGAAGAAGCTAAAGCCCTCGCTGACGCGAAAGAATTGCACTTAGATAAATTCAAAAACACCATTGGTTATGTCATGAATGAATTCTTTGAAGAATTCTGCCAAGATGACTTAATTCAACCAACATTCGTCTACGAATATCCAATCGAAGTCTCTCCACTAACCAAGAAAGAAAAAGATCCAAGATACGTCCAAAGATTCGAACTCTTCGTCAATGGTAAAGAACTCGCTAATGCCTATACCGAACTTAATGATCCAATCGATCAAGAAGAAAGATTCAAAGCGCAACTCGCAGCGAAAGCTCTTGGTGATGAAGAAGCCAGTGAAATGGATAAAGACTTCGTGGAAGCCCTTGAATACGGTATGCCTCCAACCGGTGGTGTAGGTATGGGTATTGATAGATTAGTGATGCTATTAACTAATCAACCACAAATTCGTGAAGTCATTCTCTTCCCAACCATGAGAGATAGATAATAAGGAGCCTAAAAAACTCCTTTTTTCGTACATTCTGAAAAAATATTAACCAAAATACAAAAAATCCCCCTATTGGTAAAGTAGAGGGACTTTTTTCTTTCTAGGTCTAACTTATCTAAGAAATGTCTCTTCTAACACTTGGGTAAAATGTCGAAAGGAGCAATCCATGAGACATTTAATAGGGTATCTGTTCCGTTGCCTAGAGGTTTTGAATGCAAGATTTGTTCTTGATTCTGGTTGTTATTCTATTGTTGCTGGTTTCTATTAAGCGTCGATAGGCGCCTAATAAAAAAGGGTCCTCTCGCGAGGATCCACCACAACAATATTATTATAACACCAGCATGACCACCGTCAACGGGCCTATGCCCGCCTAAGTGCTGTGACTTACATACGCGCTTGCAAAATGAGATTGACACTAGTATAATTGACACGCTTAATTAATAAGCAACAATCTCTGCTACCAAGAAAATATGGTAGCCATTAGACCATAGGGAGGTATATAAAATGCGCAATTACGAAATTATGTACATTTTGAAAGCCGACTTAGACGACGCCGCTCGTGAAGCTGAAATGCAAAATCTTCAAAAGCTTCTCGAAGAAAATGGTGCCGAAGTCAAAGCAACCGACGTCAAATTCGGTTTACGCGATTTAGCGTATCCAATCAACGACGAAACAAAAGGTTTCTATGTCGTGCTCAAAGTGTCTGCCGATGAAACTGCACTTTATCAATTCAATCGTAAAGTCAAAATCAATCCAGCCGTGTTACGTTTCTTAGTCACAGTTGACCAACAATAAGGAGGAGTAACTATGGTAAACAGAGTAGTCTTAGTGGGTCGTTTAGTGAAAGATCCAGAACTAAGAAAAACCAATACTGATATCAGTGTTGCCACATTCACAATCGCTGTTGATAATGCTGTTAAAGAACAAGACGGAACCAGAGGTTCATTGTTCTTAGATTGCAGAGTCTACAGAGACCAAGCTGATAATATGGCAAAGTATACCAGAAAAGGTTCAAAGGTCGCAGTTGACGGCAGTCTCAATCAAAGAAACTTTACCCGCCAAGATGGTAGTAAAGGCAAAGTTATCGAAGTTTATGTTGATTCCGTTACTTTCTTGGATCCAAATCCAAATAAAGAAAGCAGTGGTGTTGATGCTCCTAAATTCGATGACATTCCTGCACCAATCAATGGTAGTAACTTAGATTCTATTGATTTGCCAGATGACGATCTTCCATTTTAATTAAGAAAGGGAAAATAATTTATGGCATTTAGAAAAGTTAGACCACATAAAAAAGTTTGTATCTTCTGCAAGAACAAATCTAAATTCATTGATTACAAAGATGTCGAACTCTTAAAAACAATGATTACCCCAAACGGTAAGATTTCCACCAGAAGAGCAACAGGTACATGCGCTAAGCATCAAAGAGAATTAGCCAAAGCAATTAAGAACGCTCGTTTTATGGCTCTTCTCCCATACGTTGCTGACTAATCATAGTTGTAGCAGGATAGTCGCGATTTGCCTCAGTTGGCTAAAAATGACTTTCCTCTTAAAGCATTAGTCGAAACATATGAAGAAGCCCTAAATCTAGGGCTAAAATCAATGTAAATTAAGTCGTCCAAATGGGCGACTTTTTTTGTGCTATCTAGGTGGTTAACATTGCACGTGCATATAACATTAATTAAAAATAAAAATATGTCTTTTTGCATCTGGTTTTCTTAGTGGTCTTTGCGATTTGCATGGCATTTGTAAAATGGTTAGCATCCCGAACCTTAGCGCTAACAAATAGGTGCTTTTTTGTTACAAAGCAAATCTTTACAAAAACCATACCCAATGTTCGTGTTTTTCTCTTAACAATAAACCAAAATTTGAGTGTATTTAAAGCAAGCAAAAAAAGATGCTTAATAACATAATCATCATAGAAAAAAGAACAAAATAATCATTTTTTTACAAAGCAAAATGTTTCGATTAATAAAAGACAATTTTGCGATTTCTATCATTTTTAGACGCGGAGGACACTTGTTTAATATATTTTTTGTGCTACGATAGGTATGCGTTCAGTTCGTAAAAAGAAAGAAGGAAATCATATGAAACTTAAACGACTAATGTTGTGCTTAAGCACTTTAGTTTTAAGCACCTCAGCAATGCTTACAGCATGTAATTCAAAAGGCAGTGGCGAGGAATTAACTCGTGTGAAGAAAATCGTCGCCGAAGCCGAAAAAATGTCTAGAGAAGACCTTTTCAAAAAAGCCGCCGAAGAAATCGGTGACAAGACATTCCACTGGTATGCTACATCTAGCCGTGGTGGTAAGGTTAAAGACAAATTCGTTGAAGAACTCAACAAAGTTAGACCATCTGGCGCTAAAGAAATCTCTGTTGATCAAATCGATTACCAAACAACAGTCGATGGTAAGATCTACACATTCTTAAACGCAGAAATCGAATCTAACAAACCAGTGACAAGTGGTGCTCTCTTACAAGACGGTTACCAACTTCAAACTAAAGGTATCGAAAAAGGTTACGTCAACTACATTCCAAAAGAATGGAATGAAAAAGCGGGCGTTAACAAAGAACGTGATGCAAATCCATTCTCATTACAATTCCAATTCAAAACATGGATGTACAACAACAAAGAAAAGAACGTGGAAATCGATAACGTTTGGGATTTCGCTAAAGAAGGCGTCACCATTGACACAATGGATCCAACAAACGAAAACGTTAACATGGACTGGCTCATCCAACTCACATCCGATGACAACTGCAAGTTATTAAAAGAAGCTTTCGAAGATAAGACAAACTCTTCCGGTTTAGATAAGAAAGCTTTAGAAAAATATGCAAGCTACGGTGGTGATCGTTCATACGCGTTCTTATTCATCGAACGTTTCATTAAGAACGCTACATTCTATGCTGATGACGGTGCTGCTCTTAAAGCATTCGTCGCTGCTCCAGGTCACGCTGCATGGATTGTTTATTCCAAGATTCAAAACGTTGAAGAATCTGCTCAAGTTACAAAGAAAGACATCGTTATTGCTGCTTTAGGTGACAAACACTCTGATGGCAAGAACCCAACACTTGCTATGAAGGGTTTCGGTGGCTTCATGTATAAGCATTACTTAATGCTCATGCCAGATAGCCCACTCCCATGGACAACATGTGCTTTCATTAACTTCTTATCCACAACTAAAGTTGGCTACTCCAAGTGGTCAGGCGACGTTGGTGACTATCCAACATATGGTGAAGAAATCAACCAAGACCGTTCAATGAACGGACATGGAAGCGTTGGTGAAGATGGCAAATGGGCCGTTGATAGTTCTAAACCAAACGAATTCCCATGCTTAAATGACCCAAGTGCTAAATGGTGGATTGACACTGCTAAATCAACAGTCGAAACACCAAGCTACATTGGTACATACTACAACACAGTTGCTGCATTCATCATGCAACAAATCGCTGCAAAGAAATAAAATAACTAGTCACACCCTAGGTCGGCAAGCTCTTCACGGGCTTGCCGCTTTGTGTGGCTGATAAATTATAAGGAGAGATCTTTATGTCAGCTGCATTCACAAACAAAGAAAGAACTCCGTTTTTTAAAGTTGTTCGCCGTGGTGCAACAAAAACATTTACATTCTTAGGCGTTCCTGCAAACTCCATTTTAATTATGTTTGCAGTTATTCTTTTGATTTTAAATGTTTTCCCTTTTATTTCTCTTTTAGTATCTTCACTCACTGCTTCTGGTAATGGCATTGTTCCTGTTGATCACTGGGAAATCGATGTCTGGAATGCTTGGGCAGATGGTGATAGAGAATATTTAAACGCCGGTCAATTTACTTTCTATAACTGGTGGTCTATTTTGTTTAATTCAAAATTAGCAGTTGGTAATTTCTGGCTACCTCTTGCAAGAAGCTTACTCGTCTCTATCTTTGCATGTATCTTCGCAATTGCATTTGGTGGCATAATGGCATTCTTAATTACTCGAACAAATATGCCATTTAAGAAATTTATCGGTGCTGTTTTTATTTTCCCTTACATCATGCCTCAATGGACACTAGCGTTGTTCTGGAAGAACTTCTTTGTGACCACCGCGTCTGGATTCTCCGCCTTTGGTGGTGAATTCCAAGCTTTAACTCATATCATGGTTCCAAATTGGATGATATTTGGATGGTTCCCAATTGCTATGGTCCTTGGCCTACACTATACCCCATTCGCGTATATTCTCATTGGTGGTGCTCTTCGTAATATGGATAGCAACCTCGAAGAAGCAGCAACAATTTTAAATATTCCTAGGTGGAAACGTTTTACCAAAGTGACGGTTCCAATGCTAAAACCAGCATTATTCTCAACGATCTTGCTTGTTTTCTCATCGGCTATGTCTTCATATTCTGTTCCTACAACCTTAGGTAATCCGGTTCAATTCTACACGTTAGCAACGCGTATGAAAGGATTGATTGAAGGTTCTGGTGGTAGAAATATCGGTTCAGGTTATGCTGTTGCGATTGTCTTAATTCTTATCGGTGTCGTAATGCTTATCATGAATCAATTACAAACAGGTTCTCGTAAGCAATTCACTACAGTTACCGGTAAATCCGGACAAATTAGTAAACGCAATCTTGGTAAAATCGGTCGTTGGATTACCGGTGGTGTCGTTTGCTTCTTCGTGGCAATCACCTGCTTCGGTCCAATGATTTCCTTCTTCCTAGAATCACTCTTACCGAACTCTGGTGACTTCTCAAGCGGCTTATCATTCAAGGCTTGGATTTCAAAAGAACCAATTGGTAATGCTTCCGCTGGATATGTTGGTTTATTAAATGAAAAACGTGTCTGGTCATCATTACTCGGTTCATTTGGTTTATCGTTAGCCTGTGGCTTCTTTGCGGGTCTATTCGGCTTGTTAATTGGTTATGCAGTTTCAAGAAAGAGAAAGTCAGTACTTGGCGCTGTGGTTAATAACGTCGCATTCTTCCCGTACTTGATGCCATCTGTCGCGCTTTCATTAATCTTTATGCTTGTCGCCACTAAGTTAGGTGTCCCAGCATCAAGCGCTACTGTTGGTATCTTTATCGTGATGGTGGTAGTGGGTGTTATTAAATACATCCCATTTGCCTCAAGAACATCACTTAATGCGATGCTACAGTTATCCGCGGAAATTGAAGAAGCTGGTCTTATCATGCATATCCCATGGTGGAAACGTATGACACACATCATCTTCCCAATTCAAAAGGCCGCGATTATATCTGGTTTCTTATTACCATTTATATCCTGTATGAGAGAATTAGACTTGTTCGTCTTCCTCGGCAGTGATTATTTCATTCTTACACGTTTCATGTTTATGCTCGAAGATACTGGCGTTGCCGCTTTAGAGAACGCCGCAAACTTCTTGCTTATTGTTATCATCCTAGCAGCTAACTACCTAGTCAACTTCTTGACTGGTGCTTCTATGGATAAAGGAATTGGAGGTTCAGCAAAATAATATGCCTAAAATCATTTTGACAAATGTCACAAAACGTTGGGGTAACTTCTTCGGCGTTGACAATATTTCAATGGAACTTGAAGATAATGGCTTCATTACCTTACTTGGTCCTTCTGGATGTGGTAAAACCACAACATTACGTATGATTGCGGGTTTAGAAACTCCAACTTCCGGTAAAATTGTCATCGGCGATCAAGTCGTCTATGACTCTGAAGAAGGAATTAATGTTTCCGCTGCTAATCGTCATGTCGGATTCTTATTCCAAAACTATGCCTTGTGGCCACATATGACTGTTTATAAAAACATCACATTTGGTTTACAAGAATTACACGATAATTTACCACTCATTAATAGTGAGTATCTTAAATACATCGCTCTTTCTAAAGCCGTAACTAAAGTTACCGACATTAGAAAATTCCTCAACTATGCAGTTGATAAGAAAGGCAAAGTCGATAAAAACAAAGCCTGTTTATATTTAATTGATGGCTTTAAGATTTCTATGAGCGCTGCTAATGAATTATATGCTCTTAATTTTGATTCTAAGCCTTTAACTGAATGTAAGGATTTCGCAGAACAAAAGAGCAAAGAATTCTTAGAAAAAGCCGAAAAGATTCGTAACACTGAAAAAGAAAAAGGTCGTATCTTCAACGACAATGGTGTTTATGTTGATGCAGAAGGAAAACCAATCATTAAATACCGTAAGTTAAATAAAGAAGAAATCGACTTAAGAGTCCGTCATGTGGCACGTATCGTTCACATTGGCGAATTCATGGATCGTTATCCATCTGAATTATCAGGTGGTCAACAACAACGTGTCGCTATCGCAAGAACCTTAGCACCAGAGCCAAAAGTTATCTTCATGGATGAACCATTATCTAACTTAGATGCTAAATTACGTTTAGAAATGCGTTCTGAATTAAAACGTTTACACCTTGATACAGGTTCAACATTCGTTTACGTGACCCATGACCAACAAGAAGCTATGACTCTTGCGACACGTGTCTGCTTAATCAACAATGGTGTACTTCAACAATATGAACCACCATTAGATATCTTCAAAAAGCCTGCTAACTTATTTGTCGCAGACTTCATTGGTTCACCATCTATTAACTTTATTGAAGCGCGTCCAACCCAAAAGGGTGATGTGATTGAACTTGAAATGTTAAATGGTAGAACATTTGTGTTCATACCTAACAAGAAAGTCGATATCAACGAATTCTTCAAACAACGTGATGCTGAAATTCAAGCTAAAGAAGATGCTTTAGAAGAAGCAAAGAAACAACGTGGTTATGTTGAAAAAGAAAACGCTGATCGCCGCTTTAACTATCATATTCACACAGTTCATGGCGACATCGAAGCAGAAGAAGAACACGATATTCCAGATGATACACTTATCTTAGGCATTAGACCTGTCTTTATAAACATTAAAAACCAAAATAGTGGTTTAGAAGGTGAAATCTATAGTGCTCTTCCTACTGGTACTGAAACAACAGTTAAACTATCAATCGATGATTTCTTCTTAACATCTGTTGTATACGGTGATGTTGACTATGAAATGGGCGCGAAGATTAACGTCTCATTTGACACTAATAGAATTCTTCTATATGACCGTAAATCAGGCAAACTTATCACTGATGGTACATTGAAGATTAAACAATAATTATCAACATTGATTAAGGTTGTCCAAAACCGCTTTAAACTATGTCGTGTTGAGGTGGGTTTGGCAATCATCCTTTCAAAGGACAAGTCGTTCATTGGAGCGGCTTGTTTATTTAATAATCTTCTCTGCTACTAGAGTAGATATACAACTGAACGCTGCGTTAATCGCGGCGTTTGTTTTTTCAAACACTGATAAGTTAGCGTCTACATCTGCATAGCCAGGATTAATCATATATTTAACGATAGGGGAGAGTAAGTCTCTTTGTTCTTCCAAAACTTCCTTTTCTTCCCTAATCTTATCCTTTTCAAAAATAATAGTGCTTCTCTTTTTCTTGTCGTATTTAGACCACTTAATACCATCTAATGAAGGGTTACCTGTCTTAGCGAAGTTCACCCACATCGTGGAGACCGCTTTTGCAAGCCCTTCATCGGCTCTTTCACCCGTATAAATAGTTTCATCTAGATTATAGAAGACATACGCTAATTCGACAGCGTGACAGGCTTTATATAGAGGAATCTTGGATTCTTCTTTCCAATAATACATATAGATGTTACCGCCATTGGAAGAATGACCTTCTGCTTGATAAATAGCGGGTAATCTAAACATGATTTCATTATAGAATTCAGTAATCCTTGCTACTTTATTACCTTTAGCGACACGCATAAAGGTTTTAACTTTTTGCATATCATCTTTACTAATCTTAGCGATGTCCGCTTTGTATTTAATTGGCATACCTGCGCTATAGTTAAATAAGCCACCTAATTCACCAATCCAATACAATAATTCATTCGCATTAGTGCCCATAATCATATCAATCGAAGTGGTTTCACCTTTTTGATATGGTTCATATGGGTCGATAGGTATTAACTTACCATCCCTCATAGGGAAGTTATTGGATTCATTTAAACCTTCATTAAGCTTCGCTAATTCTTCAGTGCTTAATTTCATTAAATCTTCCATTGAATCAGTATGCGCTGTTTTAATGAGTTTATCAGTAAAGGCTTTACATTCTTCTTTAGCGTAAGTCAAAGCTAATGAGCCACTTTCCGCAATAACTCTATGGAATAATCCTTTAGCCTTTTTCACTAAAGGAAGAATAGAAACAGATCCTCCACCTGCGGATTCACCAAATATTGTGACATTGTTAATATCACCACCAAAGGCCTCTCCGTTACTTTGAATCCAACGTAATGCTTCTATTTGATCATAAATACCTAAATTAGGAGCGTCCTTATATTCTTCTCCACCTTTTAGATAACTTAAATCAATAAAACCAAATAA
>JAEEGH010014024.1_pt1 | contig 17670 bp, 16 predicted proteins | sample 9134181 | NCBI WGS metagenome assembly JAEEGH01 (sample SAMN16246544, study PRJNA631951) | gut metagenome | biome: gut microbiome; feature: rumen; material: DP-attached | host: Bos | place: Iran: Karaj | collected 2018-10
ATTGCAGCCACCGTACACTGCGGCGCTTCGTAAGGGTTGATCATCAGTCTTTTCATTTGTGCGTTATTAAGGGTTTATATTACATAATCTTTTACATCCTGAGCGCTTACGGGGCTTCCGCCAAGGATAAGGAGCCTCTCCACAACGTTGCGGAGCTCGCGGATATTTCCCGTCCAGCTCTTCTCCACCAGCAGTTTCACGGCCTCCGGTGAGAAATCCTTGCGTGGCATCGCCGTCTCTGATGCAATCTGGTCCCTGAAGAACTCGATGAGCTCCGGGATATCCTCCTTGCGCTCGTCCAGGCTGGGAACCTTAATCACTATCACGCTGAGGCGGTGGTACAGGTCCTCCCTGAAACGGCCCGCCGCAATCTCTTCGGGGATATTTTTATTGGTGGCCGATACCACCCTCACGTTCACGGTGATGTCCTTGTCGCTTCCCACGCGGGAAATCTTCCTCTCCTGCAGCACGCGCAGCACCTTTGCTTGAGCCGCCAGCGACATGTCGCCGATTTCGTCCAGGAAGAGCGTTCCGCCATCGGCCTGCTCGAATTTTCCCTTATGCTGTTTTATGGCCGATGTGAACGACCCCTTCTCGTGGCCGAACAGTTCGCTCTCGATGAGCTCCGACGGAATGGCCGCGCAGTTCACCTCCACATAAGGCATCATGGACCTTTGCGACTGCTGGTGCAGGTTCCTTGCCACCAGCTCCTTTCCGGAGCCGTTGGGGCCCATGATCATGACGCTGGCATCCGTGGGAGCAACTTTTTCGATCATCTTCCGCACGTGCTCCATTCCTTCGGAAGTGCCCACCATATCGCTCCCGTATACCTTCTTCTTGAGGATTTTGGTCTGGGTAACGAGGTTTGCCTTATCGGTTGCATTCTTAAGGGTGATGAGAATCCTGTTCAGGTCCAGCGGCTTGCCGATGAAATCGAACGCCCCCTTCTTGATGCACTCCACCGCGATCTGGATATCCGCATGCCCCGAAATCATGATAACGGGCGACTCCACACCATCCGCCACTAGACGGTCCAGAACTTCCATTCCGTCCATCCCCGGCATCTTGATGTCGCAGAAAATGGCGTCGAACTTCTCCTTCTCCGCCTTCTCCACCGCCTCTGTGCCGTTCTCCGCAAGTTCCACCTGATAATCCTCCATCTCCAGTATCTCCTTCAGGGAGTACCGTATGGCCCTTTCATCATCTGCAATCAAAATTCTCATAAGTCTCGTTTTACTACAATCCTGCAAATATACAAAAAATTTGTCACAACGAAGTTACTGCGTAACTTGCCTCCTCACCCTTGTCATCTCGAGCGGAGGTCATAGCCTTGTCATTTCGACCAAGGCCGTATGGCCGCGTGGAGAAATCTCATTCTCATCACAAAAAGGGCTCGGGCGCCAGCCACGGCTTGAACGATTTTCGAAATCTTCTTCCTTGTGTGTAGTGGCCTCGTGCGGTGGTGTTTATAAGGAAACGCATGATAAGGGCATTTCGTGTGTTTCGTGGCAGGTTTTGGGGCAAAAACCGGCAAAAAGTGCTCGCGAGGCACACGAAACGGCACTTTCGTGTTTCTCGCAAAGAGAAATGCCACCCCCTGGCGGATAAGTGGCTGTGACATAGCATGTTACACGTTAAGGGGTGCAAATATTTTTGCACCCCTTAACAAGGAAGTCGTTGAGTATCAGCGTTTTAGGCGCCAGGGGCGGACCAGGGGCACTACTTCATGATGGACTTCAACAGGGAGAAGTTCTTGTAGGGCATGTAGCGGAGTTTAACGTCCAGGCAGGTGGGGGTTTTCACCACGGCGCGTTCGTGGCTGAAGGCCAGGAAGCTGCGCTCGGAGTGGTAGCTGCCCATGCCGGAGTTGCCAACGCCGCCGAAGGGGATGTTGGGGTTGGCGATGTGCATGATGGTGTCGTTGATGCAGGCACCGCCGGAAGTGGTTTTGCCGATGATATCCCAGGCGTGGGCCGATGAGCCGAAATAGTAGAAGGCCAGGGGCTTCTCGCGGGAATTCACGAAGGAGGCCACCTCGTCGCGCTCGCGGAAAGTGAGAATCGGGAAGATGGGACCGAAAATTTCCTCCTGCATAACAGGGGCCTCGGGTGAAACGCCGTCAAGCAGTGTTGGCTCAATCCAAAGCCGTTCCTTGTCATAATGCCCGCCTACCAGCACCTTGCCGTCTTTCAAATAACCCACAAGCCTGTCGAAGGCCGATTCCTTCACGATATGCACGAACTTGTCCGACTTCTCCGTTCCATCCGGATACAGCCCGGCGAGTTCCTTCTTGAACGCCTCTACAAACGCATCTTTGATGTCTTCGTGCAGGAATAAATAGTCCGGGGCGATGCAGGTTTGGCCGCTGTTAAGGCATTTGCCCCAGGCAATGCGCCGGGCAGCCAGGGTGAGATTAGCATCCTTGTCCACTATGCACGGGCTCTTGCCTCCGAGCTCCAGCACCATGGGCGTGAGATACTTCGCCTGCGCCTCCATGGCAATCCGTCCAAGCGACGGACTTCCGGTGAGGAACACCAGATCGTAGCGGTGACGGAACAGTTCCCCGTTCACCAGGCGGTTCCCCTGCACCACGGCCACAACGCCTTCCTCGAATGTATCGGCAATGAACTCTTCCATAACCTTGGACACCGTGGGCACATAAGGCGACGGCTTCAGAATGGCAGTGCACCCCGCCGCCAGCGCTCCCACCAGCGGATTCAGAAGAAGCTGCACCGGATAGTTCCAGGGCGACACGATGAGCGTACAGCCCATCGGCTCACGAACGATATAACTGGAGGACGGCATAACCGTCACCGGAGTTGGCCGGCACCGCTTCCGGGCCCACCTGCGCACATTGCGAAGGGCATCCCGAATCTCCCCGTACACAAGCCCCAGTTCCGTGATGAACGCCTCCTCGTACGACTTGTGTAAATCCGTCCACAGCGCATCGCAGATAGGCTTTTCCCACTTACGGAGACCTTCCCGAAACTGCTTCAGCTGAAACCTTCTCCAATCTATATCGCGGGTGATTCCGCTCGCATAAAACTCTCTCTGTTTAAGAACTAATTCTTCAATCCTCTCGGGGGTAGTGTTTTCAATTGCCATGGCTATAGTGTTAGTGGGGCAAAGATACGAGTTTTTTATTTATCTTTGCATCATGAAGAGATTATTGTTAGCAGTGGCGCTCATCGCCGCGTGCATCGGGGCATCGGCCCAGGGACGCATCACCACAAAGAGATTCCGCATTCAGGACTTCCGCGAAAAAGTCGTCAAAATAGTCATTACCGGAGACGATATCATCGAATCCACCCTCTCCCAGGAGGCGCTGGACCGTTGGAGAGTATCGGCCTACGAACTCTGCACCCCGGAAGAATTCGACGCCCTCAAAACCTCGCAGGACTACTATTTCCTCCTCCTCACGGACGGGATCAACCGTAACGGCATGTCCACCGGCATCACCTATCTCACCCTGGTGAAAGGCGGCCCGGAGGCCTCGAAAGGCATCGGGTCAATGACGGAAGTCGTCACCCTTCCCGTATGCTCCGCAGAAGCATCGGACGGCAGGGAGCTCATCTACATGGGCGCCTTCGTGGAAATCGTCCAGGAATACGCCCTCAAGGCCCTGGAATCGGAATACAACGCATACGCGGGCCTTTCCATCTTCAACAAGATTAATCTTCGGGCCGATGGATACCGCAAGATCGTCCATCTGGGCGAGGACGATATCGACCCGGCTTTCCCGCAGCAGAAATGGGGCAAGTACTCCGGCCACAGCCTTGTAATTGATGAGGATGCCGACGAAATCTTCTCCGCCGGTGACCGGGATGCCCTGGTGAGCTATGTTGCCGCCCCTTCCATCGTGTCCGGCCAGGCCTATGCCTACAAGATGCTCATCGAAGCAGGCACCGGAAATCTCTACTACTTCCATAAGGAAAAAATCCGTGGCGGAAAGACATACGGTTTCAACGAAAACGATCTCAAACGGATTAAAAGGCTCAGGGGACGATAGATGAGAAACGGGACATGCGAGGGCGGACTGCGCTATGCAGTGCGCCGGAATTCATCGGCAGTGGCATACTGCTCCCTGAGCATCGGCCGCGGAACCTCGGACGAGGGCTCCTTCCCGGAGGGTATAGCCCATTTTGTGGAACACACAATCTTCAGGGGTACGGCCTCCAAGAGCGCCGCCGTAATCTCCGGCTACCTGGACCGCCTGGGCGGCGAACTTAACGCCTACACCACCAAGGAAGAGATTGTGCTGCATGCAACGACATTGAAAGAAGACCTGTGGAAAGCCGTGGGCCTTCTGTTCGAACTTGCCACGCAGCCCACTTTCCCCGAATCCGAAATCGAAACTGAGCGCACAGTTGTGCTGGACGAGATAATCTCCTACAAGGACAACCCCGCGGAAGACGTATACGACAACTTCGAATCCATGCTCTTCGAAGGCCATCCCCTCGGCCGCCGCATCCTTGGCACCCAGGCCTCCGTGAAGAAAATCACCGCCGGGCAGCTCCGCGCCTTCGTCTCGGAGAACTTCGTCCCCGGCAACATGGCGCTCTCCATCGTTGCGAACGTGGACGAATCCGTGCTGGAGAAAAAAGTGCTGCGCTTTGCGAACAAGCTGTTTGCAAATTCCGGGGGCCCCACACTCCGCGGACTAAAACTTTTTCTCGGGGTCTCGCAAAAGTTTTGTCCGACTCCGGATACCCCGGAATTTCCCTCTTGTCATTTCGAGCTTGCCGAGAAATCTCCCTTCAACAAAGTCGTCGACAAACACAACCACGAAGTGAACGCCGTCATCGGCGGTTTCGCCCCATCGCTCTACGAGATGCCAGACCGCCTCGTCGCCGCCATGCTCGTGAACATCCTCGGCGGCCCGGCCTCCAACTCGCTGCTGAATAAGGAACTGCGCGAAAAACATGGCTGGGTGTATAGCGTCGAGTGCAGCTACACCCAGTACCGCGACACCGGCATCGCCGCCATCACCTTCGGCTGCGACAAACCCCACCTGGACTGCTGCCTCAAGGCCATCGACCGCATCCTCACCTCCCTCCGCGAGGTTCCCCTCTCCGAGCGCCGCCTCCACAGCTTCCGCAAACAGCTCCTCGGCCAGATCGCCATCTCCTCGGATAACGGCGAAGCCCAGTGCCTGTCCATGGGCAAAAGCCTCCTCGCCTGGAACCGCATCCCCTCCAACGAAGAAATCCGCAAAACGCTGGAGGCCGTCACTTCTGACGACCTCCTCCGCATGTCCCGCCGCATCTTCGCCGCGGACAAACTCTCTACCCTGATTTATTTATAGGGTATCAACTGGAATTGACAAAAATTGCTTATTTTTGCAGTATGAGCAAACGGGACAGCGACATACTCTATTTCGTGGCATTCTGCCTGGAAGGATACAAGAATAAGCACGGCCTTTCCGGAGAGGCCGCTTCCTCCCTCTTTGACCAGCATGGAATCAAGCAATACCTTGCCGACCAATACGATGTTCTCCACACCCAGGGAATGCCTTGGATTCTGGAAGAGATAGAAGAAAGGATGGCCTTATGACACTCTACCACGGTAGCTCTCAGATTGTTCGCGAACCCCGCATTATCCAGCCCAAGCGCACGCTGGATTACGGAGCCGGTTTCTATACTACCACTTCTGAGAAACAGGCCCACGACTGGGCGCTTCGCAGAATAGTCGGCGACGAGAGGGGTTACGTAAATGTCTACGAATTCGACGAAGTTGCCGCTTCGGGTCTCAAGCGTCTGGAATTCGCCAATCCTCCCGGTGAAGATTGGGTGGATTTCGTGTACGCCAATCGCAATCTGCGCGGCTTCACACACGACAACGATCTTGTTTACGGTCCCGTGGCCAACGACCGTGTATATGCCGCTTTCGCCCTTTACGAACAAGGACTTTTGAGCAAACAGGAACTGATAGCAGAACTCAAGACATACAAACTCATCGACCAGATGGTATTCCATACTGAAGAATCCCTGAGAGACCTGCGATTCATTGAAGTAAAGGAGGTAAAGAAATGAGAGCGGAAATTACTCAGCAGAACCTCTACCTGATTCTTGCAGGAAAGGCCGCAGCTGTGGCGGCATTTATTGCCGAGGATGAGAACATCAGCCCGCTGGATGCGCTTACAAAGTTCTACGCATCCGACACCTATCGCCGCCTGGAAAAAGAGGAAACCAAATACTGGCACTTTGGTCCGATTGCCTTGTACCAGGACTATTGCGGGTAGTACGGCTACTTGTCTGCCGCGCTCATGCCGATACCGGAAAGCAGCGACACCTGCTGCTGAGTGACTCTCAACGCCTTCCGCCTTGCCTTTATTTGTGCTCCAAGCGTATTCATAATTCACAACATATTGTGATTTCTGCAACAATAAGGAAAATAATCCGTATTCACAATACAAAAATCACAATATGTTGTGAAATTTGGCCCAAAGCAGGAAAAGCCATCACACAGACTTGGCGACTGCTGGTTATATTGCTGATCCTTCCAGATCTTCTCTTGCCCGGGCATACTCTTCAAAGAGCATATTAAACCTTTCCATTGCTTTGTCAACAGTCATTCTCTCTGTTTTATCCTTTTTTAGCATTCTTTGAATAATCCAAATACTCTTGTTTAAATACTTGTTATTTCCGAATGGAATAGGGAGTAGAGTTACATCTGAAAGATAATCTTCTGTAGGCCTTAACGGGTTTTTTCCAGTAAACAATTCGCAGAGAACCAAACCGAGTTGAAAAACGTCAGATTCTAAACATATTGGTGACTCTGATCTCGCATATGCAACTAGTTCCGGTGTCCTATAAGCTTTGGGCATAGCGAAATAACCCTTTATCTCTTCTGCATCATCGGTAGTTGTATCGGACATATCCTTAATCAAGCCGAAGTCTCCAAGAATGGCGGTATTGTCCTTAATGAAAACATTTGAAGGTTTTATGTCTCTATGAGCCACATTCTTGTCTTGAAGGTACTTGACGGCCGAGAGCAGTTGTAATGAGAAAAGGATTTTATCTCCTATTGCCAACTCTCCTTTTTTTATCACGGCTTCAAGGGTAGTAGACATATAGTCCATAACCACAAAAGGATGGTCGTGCCATTCTCCGTCATCATATTGTTTTAAAATAGTCGGGAAACTGCATTCTTTCACAAAAGCAACTTCATGAAGGAATTTTGTAACTCTCTCGGGTTTTGAAATGCGGTAAAGAATCTTTAATGTAAAAATGCACCCTAAATACTTTCCTCCTGTGCATAATACCAGATATGAAATACCATTCCCTCCTTTCCCTAGGAATTTTATTGTTTGGTACCAGGCGCCTGATGAACTCTGTATACCAGTGAACGGTTTAATGTAAAGATAATCTTCACTTCTTGTAAAAGCCATAAATGATAGCGATTTTTTAGATATGTGTTATTACTAGCGATGCGATAAACTCGTATCGCTTATATTATTGCATAATGATTCAGATTTGTCTGTTCGTGTTGAATAAATCATCCGCAAGTATTGCTTTGACATCATTATTTGGAGAGGTTGAGTTTTTATGGGCTCGAACTTCTCCAAAAGGGAGTGCCTGGCAATGGGTTCTGGAGAAGTTACTCCGCCTGAAATCACAACTTCTCCATAAACAGCCATGGGAGTCATGTAATGACTTGCCTCAAGCACTCCATTCCAGTCCACAGTGGACAGCACTGTAACATTCGTGGATGTGGTGTCTCTTTGATTTCTATTACCAGCAGAGTCGTAGGAGTAATGTATCACGTTCTGTCCAGACAATTGGAAGAACAAAAGAAGCAGAGGCATTGATATGATAAAGCATTTCATAACGATAAGAATCTCAAATAATAGCTAATCATCTGTTATTGTTTCAGGGGCAAGCCACATGTGGATGCCATTCATCTCTTCTGATGGAGGGTAAGTAATAGTCCAATCCAATCGCTCAATTTCTTCTCGCCTCAAATCATATCTTGCAATGACTGGAATGTCTATAAAGTCATCGATAGTTAGACCATTCTCTATCGCTTCGACAATCTCACTATCCATTTTTGCCAAATAAAAAGATAAGTATACAAGCAAGGGATAAGATAAAAAACTGTTTCATGATAATAAAACCTATAGCTGATTATTTCTATTACTCGTAATAATAAACTTTAATAGCAGAATCCGGTTCTGGAGGGAAGAAAACGGTATGATAAGGCGTCTTGTGTGTAGGATCAAAAAAATCTTCTAATGCCAGGGTCATTTTTGCAAAAAAAGCAGATTCATTTACAACAATTCTTCCTGCATCATCAGTAAGCATTTTTTCTAAATGACCGATATAAAAAGCAGCAGAGTCTTTGACAAACTCTTCAAAGCAGTGGCGTTCAGACTTATCGTTTTTACGTAAAGAACCGCTTTTCACGATACCAGAATGGTCTCTGCTTATGATACCATCTGAAGGATCAAAATCCATAATAAAAAAGATGTCTTCGTCCGAGTTATTCTGAAAATAAAACCCATAGTAATGTGGAATTAGCGGATGGCAAGAAGATAAAAAAAGGCACATTACTACAAATAACATTCTTCTTTTCATATATAAACCATTTATGAGTATTACAAAACTATCATAATAAAACCACCATACATCATAAAACCACCATACATCCATAACGTTAACCCAAAATACAAATCTGGATGGAAAACAAAAGGCATATTGTTTCCTAGATTCTTCCTCACCCCAGGCAGACCGACAGCATCAAAATAGTCTGCTGATAAATTGTTTGCCCAGACTTCATACCACTCATTATCATGCTCATGTCCAGAACCAGGTATGGCTTCAACACACTCTCCTAAAAAACTTGGAACCCCAACTAATGGAAAGTAAAAGGGGCCCAAGTATCTACTTTGGAAAGTATGACCGTATTCATGAGCAAATATATCATCAATTTCTGGATCCGCCTTTACATTAAGTGAATTGATATATGATCCAAGTGTAAAGCCCCAACTTGAAGGCGTTTTATCAAAAAAATCAATCCCATCTCTATTGACCAAAGTAGCGCCTCTATAATACTCAACGTTAACATCGGAAATGTTATTCCTAAAATGAGCCACAAAGTTGCCAGCTAAAACATTAGGCAGTTCCCAAGTAAATCTTAAACCCAATACGCCAATTTTTTGCCAAAAAGATAAATCTTCATCAACTTTGAACATTCCCGCATCTATTTCTGCTGCTTTTGTCACCTTTTGGTCATAATCACTCCAAATCTGATTAATGTTAGTTTGAAAAGCAACTTTATCGGTAAAGCCTGTTGAAAACACCTCATAGACTGATTTTCCACCCGCCACTATGAATTGAACAAATGCTGTCACAAATGTCCCTACAACGTCTCCACTCTCATCGCTATACTTCAGCGGATTATTCAGCGCGTAGGAGTAGCGGTTGAAGTTTTGGGTGAAGTCAGGGGCCTGGACATAGGGGTCCGGGCTGAGGAAGCGGCCGAGGAGAGGGTCGTACAGGCGGGCGTTCATGTTGATGAGGCCGAACCAGGTGAGGTGCTCGTGACCGGTGTAGCCGCGGCCAAGAAAGAGTTCCGGCTCACTGCCTGCGGCATAGTTCTGCAGGGTCTCGGGATCTCGCAGCCGGCCCCAGGGGTCATAGCTGTACTCTGCCACCAGGGTTCCATCCGCCGTGGCTATGTGGGTGATGCTGCCAAGATAATCGCGTCCAATGTTGTATAGGGTCCAACTGCCGTTATTCTCTCGCTGATATACCATCGGCGCAGAGTATGCATCCCCACCAAGATACAGACGCTCTTTTGTGCCGCTCGTCGTCAGATCGCATTCATAACTGCCACCTATATAGTAGCGGGTAAGCACATTGCCGGTACTGTCCGCTACGTTCATCTTCACCCTATCTCCATCGCCGTTGTATGTGAATGTAGCGCTCCTGCCGCCTTCGGTAAGAAGTGAAGGTCTGTTGTAAGAGGTATATGAAACATTCTGCTGGCGGCCTTGGACAAGACCGCTTGAGGCAGGCGTCAGCGAGGTTATCTGATACGGGCGACCCGTGGCCGAATATGCCATCGTGCCGACGCCGTCCATCGAAAGGATGTTACCGTTCGCGGCATAGGTAATCTGGCGGCTGCCGATGGAAGTCAGACGGTTGAGGTTGTCGTAGCCAAAGGTCTCAGTCTGGTTATTATTGCCATCGCCACGGACAAGGAGGTTGCCGGTCAGAGGGTCGAACTGATACGAGAAGTTCAGGATGTCCGCATCATACATCTCACGATATATGGGAAGGCCGAAAGGCGTGTACCCATATGCACGGTTGATGGTACCTGTGAACAAATACGTGGGCATTCCAAGATCATTCTCACTCAATAAGTTCAAAACGACCGCACCTCCCGGAAGTGTAATACCAGTGTTATAGCCGTTGGAATAACTAAAATTCTCCGTTGTTATATAACCCGCCTGTGAAGTGTATTCAACGCTTGACAGAACGCCGCCCGGGCTGTACGTATACTCCTTCTCCAGCCATTTGTTGTCAGGAACAGATTCTTTGGCGTATATGACTCGGTCATAACCGTCGTATGTGTATTCCTTCCCGGTCCCGTTGGTCGACGACTCCGTACTCAATCGGCCATAGGCGTCATAGGTATACGCGGTATTGTACTCTCCTGGGCGCTCGATCAGCGTTATCCTGCCATACTTGTCACGATAAGTCTTGACTGTCCCGTTAGGATTGGTATGGGTTACCCTTGAGGTGCCGTTGCTGTTCCAAAGGTATTCGTCGGTCTGGGTGCCTGCGCTGGGGTCGACTATCCTTGTGCGTCTGCCGTAGTCATCATAGGCAAACGTTGTGGATACGTTCCCAGGAGCGGTTATGGAAGATGGCTGGCCATCATCACGAAGAGTATATGTGATTGTACCTCCCGCATCGGTAACGCTCACCACATTACCGCTGGCGTCGGTGGTCTGCGTGGACGTGATACCGTCTTTTACGGTTGTAATGCCGGTACCACTGTATGACCATGCCGTCACTTTCCCGGATGCATATTTTATCGAGTCCGGCCTGTTATAGATATCGTAGGTATAATCGTTCCAATATGTCGCAGACGGCCCCCGGTATGGAAGCGATATCCTTTTCAGGAGGCCTTTCCCATTATACTCCCTGTCCACCCACTGCCACTGGCCGTTGAAGCGTTTCACGCCGCTGCGGATCTCACGAGCGAGGGCGTCATAGTGAGTAACAGATTCAGGCTGTCCGGTTGCCGTAATTGTAACAGTGTAAAGTCCAACACCACCCCAGGCGACAGTTGTCTGTTCAACGGAGTTATCAGGGTGGCTTACACTTACGACATTACCCCAACTGTCATAGGTGTAGGTTGTGATACGGCCGCGATAGTCGGTAACCGTTGCGGGCTTGCCAAACTTGTTATAGCCGGAATAGGTTGTCGTATGACCAAGGGCATCCGTGCTTGTGAGAAGATATCGGCCATTACTGTCATAAGTGTATGCGTTCCCGGTATATTCTGTCGCTCCGTAAGGAGCAGTAGTTTCGGATATCACATGGCCGTGGGAGTCATACTGCCAATGGGTCTCGGATACAAGGTTTGTCGCGTCCAAAAATCTTCCGGGAAGTTCCGGACCGATTATCGACAATGAGTCAAAATGATGTCGGAGACCATTTAACGGACTTAAATCGTTTATTCCGTAATAACCGACATATTTCTTGCTGGTCAGAGGCCGGTAACAACTGTCATAGGTGAATACAGTCTTCTCTTTCCATGATATGTTATCGGCTCCGTCTCTCTCAGTGGTTATAGATTCTTCCGTAACAGCACCCAGAACGAACTTGCTTGCCGTTATACTATGCACATATACTCGTCTCAAAGTGTCGGTCTGAGGAGTGCCGTTCCCGATGCGGCGTCTTGTGATAATGGTTTTAGGAAAATCGTACCTGCCGTATGAACAAGCGGTTGTGGTTACAACTCCGGTGAGCGAATTAGTGGAAACGCTGCCAGTCAGGCGGGGGTTCAACTTGCCGTATGCGGTGCTATGGCTATCGTAAGTGTTGATAACAGATGAAAAAGGAGTACCGTTGAATGACTTCGATAAAGAAATCTGTTCCACAACACCAAATTTCTCCGGATTCAGTAGTGTTGTAGTATATTGAAAACCAAGCGGGTCGGTATAATCAAGCTTAATAATCTTACCAAAACCGCAAAAACCCAGCCCCATGCAATGATACACCTCATCATAATAGTAGTAGTCTACCGAACTGATATAATCCTCGCTCATGAACTTTGTGCTTCCACATAAGACTGACAACGGATTATGAATACGCTTAAAACCATTGACAGCAGAGTAGGTTCGTGAACTGTCCATCATGTATGGCCCGTCAGATTCTCCAGTATTCCCATACATATTGGTTTGGACTATTCCGAAACTGTCGGTCATCGTCTCCAAACTCCTCAAGATAGAATGATTCAGGCTGTATCGGTAGACTTTGGTTATCGGGCCCGACATGACAATGAAATCGCCAATTCTCCCAAACGCCGAACCGCAGCCCGGGATAATGTCTGTAGTAGAATCCAAAGATAAGCCTGATACAGAAAAGAAACCGATATACTTCCCTTTCGCATTTGGGGATATCCTTACGGTAGTATCATTCTGATGAATCATTTCCGGCAATCCATCCTTGTCCAAATCAAGGAACATTATCGTGTCGTCTGAATCCCTGAACTGCTGAGTACATGCCTCAATTGAGAAGTATATCCCATTAAAGCGTGCAATATTCCAACTACTGGATCCATTACTAAATTTGCCGATACTGGAGTCATATCCAGGAGCCGCGGCAATATCTTGATAGCCATCGCCATTAAAATCCAGGACTTGAATGAAAGCCTCCTCGGTGTTAGTGAAATCAGGTGAAAAGTCATTATATAAAATTGACTTTGAAACGCCCGAGTATGTTTTCCGCAAAGAAAAGGATGTACTCGATTCATATAATAGGCTATACGCCTTCATTCCATCATCAGTAATATGACAGAGATCTGCTTTCCCGTCTCCTTCAAAATCTGCCACAAGTGTCAGGTTTACTTCCTCTTCATTTAAAGTATAAAGAGACGACTCGCTCAACTTGCTTCTGGCGTATAAATCCACCAGGGCAAATTTTGATGAGTTCTCTGTCATAATAAGGAGCATCGTTTTTCCGTTTCCTCGGAAATCGCCAAAATGGTAATAACTCTTCGCCGGATTCTTGTACAGAGCATTATGTGAACCGTCGTTCACGGTAATACTGAAACTCGTACCAGTGACATTTGCACTTGTGTCGAAAGAATAAATGGTAATCTGATAGGTGGTTATGTCATTTGATGAAGACCAGTTGTTAATCTTGACTATTTCGTCCACACCATCACCGTCCACATCGACAACTTCTATCTTTTGAAAACCTTCACCAACTGGAATAATCCTTTGAGTCGAAGAAAAGAGTCCCGTGAAATTGCAAATAATAGACTGATTGGCATTATATGAGCTTCCATACTTTTCACACCAACCGAAAAGCCATGTCCTTTCCAACAAGGCATATGTCGAGTAACTGGGCAGGATGACTATGCCATCATCAGGTCGGCAAGGAATCATTTTCCCCCGAAGATGCATCAGGGGTAAAGTGCTTGATTTTACGTAATAACTATTATTGTTAATATACGTTGAAGGATAACCGAATCGCGGAATTGAGGGACCTGGATCAGAATCAATACCATATGTAAAAACCAGCGGCGGCAGCTCGCTTGTTCCGGAGGTGCAATGTACCTCTTTAAGAAGATTCACGCCGTCCTGTTCCTCGTGGGTAAGCGAGTACTGACAGATGGTATTATTGCCGTCACAACTCGTAACGCTCTTGAGAAGATAGAAGGGGAAGTTCGAAAAGGCTCCGAAATAAGCATTCTGGTATGGTGCAGTATCAGTACGTGTGGTGTATACAAAATTGATAGAGGCGTCGTCTCCATAGTTTATCGCCGTGATGTAATATGTATTTCCCGTATATCCGTACGTAAACGAGATGGTATTGCCATCCTTATCCGTGAACTCCGTCATTGGGTATGTCGGCCGGGGAGAAGAACCGCCAGGGCATCCAAAAACAGCAGAGGAACCATCCGGGTAAAGAGCATTGAACGACTCTGCACGTCCGCTCTGCTGATTGTGGTTAATCTTTATCTGGATATTGCCTTTTGCCGTGGTGTAAGAATAACCCGTAATGCCCATCTCGGATTGGACTATCGGCTCGCCGTCAAGAGAATACTTGGGTGATGGGGAACTATATGAATAGGCCTCAGCCACACCGTCGTAATACATATTGGAATTTCGGACGGTAATTAACGACAGCCCTGATAATCCCCATCCATATCCTGCCACGTTGTTGCCGCCCTGGCTGTTGTATACCAGTGAAATGTTTGGTGCCATGCTCCATCCGGATGCCGTGGCGATGGGAATTCTATAAACTCTTCCCCCAAAAGGGCTCACGGACTCCTCTATGGGAATAGAGCCCGTTGCGTATGATGCAAGGTCCCTGGAAGGCAATGAACGATATTTGAGACCCTGTTCCAGGCTGCGGCGTTCATGCTCCTTCATTATATCTTCCGGGGAATTCAACTGCTTTTCATTAATAACGTTATCCTGGCGGGACGCAGCCTTCTCCGGAGGTATAACCTGAGGTATCAAAGTAACCGAACGATGCCCCTGCCCGTCGTCCACCACCACACTGTCACACGGTGGCATTAAAGCGCGGGTATTTTGCCCAGACATCCTGCCGGGAATTAACAAAAAGGCAACCGACAAGAATGAGGCGATTTCTCTGGAAATAGTGTATAGTAGAGACCTTGCGTGCATCATAACGCAAATATAGTTTAGTTGCGTAAATAATAAAAATACCTTTTAACGTGCGGGCCGATATCTGGTATTTGATTCGGCCCGCACTATCAATCATTAGATTACGAACGATCCTTCGTATACATCTCCGGATGACAGGGTAAAGGTAATCGTCCAAATGCCGGAGTTACCACTGATTGGAAAGGCCGACGGTCCTGATCCTGGCACCGCATAAGAGTCTGTCTCGCCAGTGATAAGATTGCAAATATCCACATCAACCGACACCCCGGCGTTAGAAAGGCTCGCATAGATACAAGTATTGTCGGAATCATAGTAAGCACTGATGCTTACCACAGATGGGGAATGAGGGAACGTTGGAGGTGTCGAGGGCCTGTGTCGAATAAGAATTTCGTCATTGTCGCGGTAGCCATTCTTAATTGATTTTTCATTCGTAAAAGATGAAAGGCAAAGAATCGCCACGACGCTCAGAAGGAGCTTGATAATTGAATTGTTTTTCATAATGTGATTTGTTTGGTTTTCGTTTGCAATTATCGGCATTATTCCTAACAAAACCCAATTATCGGCATTACATTTTTACAAGATATTATCTTGATAATCAACTATTTATAGTTTACATAGCATTACTTACTCACTATTTCTTCAGTTTTTTGAGGCTTTTTTGGTAAATTTGAGCAAAGTGAACGTCATATGAGAATAAAACAAAACTGCCTTGTCTTTTTATTGTTCTTCTTTTGTTCTTGTTGCAATAATTATGAGAACAGGATTATCGAACAAGCGATAGCATATCTCGATAATAAACCGGACAGTTCGCTCATCCTTCTTGAGTCGATTAATCCATCATCTTTTTACCTCCATAAGGACAAGGCAAGGTATAATCTTTACCTGAGTGTTGCCCTGGACAAGAATCTATTTGAGATTCCTGATTCTGTCATTACTCCGGCAGTTAAGTTTTTCTCCAACCGGGGTTCAAAGGAAGAGCGAATGCTTGCTTTGTACCATTATGGCCTTTTTCAAAACAATAACTATGAGTATTCGAAGGCCATCGTTACGTTTGAGAAAGCAGCAGAATTAGCAAATTCTTTGAATGACACCCATTATTTGGGCCTCATATATAGGAATATGGCTAATTCCTTCAGCATGTCCAACAATATCCAATCAGCTATTCATTATAGAGAAAAGGAACTTCAGCACTTTAGTATTGACCCATCAGACTCTTTATTTCACTTATGTGCTCAGTATTCACTTGCCGTTGAGTACAACACTAATAAAGAATACCAAAAAGCACATGCCACCTTGGAAGAAATGAAAGATTCTCTGAACAGCTTAATCAAAGATTATCGTCATGCACTTATGGCTGATATTGAGCTTCGTTTGAACGATAATCCTAGAGCCTGCATCAATATGTACAAAAGGGTTCCAGAAGAGTATTGGAATATGTTTGACTATGGATGCTGCGGTATGGCTTATGAACTGATTGGGCAAACAGATTCCTCTGACCTTATGTATTCTGAAGGGTATAAAGCGTGCTATGATGAAGCAGACTCTGCGACGCTTGATTATTCTAAGTCAAGAGTCCTATTTGACAGGGGTGAATTTAAGAATGCCTATCTTCTTTTGTCGCATTCGACCAAGATACAGGATTCTTTGACTCGTGCAACTCTCAGCGAATCAGTTAGCTCGGCTCAAAGAGATTTCTTTATGTCTGAGGCAGCATTCCAAAAGCAAAGAGCACATTCCGCCAGAATTCGGATTTACTGTTTAATGGCTCTCTTCCTGTTGTTGATGGCTCTGGTCTACGCCAAGGTTACCAGAGTCAATAAGGAGAAAGACCACCGACTTAAAGAACTAATGGCACAACAAGCCATTTCCGAAAGGGACATTTATCGCTTACGTAATGACCGGCTAAGCCTTATATCCTCCTACTACAGTGAGAAAATTCGACGCATTGACAGATTGTCAAATGATTATTATATGTCTGACAGCGAACATCAGAAAGAGATTGTATTCAAACAGTTCAAGGACTCACTGAAAGAATTGAACAAACAAGATTTCTATGATTCTCTCGAAAAGGATCTCAACAAATATAATCATAGCATTGTTAGCCGATTGAGAGAACAAGTAACCTCAATCAGAGGAAGGAGTCTCAATATCACCATGCTATTCTTTGCGGGACTATCATATGAGACGATTGCAATAATAACGCAGTCTCCGTCTGTTAACAGCTTAAGGGTTCTGAAGAATCGGGTAAAGACATCTATCATGAAGTCTGCGGCCAAAGATGCCGATTTCTTTCTTGAAATGCTGGAAGTAAAAACGCCGGCAGGCAAGAACAAAACAAATGAAAAACAAAGTTGAAAACCATTTCTTGCCTGCTGACGTTGAACGACAAACGGGTCCAGCAAACTCTCCCATTCCTAGGTTCTGGCAAACCAAGACAAAAAGAGAATAAGCTGGGCCCGCGCTTACGCGCAGGCACCAGTGGCTTATTCGGTTTTGTCAAATAAAAAATGCCAGATTTAGGAAACCCGAATAAAGCTTAATAGTGCTTCGCAATATGTCTAAGGGCAAACGCCCTTTATGTAATCTTGTGTATTACATCGGCAAATATACGTATTAATCTGTATAAACACAACATTTGCGAAACGCATGAGATGGTCGATTCATGTATTTCGCGGCCCATTTCTGACTTTTTCCGTGCCAAATATGTAAGCGAAACACACGAAAGAGCACTTTCGTGTGTTTCACAGAAAGAACCCGAAAACCGGGACTATTTGTACTCGCTCACCAGAGGGCCG
>JAEEGH010014027.1_pt1 | contig 17668 bp, 13 predicted proteins | sample 9134181 | NCBI WGS metagenome assembly JAEEGH01 (sample SAMN16246544, study PRJNA631951) | gut metagenome | biome: gut microbiome; feature: rumen; material: DP-attached | host: Bos | place: Iran: Karaj | collected 2018-10
TTACGGCCTATATGCTCTCCGCCATGCAGGGCATCTCTACCCTGATGACCTCCATCACCGGGCTGGACTATAAGCTCTGCGTCGTCATCGCCTGGCTGTCCTTCACCATTTTTACGGTGTATTCCGGCTCCAAGGGCGTGCTGATCACGGACACCATCATGTTCATGATCTTCCTGGCTGCGTCCCTCATCGGTATACCCTACATCGTTCATGCGGCCGGCGGCTGGAACGAGGCGATCACCAGCCTGGCACAGTCCACGACTCGCCCCGGCATCATTTCCTGGAGCAACAACCTGGATTATCTCTATCCCACCGGCAGTCAGAATCTGCTGTGGGCCGTTGTGTATGGCATCGTCTGGGCGATTGTCGTCATGGTAAGCCCCTGGCAGACGAGCCGCTATCTGATGGCAAAGGACGAGCACACCGTGCAGCGTTCCTCCATTTGGGCCTCCATGGGCGTGGTTACGGTCACCACCGCGCTGTATTTCTCCGCGGCCTTCATTTACAAGATCAATCCGGATATCGACCCGGCCAGCACCAGCATCATCTGGGGTGCCATGAACGTCATGCCCATGGTGATCGGCGTTGTGATGCTCACCGGCATCCTCTCTGCCGGCGTATCCTCCGCATCCACCTTCCTGTCCCTGATCGGCTCCTCTCTGACCAATGATATCCTGGCCAGCCGTCAGACGGACGACATTAAGCAAAATCTGAAGATCTCCAGAATCGGCATGGCTGCTGTCAGTCTTGTCGTGCTGGCGCTGGCCTTCTTCAACCCGCCCCAGATTTTCTGGATCATGTATTTTGGCGGCACGGTCATTGCTTCCGCCTGGGGCGTTGTGGCGCTCACCAGCGTCTGGTCCAGGAAAATGAGCGAGAGCGGCGCCTTCCTGGGTATGCTCTTGGGCTTCCTTGGCTGTGTGATCCCCAAGACCTATTCCGCCCTCAGCGGCGTGACACTGCCCATCTATTTGGATCCCTTCTTCATCGGTATGGCGATGAGTGTGATCGGCATCGTGATCGGTAATCGGATCAAGCGTGCCAGCGCAGCGGACATAGAACAGTATGAGATGCTTCATGTCCGGCCCGAATCGGAAAAGGATCCGCAGAAGGACAAAAAAACCTTCAGACTGATGTATCTGTATCTTGCCTTCGGCGTTCTTCTCGGCGTGTTCTTTGTGCTTTTCTACGCGCTGCCCTATATGAGAGCAGTTGCCTGACGGAACCCTTTCATGTCGCTGCAGAACAACCCGGATACAGGCAAAAAAGGAAGCGATTAAATGGAAGAGAACCACAAGGGAAAAGGCGGAATCGGCAAGAAAGTCTTTCGCGGAACGGTAACCATCGTTTTCGTCAGCATCTTGGCGAAGCTGTCGGCCTTTATTTCAGAGGCTATCAACGCGGCGTATCTGGGAACTACCTATCAAAGCGATGCCTATTATATGGTCTCAAGCATCATCATTGGGGTGTGCCCGGTTTTGAGCGTAGCCGTCTGGAAGGTGTTTCTGCCTGTATACAAGGGGAAACTGGCGCAGAACGATCAGCCAGGTGCGGATAGTCTTGCCAATAAGATGATCAGCTTTTTCACGATGCTTTCACTTGGCGTGGTTGTGCTGATCATCTTACTGGCGAACCCGCTTGTCTCTCTGATTGCCCCTGGCTTTGAGGGGGAGACCAGAAGCCTGTGTATTGAGCTGACTCGTATCAGCGCCCCGATGTTTACATTTATCATTGCCGCTGATATTTTCGCGGTCATGCTGCAGTGCCACAATCAATTCTTCGGCAGCCAGATCCGTGTGGTTGCAAGTCATATCCCTCCCATCCTGGCAGCGGTGCTGCTGTATCATCGTTTCGGGATCCGCGCCATGGCCGTCGCCCTGATCGCCGGAGGTATGCTTCGTCTGCTGATTGAGCTTCCCTTCAGAAACTGGGGTTATCACTACCGCCCGGACTTCAACTTTAAGAGTTCGGAATTCGGCGTGATGCTTCGGCGTTTCCCGTCCGCTTTCCTGTCGGGCGGCGTGCAGCAGATCAATGTTCTGATTGACAGAGCCATCGCGTCCATGTTTCCGGAGGGTGCAGTCTCCGGGATGAACTATGGTCACCGCTTGAACCATGTGTTCAGCGGCCTTCTATCCACTGCGATTTCCATGGCACTGTTTCCCCAGATGGTGGAGCTGATTACACACAGGAAGCACGAAGAACTGAAAAGACTGCTGACAAGGATCATGAACATCTTTATGATCCTGATGATCCCGGTGACGATCGCCTGTGTTCTTTTCAGCAGAGACCTGGTCGTAGCGGTGTTCGCACGGGGCGCCTTTCAGGAGGAATCTGTTGCGCTTACCTCCGGCGTGTTTACCTTCTACAGCCTGGGGCTGCTGTTCACAGCTTGCTCCTCGGTGCTCTCCAATGTGTTTTACGGCTTCGGTGACGCCCGTACTCCGCTGATTATCAGCCTTATCGGGATCGTCATCAATGTGATCCTCAATCTGACGCTCTCCCATTTTATGGGCGTCAACGGGCTTGCTCTTGCCACTTCCCTGGCGGCGGTGGTCGCGCTGACGCTGCGCATGATTTTCCTACGGAAGTATGCCAGCTTGGAATGGCGCACCCTGGCGCTGACCTTTGGTAAGGTGCTGCCGGCGGCTCTGATTGCATGCGGCGCTGCCTGGTGGGTTGTTTCCCTCCTTTCCCTAAATGTCTATATGCGCCTGATTACGGCGGCAGTGATCGGCGTGGCAGTCTATTATCCCATCATCAGACTGCTGCATCTGGACGAGATCATGCTGCTCATGAAGCTCCTGCGCAAGAAACTGAAGCGAGGCTGAGCCGGAAAAGCAGAGAGAAATCTGAGGAGTACAAATGATCTCCTATGCTGTTAGTTTTCTGCGGCATTATCTGACCCTGCCGGTACTTTTGGCGGGCGCTGTTGCCGGATCCCTTTGCTGGTTCGTCCTCCGTGGGAGAGAGAAGCAGGGGAGGATCACGCGAAAAAAACGGGCGGCCTTTACGGCGCTGAGCGTTTATTTGACGCTGTTTTTCGCCATGCTTGTCGTTATGCGCAGGCCGAAAACCGGGCGTCTCTTTTCCCTGCAGCTTTTCTGGTCATACCGCGCCGCAGTCAATGGTCATCAGGACCTGCTGTATCAAAACTTGTTCAATATCCTGCTCTTCGTTCCCTTCGGGTTTCTTTGCGCGATGACGGAGCGAAAGCCGAATATCTGGAAGACGGTCGGCCTTGGTTCGGTACTTTCCCTGTTGGCGGAGCTGACCCAGATGCTGTCGAAACGGGGCCTGTTTGAACTGGACGATCTGTTTCATAACATTTTGGGGTCTGCGCTCGGAGCGGTACTTTGGCTGCTGATCTCCCGAAGAGGAGGGAAGAGTGCGGACGATTTGCAGCAGAGAACGCCATCTTCCCTCGATGAAGGGAAGCAATACGCAAAACAAGCGGGAACTGAAATAATGCAAGATATCGAACTGAAACTGTTTTTGGAACTGCTGCGGGCGGGAATTCTGGGAAAGAAGCCGGACACGGATCAGATCGCGGCTTTGCCGGAGAGCTGGGACGTGGAGAAGCTGGTCAATCTCGCCCTGCGGCATGATGTGCTGCTGCCTGTCTACGCCGCCCTGGCCGGGGCGGAGGATCCGGGACTGCGGCAGCTCAAGAAGGAACTGCGTACGCTCTATGCTCCCCGCTTCGCCAAGTCCGTCAATCAGGAGTGCGAGGGGGAGGCGCTGCTGGATGCGTTTGAGCAGGCCGGGATGGACTGCATCCCCTTGAAGGGCTGGGTGCTGCGACAGTATTACGCGGATCCCCTGAGCCGCAGCATGAGCGACATGGACATTCTTGTCCGGCACTATGAACACCGCGGCATTATGCGGGTGATGCGGGACCTGGGCTATGAGGGGGACGGCCGTTCCGCCTGGAAGCACGAGAATTTCCGGAAAAAGCCCTATATGAAGGTGGAGCTGCACCGCCGTCTTACCGATGACAGCGGTGTGATCCGGGAGTGGGAAAAGCGGATGTGGAGCCGTTGCCATCCGGAAGAGGGAAAGCAGCATGTGCTGCGCATGTCCCATGAGGATTTTTATATCCACCACATGCTCCATATGGAAGAGGACTTCCGCCATGGCACCCTGGGCTTCCGCCGCATCGCGGATACCTGGCTGCTGCTGCGCGCCTGCCCGGAGATGGATCGCGGTTATCTGGAGAGAGAACTGCAGAGTATGGGCATCCTGGAATTTGTCCGGCGGGCGGAGAAGCTGGCAAGAATCTGCTTCGAGGGTGAGGAGTCGGATGCCGACAGCGAGACCCTGCTGCGTTATGCGGAGCAAAACAGCATCTCCGGCTCTGAGCACAGCTACCAACTGGGGCGCATGGCGATGCGTTCCGGCGGGGAGCTCCGCAAAGCCAGGCTTCAATCTGTCTGGGAAGCGGTGTTCCTGCCCTATGACAGGATGAAGGCACAGTTTCCCGTGGTGGAAAAGCACCCCGTGCTGCTGCCCTGGTGCTGGATGCGGCGACTTTTGCGTTTTGCCAAGACCCCTGCCCACAGCCTGAAGAAGCTGAACAGCACCGGCGTTTCCCAGCAGGAGCTGGACGAGTTGCGTATGGTGCTGCAGGCGGGTGGCGTGCTGCCCAAGAAAGAGGAGGAAGGAGAGCGCGATGGATAAGATCAGCGAAACCCAGCGCCTGCTTCTGCAGCTTGTAGGCTGCGCTCTTTTTGGCGGAACCCTTGACTTCCCGGAGACGATTGACTGGAATGCCCTGCTGCGGGAGGCAAAGCAGCAGGCTGTGCTGCCCCTGGCCTACCACGCGGCGAAAGACTGCTTCACCGGGGAGAAGGCTGAGGAGCTGGAAAACCGGATCAACGACCTGGTGGTCAACAACATGTATCTGGAGTTTGACCATGTGGAGCTGCACCAAACCATGGAGGCGGCGGGGATCCCCTATGTGGTGATGAAGGGCAGCGCCTCAGCAGCCTACTACCCACAGCCCATGCTGCGCATGATGGGGGATGTGGACTTCCTGGTACACAGGGAAGATGCGGCGCGCGCAGGCGAAGCGCTGAAAGCGCTGGGCTTTTTGGAGACCGCAGAGAGGGACAATCCCATCCACCAGGCCTATGTACGCAGCAGCAATCCCCTTTACCGCTCGGAATGGGAGCTGCACTGGCAGCCCAATGGCATTCCCAACACGCCGGTGGGGGAGAAGATCCGGGAAATGCTGGCTGACAGCATTGAGACGTCCATTCTGCATGAGACGGAAAACGGCAGCTACCGGGTGCCGGACGATTTCCATCACGGCCTGATGCTCCTGATCCACACGGCCATGCACCTGATCCATTCCGGGGTAGGGCTGCGGCATCTGTGCGACTGGGCGGTGTTCACGGCGCGGTTTTCCGTGGAAGAGTTCCGCGCCACATTTGAAGCCCGCCTGCGTGAAGCGGGACTCTGGCGCTTTGCGGGAGCGCTGACGGTGGTGTCCGTGCGCTATCTGGGCTGTCCGGATCCCTCGTGGCAGGGGGAACAGGATCCTGCACTGCTGGACGCGCTGATGCTGGATATTCTCAGTGGAGGCAATTTTGGCAAAAAGGACGATCAGCGGCTGAACCAGGCCAAGCTCCTGGTGAACCGCACGGAGGGCACCGTGCATCGCGGCGCAGGCCTTCGCAATCTTGTGAGCGCTATGAACGTGAAGGCGCGGCGCAGCCTTCCCGCAGCGAAGGAGCATCCGGTTTTGCTTCCTGCGGGCTGGCTCTTGGCAGGCATGCGGCACATGGGAAGGATCGTCAAGGGCAAACGCCCATCGTTGCATCTCGGTCATATCGTGGAGGGTGCTGCAGAGCGCAGCGAACTCTACCGAAGCCTCGAATTGTTTGAAACGGAATAAGTCGAAATGTCGAGATATAACGGCGGAATGTCGCGATGTATCTTGACATTTTTCTTACATGATGATAGCATAGAGCGGAAGAAAACAGAAAGGGGGAAAGCCCCATGGAATATATGGACGTACATCAGGCGGCAGAGCGCTGGCAGGTGCCGGAGCGGAAGGTGACCGCCCTGTGCCGGGACGGGCGCGTACCCGGCGCGAAGAAAACCGGAAAGCTGTGGTTTTTGCCGGAGAACAGCACACGGCCTTTGGACGGGCGAACCAGGGAATATGCCGCCTCCCGGGAACGGCGGGCGGTAAGCTTTGCGACAGACGCGGCGGGGAAGGTGCTGGACGCCTTTCGGGCGACCTATCATAAGGAACCGGAGACGGCGGCCTTCACACCCTATCGCGTCTGTCCCATCGGCGCCCACAGCGACCATAACCTTGGAAAAGTCACGGGCTTTGCCATCGATAAGGGGATCCACATCGCCTGCGGCCCCAAGCAGAACGGCGTGGTGGAGATCCGTTCCCTGCAGTTTCCCAAGCGCGCCCAGTGGCATGTGGCCTCTACCCCGGCGGAGAAGCAGAACGATTGGGCGGATCATTTGCGGGGCGCGACTATCGCCCTGGCGCAGCGTTTTCCGCTGCATGTGGGGCTCTGCGCCGTGCTGGATGGGGAGCTGCCCATCGGCGGGCTCTCCAGCTCGGCTGCGGTGATCATCAGCTTCCTCTCGGTGCTCTGCAAGCTCAACGGGATCCACCTGACGCCGGAGGAGCTGATCCAGATCTCTCTGGAGGCGGAGAACCGCTATGTGGGCGTGGCCTGCGGCACCCTGGATCAGAGCTGCGAGATCTATTGTAAAAAAGATCATCTGCTGTATCTGGATACCCGGAACGGCAGCTTTGAGCGCATCCCGAGACACCCGGACTGCAAGCCTTTTGAGATCGCCGTGTTTTTCAGCGGCATGGAGCGGAGCCTGGCGGGTTCCAAGTTCAACATGCGGGTAGATGAGGCGCGGTCTGCGGCCTACGCCCTGAAGGCGCTTTCAGGGATGGAATACGGCAAATTCTCCGAGACCAATCTGCGGGACGTGCCCGAGGAGGTCTTCCGCAAGTACAAAGACCGGCTGCCGGAGAACTGGGCCAAGCGGGCTGAGCACTGGTACAGCGAGTTTCAGCGGGTAGAGGCCGGTGCCGAGGCCTGGCGCCGGGGCGACATCGAGGAATACGGTCGTCTGAGCTTTCTCAGCGGCCGCAGCAGCATTGAGAATTGGGAGACCGGATCCAAGGAACTCATTCGCCTCTACGAGATCATGACCCAAACCGATGGCATCTACGGCGGGCGATTCAGCGGCGCGGGCTTCAAGGGCTGCTGCGTGGCGCTCATTGACCCGGCTTACGAAGAGCGGATCCTGGAGACGGTGGAGCGGGAGTATTTGAAGACCTTCCCCGGCCTGCAGGGCCGTTACAGCGCCCATATCTGCCATACGGGAGACGGGGTGAAGTTATGAACTGCGTCATTTTGGCGGCGGGCTATGCCACCCGACTCTACCCGCTGACGGAGCATTTTCCAAAGCCCCTGCTGCAGGTGGGGGAGAAGACGATCCTGGACTGGCTGCTGGACGATCTGGCGGCGGTCGGCGGGATCGAGGAGATTGTGCTGGTGTCCAACCACCGCTACACCGGACACTTTGAAGCCTGGGCGCGGGGGAGAGCGGAGCACATCACCGTCCTCGACGACGGCAGCACGGAGAATGACAAGCGCCTTGGCGCGGTGAAGGATCTTGCCCTTGCACTGGAGCGCTGCGGCACGGAGAAAACAACGCTGGTCATGGCGGGGGATAATCTGCTGGATTTTTCTCTGTGGGTGTTGTTGGATTACGCCCGGGAGAAGGACGCCAGCTGCGTGCTGCGCTATCGGGAGCCCTCTCTCGAGAAGCTGCGCAAATGCGGCGTAGCCACGGTGGACGGGGATAAGCGGATCGTCTCCATGGTGGAAAAGTCCCCGGAGCCGCCGTCCCCCTGGGTCTGCCCGCCCTTTTATGTGTATACGCCCCAGGCGCTGCGCCTCGTGTCGGATGCGCTGGCCGCGGGCTGCGGCACCGACGCGCCGGGAAGCCTGCTGGCCTGGCTCTGCGACCGCGTGCCGGTCTACGCTCTGGAGATGCCGGGCAAGCGCTATGACATCGGAAATCTTGAGAGCTACGAGCAAGTGAAAAAGGAGTATCGGGGAATATGAAAACACCAAATGTTTCCTTGGAGCATAAAACCGTCTTCGTCACCGGCGCCGCCGGCTTTATCGGCTTTTTCCTCTCCCGGCGTCTGCTGGAGGAGGTGGAGGGCGTCACGGTGGTCGGCATCGACAATATGAACGACTACTACGAGGTCTCTTTGAAAGAGTACCGCCTGGAAAAGCTCCGGCAGTACCCGAACTTCGTCTTCCTGCAGATGAACATTGCGGACAAGGCGGCGGTGAATGAGGCCTTTGCCACCTATAAGCCCGCGGTGGTGGTGAACCTGGCGGCCCAGGCCGGCGTGCGCTATTCCATCAGCCACCCGGACGTGTACATCGAATCGAACCTCATCGGCTTCTATAACCTGCTGGAGGCCTGCCGTCATTCCTACGACGGGGGAGAGACGGGGGTGGAGCACCTGGTCTACGCCTCCAGCTCCTCGGTCTACGGCGGCAACAAAAAGGTGCCCTTCTCCACCGATGACAAGGTGGATAACCCGGTCTCCCTCTATGCTGCCACCAAGAAGTCCGACGAGCTGCTGGCCCACGCCTACTCCAAGCTCTATAACATCCCCTCCACCGGCCTGCGCTTCTTCACGGTCTACGGCCCGGCGGGGCGGCCGGACATGGCCTACTTCGGCTTTACCAACAAGCTCCGGGCGGGGCAGACCATCCAGATCTTCAACTACGGCAACTGCAAGCGGGACTTCACCTATGTGGACGACATCGTGGAGGGCATCCTGCGCGTCATGCGCGGCGCACCGGAGCGGCTCACGGGAGAGGACGGCTTGCCTCTGCCGCCCTATGCGGTGTATAATATCGGCGGGAGCCGGCCGGAGAACCTGCTGGACTTTGTGCAGATCCTCTCCGAGGAACTGGTGCGGGCGGGGGTGCTGCCGGCGGATTACGACTTTGAGGCGCACAAGAAGCTGGTGCCCATGCAGCCGGGGGATGTGCCCGTGACCTATGCCGACTCTGAGGCGCTGGAGCGGGACTACGGCTTCCGGCCGGAAATTCCTCTGCGGGAGGGGCTGCGCCGCTTTGCCGCCTGGTATCATGACTATTACATAGGAGGCGAGGAGAAATGAAAATCACCGTTGCGGGCGTGGGCTATGTGGGGCTGAGCCTGGCTGTGCTGATGGCGCAGCACAACGAGGTCACCGCCGTCACCACCACCCCCGCCAAGGCAGAACTCATCAACAGCCGCCAGAGCCCCATCCAGGACAAGGAACTGGAGGAATACCTGGCACAAAAGCCCCTGCGCCTCACCGCCACCTGCGACCGGGAGGCGGCCTATCGGGACGCGGAGCTCATCATCATCGCCACCCCCACCAACTACGATCCCAAGCGGGGCTATTTCGACACCAGCGCCGTGGAGGACGTGATCGAGCGGGTGCTGGCGGTGAATCCGGACGCCTATATGGTCATCAAGAGCACCATCCCCGTGGGCTACACCGCCTCGGTGCGGGAGAAATATCAGTGCCGCAGGATCCTGTTCAGTCCGGAGTTTCTGCGGGAGAGCCGCGCGCTCTACGATAACCTGCACCCCAGCCGCATCATCGTGGGCACCGATCCGGGGGACGACGCGCTGACGGAGATGGCTCAACGCTTTGCCGCGCTCCTGCAGGAGGGCGCGGTGGAGGAGAACATCCCCACGCTCTTCATGGGCTTTACGGAGGCGGAGGCGGTAAAGCTCTTCGCCAACACCTATCTGGCACTGCGGGTCAGCTTCTTCAACGAGCTGGACACCTATGCCGAGCTCAAGGGCCTGGACACCAGGCAGATCATCCAGGGCGTGTGCCTGGATCCCCGCATCGGCAGCCATTACAACAACCCCAGCTTCGGCTACGGCGGCTACTGCCTGCCCAAGGACACCAAGCAGCTCCTGGCAAACTACGAGGACGTGCCGGAGAATCTGATCCAGGCCATCGTGGAGTCCAACCGCACCCGGAAGGACTTCATCGCGGATCGGGTGCTGGAGAAGGCGGGCTACTACTCCGCCAACGCAAGCTGGAGCGCCGGGGCGGAGAAGCGCGTCACCGTGGGCGTCTATCGGCTCACCATGAAGTCCAACAGCGACAACTTCCGCCAGAGCAGCATCCAGGGCGTCATGAAGCGCATCAAGGCCAAGGGCGCCACCGTCATCGTCTATGAGCCCACCCTGACCGACGGGGAGACCTTCTTCGGCAGCCTCGTGGTGAATGATCTGGAGGACTTCAAACGCCGCTCGGACGCCATCATTGCCAACCGCTATGACACCTGCCTGGACGATGTGCAGGACAAGGTATACACCCGGGATCTGTTCCGCAGAGATTAAGGAGGACTTGATATGAAAGGCATCATCTTAGCCGGCGGGAAAGGCACCCGCCTCTATCCCATGACCAAGGCCGTCTCCAAGCAGCTTCTGCCCATCTATGACAAGCCCATGATCTATTACCCGCTTTCGATCCTGATGCTGGCGGGCATCCGGGAGATCCTGCTGATCTCCACGCCGGAGGACACCCCGGTCTACGAAAAGCTCCTGGGCGACGGGGCGCGGATCGGCATTCAGCTCTCCTACAAGGTGCAGGAGACGCCCCGGGGCCTGGCTGACGCCTTCATCCTGGGGGAGGAGTTCATTGGAGACGACAGCGTGTGCCTCATCCTGGGGGACAATGTGTTCTACGGCGTGGACATGACCCGCACCCTGCGGGAGTCCATGGCAAACAACACCGGCGCCACCATTTTCGGCTACCCGGTGAAGAACCCCAGCAGCTTCGGCGTGGTGGAATTTGACAAGGACGGCCGGGTGCTCTCCATCGAGGAAAAGCCCGAGAAGCCCAAATCCAAGTACGCCGTACCGGGCCTGTATTTCTACGACAACCGGGTGGTGGAGATCGCAAAGCAGGTGAAGCCCTCCAAGCGCGGCGAGATCGAGATCACTGCGGTGAACAACGCCTATCTGGAGCTGGGCGAGCTGCGGGTGACGCTGCTGGGCCGCGGCATGGCCTGGCTGGATACCGGCACCCCCCAGGGCATGCTGAACGCGTCAGAATTTGTGGAGACCGTGCAGGATCGCCAGGGCTTTTACGTCTCCTGCATCGAGGAGATCGCCTGGCGCCGTGGGTTTATTTCCCGGGAACAGCTCCGCGCCCTGGGCGAAGAGCTGAAGATGACCGACTACGGCCAGTATCTGATTTCGATTGCGGAAGGAGAACTGTGATATGACCATTCTCGTCACCGGCGGCGCCGGCTTTATCGGTTCCAACTTCATTTTCTACGAGCTGGAAAAGCATCCCGAGGATCGCATCGTCTGCGTGGATAAGCTGACCTACGCGGGCAATCTCTCCACCCTGGCGCCGGTGCTGGAGCACCCCCGCTTCCGCTTCTGCAAGATCGACATCTGCGACCGGAAGGCCATCTATGAGCTTTTCGAGGAGGAGAAGCCGGAAATCGTGGTGAACTTCGCGGCGGAGTCCCATGTGGACCGCAGCATCGAGAACCCGGAGATCTTTCTGCAGACCAACATCATCGGCACCAGCGTCCTGATGGACGCCTGCCGCATTTTCGGCGTGGGCCGCTTCCACCAGGTCAGCACCGACGAGGTCTACGGCGACCTGCCCCTGGATCGGCCGGATCTTTTCTTCACCGAGGAGACGCCCATCCACACCTCCAGCCCCTATTCCTCCTCCAAGGCTGCGGCGGATCTGCTGGCCATGGCCTACCACCGGACCTACGGCCTGCCCGTCTCCCTCAGCCGCTGCTCCAATAACTACGGTCCCTATCAGTTCCCGGAGAAGCTGATCCCCCTCATGATCGCAAACTGCCTGGCGGACAAGCCCCTCCCGGTCTACGGCCAGGGCCTCAACGTGCGGGACTGGCTATATGTGGAGGATCACTGCAAGGCGGTGGATCTGGTGATGCGCAAGGGCAAGGAGGGCTCGGTCTACAACATCGGCGGCCACAACGAGATGCGCAACATCGACATCGTGCGCCTTATCTGCCAGGAGCTCCATAAGCCGGAGAGCCTCATCACCTACGTCACCGACCGGAAGGGCCACGACATGCGCTATGCCATCGATCCCACGAAGATCCATCGGGATCTGGGCTGGCTGCCGGAGACAAAGTTTGCCGACGGCATTGTGCAGACCATCCGCTGGTATCTGGAGAACAAACCCTGGTGGGGCGAGATCGTCTCCGGCGAGTATCAGAGCTACTATCAGCGGATGTACGGCAACCGCTGAAAGGAGGCTCGCGTGAAAACAAAGTGCAGTCTTTCGATCTGCCCCTCCACGCTCCCGGAGGTGAAGCGTATCGAAGAGCTGGGGGCGAAGCGACAGGAATCCCTTGCTCACTTGGCGAAATTCGACCTGTGGGACCAGAATCCGCATTTTGAGGAGATCCTGGAGCTGGTGGAAAAAATCCGGCAGCGGGAGGGACACAGAGCTGCAAGTACATTTTTCACGCTGCACTACACCGAGGAGGAGTGCGAGGCGGCGCAGTTTCTGCGTGTGCGCTCCTGCTGCGCCGGCTTTGACTCCGTCGGCGTTCCCGAGCAGTACCAGCTCTCCCACTTCTTTGAAAAAGTCATCATCTACAAGGACAAGAGCTATGACCGCTATGAGCATGTAAAGCAGAAGCTGGACACTATGACGGAGAAGCCGCCCAAATGGCGGGCGGCGCGGCAGTTCTGCTCCGATTATGGCAGCAACATGGTCAATCTCTATTGCAGCGATCTGGCCATGCGCACAATTGAGAAGGCCGGGCTGACCGGCGCGAGCTTCCGCCCGGTGAGAAACGCGAAGACGGGAGAGCCGCTCCCCGATCTCTGGCAGCTCTGGCCCCAGGAGTGCGAGGATTTTCTGGCGCCTGGCGAATTTACGATGACACGCCCCTGCCCCGTGTGCGGAAGAACGCGGTATGTTCCCACCGGCAGAGGCCGGATGCGCGTCCGGGCTGAGCTCGTGCCGCAGGATCTGGATTTCATGCAGGTGCCGTCCTGTTATGGGGCAGACTGGGGCTATCCCTTCTATGTCATTTCCCATAAGGCTTATCGACTCCTGAGGGACGCTTCCCTGGATCGCAGCCTGATCTTCGAGCCCTTGGAGCAAGTATAACATAACAATAGAAATGAGCTGCTGAGGACACCGACCTCATGCTGACTTATCTGTTTTTATCAAAAAAAGCACTGGCTTCATGGGAAGCCAGTGCTTTTTTGCATGATATTTCTTACTTGCTTTCACGGAGCTTGCGCACGGCAATCTTCCGCTCGCGGTTGCGGATGAACTCCGGCAGCACCTTGGGACGGTCGAAGTAGTCGATGCTCTCCTGGAAGGTGCGCTTCTTCAGATGGATGGCGTCGAACTTGCAGCGGGTGGTGCACACGCCGCAGCCCAGGCACTTGTTGGGATCCACGAAGCTGGCGCCGCAGCCCAGGCAGCGGGCGGTCTCGGCCTTGACCTGCTCTTCGGTGAAGGTCTTGCGGTCGTCCTTGAAGGTCTTGACCTTGGTTTCGTCCTTGCCGGGCACCTGACGGGCGGCGCTGTTGTAGTCGCGCTTCACGGTGTCGAAGTCCACGTTCTCCTTGTCAAAGGCGCGGTAGGTCAGCCGGTCGCGGCCGATCACCAGGCTCTGGCCGGGATGGACATAGCGGTGGATGGAGATGGCGGCCTGCTTGCCCTGGGCGATGGCGTCGATGGCAAACTTGGGGCCGGTGTGAGCGTCGCCGCCCACAAAGATGTCGGGCTGCGCTGTCTGATAGGTGACCTCGTCAGCCAGGACGCGGCCCTTCTCGTCCACCTTCACTTCGCCCAGATCCAGACCGCTCAGGTCGATGCGCTGGCCGATAGCAGCCAGGATGGCGTCGCACTTGATCTTCTTATCACCCTCGCAGACGAGAGCGGCAACCTTGCCGTTCTTTTCTTCGATCTCCACGGGCTTGTGCTCGAACAGGAACTTCACGCCCTCTTCCTTGGCCTCCTGCACCTCGGCGGGATCGGCGGGCATGTCGCTCTCCTTGCGGCGGTAGGCCACGGTGACCTCCGCGCCCAGACGCACGGCGGTGCGGGCTACGTCCATGGCCACGTTGCCGCCGCCGACCACGACGACCTTCTTGCCCAGCGCGGGACGGGAGCCGCCGTTGACGATGCGCAGGAAGTCGATGCCGCCGTACACGCCCTTCAGCTCCTCGCCGGGAATGCCGAGAGAGGCGGACTTCTGGGCGCCGACAGCCAGATAGAAGGCGTCATAGCCCTGCTTGCGCAGCTCCTCGATGGTCACGTCCTTGCCGATCTCCACGCCGCAGCGGAAGATGACGCCCATCTCCTTGAGCACGTCGATCTCGGCGTCCAGAACGGGCTTCTCCAGCCGGAAGGAGGGGATGCCGTAGCGGAGCATACCGCCGGGCTGCTCGTTGCGGTCAAACACGGTGACCTGATAGTTGTCAGCCGCCAGGAAGTAGGCGCAGCTCAGACCCGCTGGGCCGGCGCCGATGATGGCGATCTTCTTGTCGCTGAAGTCATAGAGCTTCCGGGGCACGAAGCGGGTGCTGCGCTCCAGCTCCCGGTCGGCGATGAACTTCTTGACCTCGTCGATGGCCACGGCGCGGTCCACGTCGCCGCGGGTGCAGGCCTCCTCGCACTTGCGGTTGCAGATGCGGCCGCAGACGGCGGGCAGGGGGTTTTCCTTCTTGATGAGCTCCAGCGCGTCCAGGTAGCGGCCCTGGGCGGCCAGCTTCAGATAGCCCTGCACGGCGATGTGGGCCGGGCAGGCGGTCTTGCAGGGAGAGGTGCCCTCGGGGGCGATGTACTCCCGATTGGTGCGGTGCTCCGGATTCCAGTGCTCCGGACCCCATTCCTGGTCGTCGGGCAGCTCGTGGTGCTTGTGCTCGATGGGCGTCTTGGCGCAGAGCTTCTGGCCCATCTGGATGGCGTTGTTGGCGCAGCGGTCGGTGCACTGGCCGCAGGCCACGCACTTTTCCTGGTCGATCTCGGCCACGTAGTTGCTGCGGGAGGTGTCGGGGGTGTTGAAGTACTGGCTCACGCCCAAGGCCAGGCAGCTCTCGGGCATGCAGTTGCAGATGGCAAAGGTCTCGCCCTGGTGCAGGGTGGTGATCTGGTGGACGCAGCCGCGGGCGTCGCACTTTTCGATCAGAGCCTTGGCCTCGGCAACGGATACGGGCTTGCCTCTGCCGGTGCGGTTGAACATGTCGCCCACATGGCCCATGAAGATGCAGAGACCCTCGTCCAGGTCGCCGCTGCCTTCGCCCATCATGCGGCGGACACGGCGGCACTGGCAGGGCGTCACGCTCAGGTGGCCCTCGTTGTCCTCAATGTACTTGCTGCACTTCTCGTTGTCGATGGCAATGGCGTCGGCGGGGATGGCGCTCTCGACAGGGATGACGCGCATGATGCCGGCACCCATGGGGGTGTTGGGAGCATGCTCGATCTGGCTGTCGGTGGCGTGCTGATGGAAGGCATAGGCGATCTCGGGGTGGGCGATGCAGAACTTCTCGTTGATCAGCAGAAATTCGAAAAAGCCGGGGGTATAGGGGGGCAGCAGATAGATCTCCAGGTTCACCTTCGGCACGATGACCTGGACGACCATCCCGATGTCGGTCATCTCATGCAGGACTTCGCGGGTGCGCTTGACAGACATTTTGGCCTTCTTGGCAATGATGGGCACGAAGGCGGGCTTCATGCTGGTCAACGCCAGCAGGACCGTGATCTGTTCGTCGGTGATCCACTTCTCAAAAAGCTTGTACTCGGCACAGTCGGGGGTGATTTTATAGTGCCCGTCGTTGATCTTTTCGCACAGTCGGATCAGATTCTCTCTCACTTGCAAAAACAGCATCCTCCTTTGTATCCCGGCCTGTGACCGGGGCTTTTGTTTGCCACATCATAGTTTATTCGCTTTGACAATAAAAGTCAATCCGAATCGCCTCTCGTCAGGAATTTGACGAACCCGGCCGGGGCTGTGAGGATCCCCTTTGAGAAAAAGAAAAAAGGAGGAGGAAGAAACACTTGACAAGCGTCTGCGGGACCGATATAATAATCATGTTTTGGAGTACATGATCAGCTTTGCTATAAAGGAGCAATTTGATATGAAGAACTACGTGGAACCCAAGCTGGACGTCGAAGTGATCGAGAACGACATCATCACCAACAGCTTTGCTCTGCCCATCCTCGGCGGCGAGTCTGACGATCTCCTGGGCTGAGTTCATCCTCTGAAGGATAGCGTTTCTTACATCGGTTTTTTGTAAAACGGGCGCTGGCGGCACAGTCGTTTTGCGCCCTTTTTTGTTAATGTAAAAATTCTTAATACCTGAGCAGGCCTTTGGGAGCCGGGTCGAAAGATAGTGGATGCAATGCCTCCGCGAGACAGTGATTTGTTCTGTTTGCGGAGCGCGCTGCATCTTTTGTTTTGTCCCCATGGGGGATGAAGGAGGAAATCATGGAAAACACTTCTCAGGAAGCCATCAAAATATCCAGGATCAGTATTCTGGTCAATCTCCTGCTCAGCGCGGGGAAGCTGGCAGCGGGCCTTCTGGCCAACTCGGGCGCCATGATCTCCGACGCGGTCCACTCCGCCTCGGATGTGTTCAGCACCCTGGTGGTGATCGTGGGGGTCAAGCTCTCCGGCAAGGATTCGGATCGGGAACACCCCTACGGCCATGAGCGGATGGAGTGCGTGGCGGCGATCCTGCTCTCCGGCATCCTGCTGGCCACCGGCCTTGTCATCGGCTGGGAAGGGATCCAGAAGATCCTCTCCGAGCGCGCCGAACTCCGGGCGCCGGGGATCCTGGCAGCGGCCGCGGCGCTGGTCTCCATCCTGGTGAAGGAGCTGCTGTTCCGCTACGTCCGGGGCTTTGCGCGGAAGCTGGATTCCACCGCTCTGATGGCGGAGGCCTGGCACCACCGTTCCGACGCGCTCTCCTCCATCGGCGCCCTGGCCGGCATCCTGGGCGCAAGAGCCGGCTTTCCCGTGCTGGACCCCCTGGCCAGCGTTGTGATCTGCGTCTTCATCGCCAAGGCCGCGGCGGACATTTTCCGGGACGCGGTGGACAAAATGGTGGACCACAGCTGCGATGAGGAGACGGAGGACCAGATTCGCCTCTGCGCTGTGGAGCAGCCGGAGGTGGAGCGGATCGATCTGCTGAAGACCCGGGAGTTTGGCAACCGCATCTACATCGAAATGGAGATTGCCGTGAACGGAGATCTGACGCTGCGGCAGGCCCACGACGCGGAGGAGCGGGTCCACGACGAGATCGAGCGCCGCTTCCCCAAGGTCAAGCACATCATGATCCATGTGAATCCGGCAGACTAAAAAACGAAGATGTGAATCGCGTTCACATCTTCGTTTTTTCTTGCTTTTTGGAGGGGCAGTCCGGCTTGCCGCAGCTGCAGGCTGCGCAGTTTCCGCTGCAGCCGGCACTGCCGCAGCTGCAGATGCCCTTGCTGCGGACGGTCTTGCGCAGGGCGAAGAACAGGATGACGGCCAGCGCCGCCAGCAGGATCCAGTCGATTGCGTTCATCGTCCTGCCCTCTCATCCCAGGCCCCGCGCCATGCCGATGAGC
>JAEEGH010014034.1_pt1 | contig 17664 bp, 16 predicted proteins | sample 9134181 | NCBI WGS metagenome assembly JAEEGH01 (sample SAMN16246544, study PRJNA631951) | gut metagenome | biome: gut microbiome; feature: rumen; material: DP-attached | host: Bos | place: Iran: Karaj | collected 2018-10
ACAAACCGTAAAGGCAGAACGCGCCAAGGCTTCAAAAAAGAAATCGTAGCAGAAGCTACGAATTCCCTTTCAAGATTTCTTCGATATCGCTACGGCTCAAATAGAGCCGTTCATTTAAGGCGTTTGCAATTCCGCAAAGGGACTTGCGGCATGCCATCAGGATGTTGAAATCCTGCTCCACCACGCTGGTTTCCGCCAGCTGAAAATAATAGCAGGCCGCCTGAAAACGCTGGTAATCCGGATCGCTCTTGTAAAGCTCCGCAGGCAGCTCCTTCATGACCGTATCCAAATCGCAGGCAAAATCCTTGCGCATCAGGAATTCCGCCAAATGCCCCGCCATAGCGATATGGGCATCGCCTTCCAGCTCGCTGCCCGCAATGTGGGTAATGCCCGGACGTTCCTTGGACATGTCCATCTTCACGTATTCCAGCGGGCGCTTGAACAAATAGGCAATCAGGGCATGTCCCGCCTCATGATTGCACAACTTCTTGAATTCTTCTTCACCGAAGAATTCCACCATGGATTCACGATTTAATTCTGACATTGTATAAGCCAGCTATTGATAACGAGTTCTTTCGTTTTACGAAGCCTTCTTGCGGCTTTTCTTGGCAGATTCGGACTTCTTCTCCGAAGGAGCCTGCAAGCCGCTCTTCACAATTTCTGCGGTCACGACGAACTGCTTGTTGCCAGAGCCCGGCATTTCGAACATGGCCTTCTGCAAGGTCTTTTCCATCACGGAACGAAGGCCGCGGGCACCTGTCTTGCGGGCCATGGTTTCGCGGACGATTTCCTTGAGGGCGTCGTCTTCAAACTTCAGCTCGATACCGTCCATTTCGAACAGGCTCTTGTACTGCTTCACAAGGGCATTCTTCGGCTGAGTCAAAATATTCAGGAGGGCAGCCTCGTCGAGCTCTTCAAGAGCCACGGCAACGGGCAAACGGCCCACGATTTCGGGAATCAAGCCGAACTGGATCAAGTCATCGGGTTCCAGGAGCTTGAAGAGTTCCGTCAGGGAATTTTCTTCGGCGCTGCGGATGTCGGCACCGAAGCCCATGCCGCCCGTATTCACGCGGCGGGAAATAATCTTGTCGAGCGTTTCGAAGGCGCCACCGCAAATAAACAAAATGTTCTTGGTATTCACCTGCACGAGCGGCTGTTCGGGGTGCTTACGGCCACCCTTCGGCGGCACGGCAGCCACAGTACCTTCCAAAAGCTTCAAAAGACCCTGCTGCACGCCTTCGCCACTCACGTCGCGAGTAATGGAGGGGTTGGCAGTCTTACGGGCAATCTTGTCAATTTCATCGATAAAGATGATACCACGTTCGGCGCGGGCCACATCGTAATCGGCAGCCTGCAACAGGCGCACAATGATGCTGTCCACGTCTTCGCCCACGTAACCGGCTTCAGTCAGCACGGTAGCGTCGGCAATAGTAAAGGGAACATCCAGGAAGCGCGCCATGGTCTGAGCCAGAAGGGTCTTACCCGAACCAGTGGGACCCACCAGGAGCAAGTTGGACTTTTCCACTTCTTGTGCATCGGGGTGAGCCTGCTTGTAACGCAGACGCTTGTAGTGGTTGTACACCGCCACAGAGAGGGCGGTCTTTGCCTGGTCCTGGCCAATGACGTATTCGTCCAAGTGGGCCTTGATTTCGGTCGGGAGCGGGAGCGGTTTCGACGAAGCTTCGGCAGCGGCAGTTTCCTGCTTCGCACGCATGCGGTCTTCTTCGATAATGCGGTGACACATGGCAACGCAGTCGCTACAAATCTGCACGCCTGCGCCCGTAATCATCTTCTCGACGCGTTCTGCGGGCTTGCCGCAAAAACTACACGTAACCGTCGGGTGATTTTTCCCGCTACGATACATTAAATGCCCTCTTTACGCGGAACAAAGATTTCGTCAATGACACCGAAGGCCTTTGCTTCTTCGGGACCCATGTAGAAATCGCGGTCGGTCTTTTCACGGACTTCGTCAATGGACTTGCCGGTATGCTTGGCGACGATTTCGGCCAAGGTTTCCTTGGTGCGCACGATTTCTTTTGCGGTAATCTGGATATCGGTCGACTGACCGGTAGCAGCGCCAGACGGCTGGTGAAGCATGATGCGGGAATGCGGGAGCGCATAGCGCTTGCCCTTGGTGCCTGCCGCAAGCAACACCGCTGCCATCGAGGCGCAGTTACCAATGCAGATGGTCGCAATGTTCGGGCGAACATGCTGCATGGTGTCATAAATGGCAAGCCCTGCCGAAACGTAACCACCCGGGCTGTTGATGTACAGCGTGATATCCTTTTCCGGATTCTCGTATTCAAGGAAAATCAGCTGGGCCATGACGTTGTTCGCCACTTCGTCGTTAATCGGCGTGCCCAAGAAGATAATGCGTTCCTTGAGGAGTCTAGAATAGATATCGTAGGCGCGTTCACCGCGTCCGGTGGTCTCAATGACGGTAGGGATGATCATTCAATTTACCTCTTACTTGTTTTCTTCAGCAGCCGGGCGGATACCGACGATGAAGTCGGCAGCCATCTGAACGCGGAGTTCATCGCGGAGCTGGTTGATGCGGCCGGACTGACGGAAGTGGCCCTTGAGGGTTTCAAAGTCCACATGGTAGGCGGCAGCCATCTGCTTCAGGCGTTCGTCGACATTGGCCTGAGACGGCTTGATCTTTTCCTTGGTGGCGATGAAGTCGAGAATGCGGTGCTTCTTGATTTCGCGGATAGCTTCCGGAGTGAGGCCGTTCAGCTGTTCTTCGGTCGGTTCCACCACGTCCTTTTCGCTCTGGGCGTTGCGGTTCAGAGTCCACTTGATGAGGTCATAGACGCGGGACTTCGGCACTTCGAACGGGTTGGCTTCGATAATCTTGTCGAGAGCTTCGTTGATAGCCTTGTTCTTGGCGGCGTCCTGCTTCTGGCTAGCAAGGCCTTCGGCGAGGTTGTTCTTCAATTCTTCAACGTCCTTCACGCCGATCTGCTTGCAGAATTCTTCGTCCATGGTGGGCGGAACAATGGCGCGCACGTCGGTGACTTCCACCTTGAACTGGGCGGTCTTGCCACGATAGCGTTCGTCCTTGTGGTCATCCGGGTACTTGAAGTTGATTTCCTTGGTTTCGCCGGCGGTTGCACCGGTGAGGCCTTCGTCGAATCCCGGAGAAGCGGACTGGCCGAGGAGGCTACGGAATTCCTTGTTTTCCGGGAGTTCCTGCTTTTCGCCGTCAATCACCACTTCGAGGTAGTTACCCACGACCACGTCACCCTTGGCGGCAGCGCGGTCCACATGTTCGTCCTTGCTCCACATCTGGATCAAGCGGTCATATTCTTCCTTGACTTCTTCTTCGTGGACGGCGGTTTCCGGAACGGTAACGCCCGTGTCGGCGTAGCCCTTGATGTCGATTTCCGGATCCATTTCGACTTCCACCTTAAGTGCGATGTCGTTTTCCTTGTCGTCCTTGAAATCAACGACCTTCATCTGGCCGACGGGGATGATATTTGCATTCTTGAGAGCGTCCTGAACGAGCTTGTTGACAACTTCGTCCACGGCTTCCTGACGGATAGCACCGCCGAACTGCTTCAGGATCATTGCCTTCGGCACCATGCCCTGGCGGAAACCCTTCATGGAGACCTGCTTCTTGTACTGGCCAAGCTTCTTTTCGAAGGGGGCAGTGAGGTCAGCCTGCGGGATGGTGATTTCGAGGGTGCGCACGGTTGCGCTTGTTTCTTTGATTTCTACGCTCATATGAACTCCGAGAGTCGGTTAAAAAAGTATTGAAAAACATGCGAGAGGAGGGAGTCGAACCCTCACACCGAAGTGCCAGATCCTAAGTCTGGTGCGTCTGCCAATTCCGCCACTCTCGCGATTTTGCACCCAAAGATACAAAATCTCGAAGACATTGATTGCGGAAACATCTATTTTATGGCACGTTGCAAGCACTTAAGAACATTAAAATCGGCGTTTTCATATCCCTGGTCAACATTCTCATCCAGGGAGTTTCGGTTGTCGTACAGAATCTTATCGCAAACAATCTCGGCGTCGTAAAATTCGGATCCTTCGGGATTCTACAAAGCGACTACACCATTTTCTGCGCCCTTGCCGACTTTGGCATGGCAACGCTTATTCTCGCCTTTTTCGGAAAGCGGGCCACCCAAGGTACGCTATTTACCAATGTCCTGCAACTACGGCTCTTTATGACCACCTTGACGGCCATAGCCATGATTGTATTCGCATTCACCGTCCGACGGACAAGTGACATCTTCGAAGGCGAACTGGTACTTGCACTAGGATTGCTCTTCCAGCATGCGTTCTTTGACTGGTATTTCATTTGCGGGAACTTTTGGAAAAAACTCCTGATTTCAAAAGTGCTCCACACATTGTCTTATTGCACGATTATGGGGATTGCCCTCTGGGTGCTCAAGCTCGACTCCATCCCTGCAATTGCCCTTGCCATGGTGATTGCAGCCCTCCCTGCTTTCGGTTTCGGTGTCGGCCAGGCATTCACATTGAAGATTTTCTGCATTGGTCGACATACCGTCGAATTTTTCAAACTCATGTTCAAGTCGGCATGCCCCTATGCACTTTCCAGCATCGCAAGCTTTGCCTACCTGCCCGTAGGACTTTACACTGTCGCCCATTTTGCAAGCCCCGAATTCCTAGGAGCTTATAACTTCTCGCACAAGCTGATTATTCTTGCCTCGGGGCTTATGGTACATTTCATTTCGTCTAGTCTGATTACGCTTCACCAGACTGACAGCCACATTCTCCACCTGCGCGACCAAGCCGTCTTTACGCTTTTTATCGTGGCAGCGTCTTCTCCCTTTTGGCTTTTCCCGCAATACACGCTTAGAATCATTTTCTTTGCCGCGCCGTGGACAGAGGAAGTCCTCGAAACCAGCTGTAACTGCCTGCGTATTCTCGCCTGCTCCCTGGTGTTGCAAGCCACCCGCATGGGCATGATTTCGACTTTACTCAAGGAGAAACGCACTTGGCTTTACGGTGCCATGATTACAACCGGCGGTATCATCAACATTGCCGTATGCATCGGGGGCGCCACCATGCTCAAGGCGCCCTATATCCCGATACTCACCCTCACAGGCGATTTGTGCCTGAGTCTTTTCCTTCTTTTCTACTTCGTGAAAAACCAAAGACTCCGCTGGTAGACGCAGGCCATCTACATCACAAGCATAAAGGCTCCGCAAACGATAAACGCGAGACCCATTTTTTGTTTCCGCGAAATCCTCTCCTTTAAAAAGCCCGCCGACAGTACCGCGGACCACACATAAGTGAGCGACGTAAAGGGAAGTACCACGGAATAGTCCAAGTACCTGAGGAGCGCAATATTCATCAGGGCCGTTATAAAGTAAAGGCCACCTCCGCCAAAGAACCAGCCATTCCTGTAGATATGGCGCAGGTTCAAATTGACGCACGCCTTCTTCAATAAAAGCGAGGCGACTGCACCGAGCAAGGTCATGAGAACAAGCGATACGTAAAGCATCATTCCTCATCCCCCGCCGCCACAAGGAATACCCCTGCCACAATGACTACAATCGCGATGCATTTCTGCAAGGTCACGGCTTCGCCCAGCACAAAGAAACCAAGTACGACACTCAAACCGTAGTTGATGCTCAACACAGGCTGCAACACGGAAAGTTTCCCGAAACGGTACCCCACCACCATCAAGAGCGCACCGACCACGTAAAGGGCGAATCCCGCCACCAGAAACAGCCAGCCGTCTTCAACGGATAGTTTCCAGAACAGCTGCCCCAAGCATACGCACAGGGCAGAGGCAAGCATCATCAAGATGCCCTTGCGATTTTTCTTTAGCGATTCAAGCATTACGGATTGTAAGCCCCCACCAGATTCCTGAAGAGTATCTTGAGCAACAGCCAATTTCCCTTGAACGGGCTGATCTTCGTCGGAGTCTTTTCGTTCTTGGGATAAGCCCTCGTCACGGGAATTTCACAGGCGCGGTACTTGAGCTGTGTGGCACGCACCGACAAATAGGCCAGCAGTTCGTAGGTGTTAAAGACGTCGCGAAACGGGGCGACGCGGGCATCCTGCAAGTACCGCGTGGAATAGGCGCGGTAGGCGTTGGTCGTATCGGTAAACCACTGACGGGCCGTCATAGAAATCACCGGCGCATGCAACAGGCGTACCGCGACAAGGCGACTCAGGGGAGTATTGATTGCAACGCCACCTTTCACGAAGCGGGAACCCTGAACCAGGTCGAACCCTTCTTCCAGCTTTTCGATAAAATGCGGAACATCCTCGATGCTGTCCTTGTCGTTTCCGTCGATGGTGATGATTCCCTTATAACCACGCTTGAGCGCCCACCAGAATCCCATGCGCAACTGAGCCCCCTGCTTGCCCGCACTTTTCTTGACAAGTAGCGTATTGATGTCCAGCGAAACAAGCACTCCCTTTTCGGTACTACCGTCGGTACTGCCGCCATCGCAAATGACAATATCTGCGACAGCGCTCACGTTTGCAGCCTGCGCTCTTTTCAGTTCGTTTAGAATACGGTTCCCTTCGTTAATGATGGGAATCAAGACAACGTAATCCCTTTGGCGCGAATTAAATTCCTCGCATTCAAAATCGGGCACTCCGGAAATATCCTGATACAGCATCTTATACCATTTCCTTGACGTAACTCATCGCCTTCTTTATTTCTTCGAGGTCATCAACTTTTCCCATCTCGATAGAGACAAAGCCCGCATACCCATTTCCCGAAAGCATCGAGAGCAGTTCTGTGTGAAGCGAACGATGCTGAACCGGTTTCAGGTACGGTTCGCTTATGTGTACATGATTGACCAGATGAACCTTGCCGCGCAGGACATCTACGGACTCGTCATTTGCAATCATCGTTCCCACATCCAGGTTGAGACGCACACCATCCGAGGCGACATCTTCGATCAGCGAAAGAGCCTCTTCCGTTCGGTTGACGAAATTCGTCCCATATATCGCGGGGTTCGCCTCGATTCCGACAACGGTCCCGTGGGCCACGGCATACTCGCCCAGTTCCCTGAAGAAATCAACAGCAATTCGACGGACATCCGCATCGTTCATTCCTTCGGGAACCGCACGGTTCTTCGGACAACCGAAAACCAGGTTCCTGCAACCGATCGCCTGGGCAAAATCAATGGCCGCTTCGGTATACCGCACCAAAGCAGCCCTTTCCTCGGCAGAGCCAAAAAGGCATTCCTTGCGTCCATACCAAATCGACTGCATCGACGGAATGCAAAGGCCATGTTCCTGCGATATCTTTTCGCGCCATTCCGCAGCCTCCAGCAACTTGCTATACGGCAACTCCGGAAAAATCCGGGTCGGTGCAATTTCCAATCCCTCGAATCCCAAATCCTTCATCAACGCATAGACAAAGGAATCATTTTCAACAGCCCAGGCGATATTCGATATCGATAACTTCAAGTTAATCTCCTTGCAAGATTTGCATCCTGCGAATCGTACAGGCGCCACATTCCAGCTGAACCGTATTGATGTTGTACGCAAACCAGTTATAATCCTGGCTCGATCGAATCAAATATTTTTGAAGTCCTTTCTTCAAGTCGAACGCATAGCCGTATTGCGATTGCTCCCCACCCGATTCAGAAAACAGAATCCTCGCCCTGGCAAATTCTTCCGGGCTTTCAATTTCTACAGCGACATAGTTTCCAAGCGAAACCGGATACATCTGCGATCCCCTAAATTGCAGGCGCCCGTCATCCGTTCCTTGCGCATTTTCCAGAACCGCATTCCCGGCCGCATTGAACTTGTCCAGATTCGCCCAGATATACGGATTCCATTTCAAGTCAAAAAAGTGATACGCCCCATTCGGTTCGTAACCGTCATCTTCAAGCTCCAGGGATACATCCCTGACAGCTCCCAATTTACGTACATAGTCTTCATAGCGTTCCGGCTTACACCAAATGACAAAGTCGCCAAATCGTACAAGCGGCCTGTAATGGGCATACAAATATTCCGCAATCTTATAATAGCGAACATGGTGCGGAACTTTCGCAATGACTTGCATGTGTCCCCTGTCGTTCCATGCCGTTATCGCAACAGGAACTTCCTTTGATTCGATTTCTTGCAAGAACATCTCCTGCGAATAAAGATCGCTCAGCAAGCCAGGACTTTGCGCCGTATAGAACGGTTTTTCTCTCTCCGCAAGGGCATATACCGCGGGCACATCGGCAAAATCTAGGAACGTTTCATGTTCATTCAGAATTTTCGAGAATACCGACTTAAACTCATTAGAATAATAAGCCAAGGTATCATCCAGGCGGAATCTTTCTTGACGCACCGCACCTTCATCCTGATTCCATAGCAGACTTTCCCTAACTTCCTTCAGGTTCGACACCGCCCTATTAAAAAGGAGATTTGTTCCATCGGGTAAGAAATGATTCGCTCCGTTGCAAAACCATATTCCCAGGGATGCCGCTACAAGCCACAATGCGGCAGCATAACCGCGAGCCACCCGTTTCTGCTGCAAAAAATGCAAAACGAAGAAAGACAATGCAAATACACTGTAGCAGAAAAGAACCGAACCACGGCCAAGCGTAAAGGAAAGCGTATAGAAGACATACGCCCTTGTCAGCAGGAACAATCCGGCAACGGAAAAAACTAAAGCCAGGGCAGCCGTCTTTTCAAGCCTCTTTTTCACAAGACTTTCTACAATCAAATAGAATACGACAAAAGCCTCTGCAAGGGGAATCAAGAAATACGCAACAATGAACATCGGGCTTACAAGCGAATTCGCAAGATCTTCTTCGGCCCAATAGGAATTAGAATGCAACGTCAACGATATCCATTCCTTGATTCGATCAACAGCCACAATTCCATTCAACTTGCAGTAGACAAAATAGAACAGGAGCAAGGCGATGCTGATCGAAATCCCCGACAGCAAAAACTTGACCAAACCGAATCTGTCGCGTCGACTGAGAAATAGAACCAACGAACAGGAAATAGAAGCGATTCCAAAAGCAACCCCCGTATCGTATCTATAAAATGCAAGCAGAGCAATACAGAACCAATAGAAATGCATTACGGCAACACTCTCTTTTCGGTGCAGCCAAAAGTGCAAAAGTACGCCCAACAAACAGAGGTCCACAAAATGGAATCCGTTCGTATTCAGCGGGAAAAAGCATATCAACGCAAAAGCAAAAAACGCATTGAAGAACCTGGACAATATAAAGAAGAGAGTAATGCCACCACCAGAAAAAAGGATAAAATCTCGATAAGGGTCGCTCAAGGCGCCAGCAACATTACCATGAACAAATCCATGAAGAATTCCCGTAAAGACATCGCTCAGGGCATGGGCCGAAAAATAATCGATAACAGGGAGCCGTCCCCGATTTAATGTTTCAATGATCCCAAGCAGGTTTCCATGTTCGTAAAAATCCATGAAATCCACCTGGACATTCCGGAACTCGTGGAAATAGGCGATATTGCCATAAGCTAAAACGGCAAAACTCAGCAATGCACCAACGTAAAACCATTTTTCCGAAACCAGCAGAACTTTGGAATTACACAATAATTTCTTTTTCAGGCAGACGATCGCTAAAGCCAATACCAGTACCGCGTAGACCCCGTATAGCGGAGAAAAACCAACCACTCCTTTCTCAAACAGCGTAAAAAACAACTCGCACAAGAAACCAAAAAGCAACGGAAACCATGTCAAGATTCCATAGTTCCCGGCAATGTCATGACGTCTCCTGAACACGAACAAGAGCAAGATAAAACTCAGCGCTCCACTCAATGCTACCGGTAACGGCAAAAGCAGCGACAGCGATACAGGCAAAAATAGAGATACGACAAAGTCACGATAGATATCGCACGAATCTTCACGAGCCACCACAAGTACGTACAGAAACGACAGCGACATCAAGACCGTCATCGGGGATCCGAACAGCAACGGTCCAAAACTTTCAATATGTTCTTCGAAAAAAATGGAATGGCGGGCAAGTACCGGTAGCACCAATTTGGAATAAGCAAGGACCAATGACGAGACCAGGACAAATATGCCCACGGAACTCAGCTTATTCAGTTTCGAATCCGCAAGATCTTTCACCCCCCCATGAGCAATAAAGTATACAAAGAGCAATCCAGCCAAAATCACGGTTCCCACCTGCAGACCCGACAGCAGCAAGTCCCCTTTCAAAGAACACGGCATAGGCAAACTGCATAACAAAGAAATGCCGAGAGTTCCATAAATAAAGGCCAATCGGATACGCGGCAGATTACGTTGCACCTTTGTCCAAAGGCGATTACATTCCCGCTCCACACGCTCTTCGTCATTTTTTCCCTTGCAGCGAACCCAGAATACCAAAATCCATTGCCATAAAAAACAGCTCACGGCTAATGCCAAGGCAACCGTGTAGCTAGATACAGAACCATATCGCAACGAATAAGAGGCTAGAACCATGCAGAATGAAATCGCAGCAGACAAACCGAAATACGGAACATTCCGATTCTTGAGTAACACCGAAACAATCAATGCAAATAAGCCACATAGGCACGGAAAAAGAAAATACAGCCTATAAAAACTGGAAATGCGTTTTAGAGGGTCTATTCCTGCAAGCGACGCCTCGCAAAAAGAACGGTCCCATTCCGTCAATTCAATTCCCGAAAATGGATTATAGAAAAACAAGGCCGAAAGAGCCATCAGTACGGCGATGACCAACGTCTGCGCCTTAAAATTTTGCGCAGAAAGAAGGGAGTGGAGCCTCTTGTAAATCACCGAGACTTCGCCTCCACAAATTTCCTGATCTGTTCCATCACCGGTTTCTTGCCCTCAATGTAGCCCGCCTGTCCACCGAAACGTTCTGCATGGACGGTCCTGTAATCATAATTCGCAGGAACTCCATTCAGTTCGTTCACAAACGGCTTTCCCGTGATAAACTTGTGCAACTCCCCTGCCGAAACAGGTTCCGTTGCCGGATGCCACAGAGTAATCCCCGAATCCACAGCTTTCTGGATATCGCCCCATAGACGCGCCAAATTGTAAAACTGATAACAGGCCCTGCTATCGGTAAAGTTCAACGCACTAAAACCAAGTTCCAGGAATTTCCTTTTCAGTAAGGCACGTTCATCGTCCGAAAGCGGCTTCACCTTGAGAAAACCGTTATCCTGCAAGGCATAGTATTCCTTCAGGGCACTTTCGCGCAACGAAAGTTCCTCGAACTTTTCCTTCTTCAGCATCGAGGGAATCACGTTAATCAAATCAAAGACGAAATTCTTCTTGATATTCTTCCCGAAAAGTCCCGGAAGCCTTACAATCAATGCATCACTATAATTTTCACGAACCCACTTTTCTAGACGGTAACGGTTATAGCCATAGGCATTTAGACCCTCCGTTTCTATTTCACTATTCTCGTCTACGTTCACGGGGGTTTTGAACACATCAATTGTCGAAATCAGCACCAGACGCTTCGGCTTAATCCGTTCGATATTTTTCTCGGCTTCCAGAACCAGACCGTAGTCGCGCTCCGGATCCGCATTCGCAAGGAACTTTTCGGCACGCATTCCCGCATACACAAGCAAGTCAGGGCTAGTTCCGAAAGAATCTTGAATATTCTTGGTATTGTAGGCCCCTTCAAAGTCGCCCGCCGAATAGATATTGCTCCCGACAAAACCGGTATAGCCGACAATAGCCCTCTTCATAAGCCATCTCCCCTTACGTCAACTTTTCGATACTTTCGAAATTGTAGGACTTGCGCTTGAAAATCAAGTCTACGATGATTTGAAGATACTTGATAATCACCGTCAAGACGCTGAATAAGCCAAAAAACGCAAAAGACAAGAACAGAATCGTGGTCGTCCAACCTTCTACGGGATTGCGCGTCAGGTAAACCACTACAGAATAAGCCAGCATCGATACGGCAATGCACATCATGATAACCGCCATGTATATCGAGAAACTGTAACCAACATCCGTAAAGAGAATCAATGAGTTGATGGCAAGGCCGCGCTTGTACCGGCGTTCCCCCCGATCCACATTACGGCCATTTCCCGACCGTTTGTACACAATCCTTGTTGTACGCAGACCGCTACACGCATAAATTGCCTTTCGATAAGGAATCGTCTTGCTCATACTACTTATACGGTTAATCGTGCGTCGGCTCAAGATGCGCACTGTTTCCGTCGAAATCTTTTGCGGATAATTCGAAAAATTATTGAACAACTTGTAGAAAGCCTTCGAGAAAAGTCCATTTCCCCTGTCAGGCGTAAGGCTCACGATATCGAAACCTTCCTGGGTCTTGAAATAGAGATCCATAATCCGGGACGATTCGTAATCCATGTCAACCGAATCGAACTCAAAAACAAAATCACCGATGGACAGATCCACTCCGGCATTCATCGAAAGTTCAATTCCATGGAAGTAGCTCATGTTCAATACGGAAATGCTGACAGCCGATCCCGGCTTGCAAAATTCCCTGATTTTTGCGAGGCTTCCGTCCGACGAGAAATCATTCACGCAAATGATTTCCGAATGTTCGAAATGTCCTTCAAGTACACCAGTCAGCATCGAAAGAAATTCGGACAGCTGCGGTTCGTCGTTACGCACATACACGACTGCCGAAACGAAATTCTTCTCCTTAGTCATTGCTCAGTACCTCATCCAAATCATACACGGTATTGATTTTCCCAGAAAGCACGCTGACGAAAGTGGGCTTGCTGGATTGCACCCTGATTACAGTCGGTCTCGAATCATCTATTTCAGAAGCAACTAGAATCGGTTTCATCGAAAAAAGCGACCCCACATAACCAAAAACGTATTCGTCCCTAAGATATTTATGCGCCAAATTCGCCATATACGGGAAAGCCGTCTTCGGCCTTGCCGGACACTCGTTGCAATTCCCTAATTTTTGGAGCGAACAGTAACCACCACTTTTTCCCTGACAGTCAAACTGAGGCAAGGTTTCTCCGTGACATGTCACGTGGGGAGTAAAAGTCACCGATGTCAAGGAATGATAAGGCGTCTTTCCAAACGGCATTATCGAGAAAAACGGACCGTCCATCACAGTGATACCATAAGGCTTCAACGTTTCGTTTACATCGCACAGGATAATTTCGCACAGTTCGTATTTGATCCTAAATCCCTCGAACCCAAGCATATTCTGGATCTGGTTCGTCGATGCGTAGGTAGCGTTCAGCACAAACGGTGCCGATACGCAGGACTCTGGCTTTCCCGGCATGCCAAAATTCACGGAATAATTTTCGCCGTCCAGATGAATGGCACCAATGTCGACATTGTAGCAAATCTCGACATTGGAATGTTTACCAAGTTCCTCCACAAAATAATCCCGCAGGATTTTTGCATCATAAGTATACTCGCGCGTCAAAAACGCACCATCGCACATATCATGCTTAAAGAACTGTCCCGGATGCAATTCACGGCAAGGAATATTCGCCGCCTTGCAGAACGAGATAAACTGCTCGCGATCGGACCAGGAATATTTCGCAGACGTCGCATAAATCTTCTCGAATTCACGATGAATGCAGAAATCGAAATCCCTGTTAAACCGTTCAAAATAATATGCCGACTTCAACGCTGTCGAAAGACTTCGTGGATAATGGTATCCCTGATGAATTCTCGCCTGATTGATGTAGGTCGCACGCATAAAAGGTGCAGCATCCTTTTCAAGTACAAGCACTCGCTTGCCCCGCCTAGCGGAAAACAATGCCGCATACAAACCGTAAAGCCCTGCACCAATAACGATACTGTCAAATAAACCCGTCATAGAATCCTAGGCCTCCACCATTTTTCGAGGCGTGCATACGGTTGAAATAAAGAAAATGATAAAGGACCAGACCCAATAAATTCCCTGTTTGTATCCCGGCGTAAAGAACCACCATCCGATAAAGTAGATGAAGAAGGTGTAGAATAAAACCTGGCGCGGCGAAAATGTCCCACTCAGCCGCATGTGCAAGACCGACAACATCAACCCACAAAGGAACGGAAAAATAATCACCCCCGGAAAATACAGATCCTTGTATACTTCCCAAAGATAACTCGCCGTATTGAAACCCTTGACCTTTTCGATCCGCTCGTTGAAAAGCCCGTCCCAATGGAAACTGTTCCTGAAACTTGCAGAAACCCTCAAGTATTCAAACATCCCGAAAAAGAAATCGATACCGTAGGTATGCGGATGGTACTCGCGGTCCGGCGGCGGGTTTGCAGCGTAGTCCAGGTTCCAGTAGTTATTCGACACATACTTGTAAGGCAACTCCATCACCTCTTCCCACAGCTTGCCCTCGACGCTGGCTTCGCCATATTGATTGCGAAGGCTGCTAATGCCTACAAATGCACTGGCCGCAAGTACAAGGCTAACAAGAATCCATACCGACGAAATGCGCTTATGCAGATAGTTATAGAGAATAATCAGAAAGCCAACACTAAAAAAAAGCGTTCCGCGGCTCGGATAGGCAAGTAGGTTCAACACAATAGTTGCCACAATCATCACACGTGAAAGAACGCGTAACGCCAAACTCGGATTGAATTTTTTAAAAGACGCGACACCGAACAAAAGTACAATCAACGGGGCAAGACCGAACAGAACCGGGAAGTATCCGTAATCCGTATCCTTCGTCATGTATTTTGCCGGATTTTCTGTCAGAAGCAGCAGGTTCCCCGCCACTTGCACAATTCCCATAATTCCTATAATAAAAACTGCGAACAGGACAAAAGTCAATATGATATGCAGTTTCCAATTATAATTTGCCGCATTGGGAATAGACTCCCCTGTAATTGCAAGTCCCTTCTGCTTTGCGGACAACCGCACCAAAAAAGAGCCTCCACAAAAACCCACCATGGCGCCAATCCAGATCATCCAAGTCAATGGCTTAAAATCCGTCATCGCATAATCTAGCTGGAAATACGCAATGCCAAGTGTTATGCACTGAGAAAAACAGTAAACGGACGGTGGACTAAAAAAATCCTTCTTAAAGAACCACGACTGGAACAGGCAATACAGCACGACCAGAAACAGGGCGGAACTAACCGGATACTCAGCCACCCACGACAACATCGGCTATACCCTGGATTTCTTAAAGAATCCCTTGAATTTTTTCCATTCGCTAGCAACAGACGAGCCGCGAATCACCTCGCCTTCCAAGAAAGAAAGCAAGTTGCAAATAATCGTCGCAAAAATCGTGCTCACGGCAAAAACAAACATCAAGGTAACTCCCCTAAGCGGGTACACCTTCTTGTCGTTTTCCCAAGGCGGTTCGAGCACATGCAGGTTGGTGAGCATCTTGGCTTCTTCTAAGCGGAGTTCTTCGCTCTGCTGACGTAGCAATTTGTAGAGCGATTCCTGGATGTGGATTTCGGCTTCGCGACGCACGTATTCGGCCGACAGCTCCGGAGATTTCTTGAGCGCCACCATGCCCATATTCTCGTGACGCCCCTTCAAGGCACCACTCAACGAGGCATTCACGCCCTGGTAACGTTTGGAAAGTTCTTCATAGCGCTTGCTTTTTTCACCTCGGTCGGCTTTTTCGTAGGCCATCTCGATAGCCACTTCTTCACGCTTGGACTGCAAGGCATTCAGGTACTTGATTGTCGATTCAAGTTGAACGCTCGGATCGTAGAAGTTGTTATCGACCTGGAACTTCACAAAGTCTTGTAACAGAGAATCAAGCTTCTGCTCGCAGGAATCAAGCCTACTCTGAAAATATTCCCTGGATTGTCTGGCCTGCTTAGTCTTAAAAGCGTTGAATGCAGAGTCCGCCTTTTCGAGCATGAACGAGACAATCTTAGCCGCCAAGCGGTAATCCTTATCCTCAACATAAATGGCGAACATATCCTCCTTATTGAACTCCATACCGAAATTCTTGCGGAACATCTTGAGTAAATCCGCATGGAATTTTCCCTTGAATTCGTAATGCTCAGCCAGGTTAAATTCATTGATGACCTGATCATGTAATTCCCAGGAACTCAATATGGTCCACACCGCATTGGCATCTTCGTTGCTGTTGAGCCCCAAGAGGGACCCCATGCCAGACATACCGGTAATGGAACTGAGATTGCTTATACTTGCATTGGATGTAGACGGCGGCGTCACAACGGCAGTCGCCGCATATACGGGCTTGATCACCCACATTACGAGCACAAAGGCCACAATCGTCGGCAAAAGGATAATGGCAAGACACAACTTAAAATGCTTTAAGTTGTTGTTAAGCAGACGAAGGCAGACTTCTACAATACCGACAGATTCCTGTTGCATAGGCTACTTATAGTTGACGTAAATGATGAACGCGGATGAAATCACGGTCAAGAGCGACGCAAGAAAAAGCGTAAAGTCCTTGAACGATTCGTAATGACTCTTGGGAACTTCGATATAGTCACCGGGCAAAATCTGGTCTTCGGTGACACTCAAGGACAAGGGCTCGGGCTTGTTGCCGCGCCATACCCTAATCTGGTTCCACGTTCCGGTCACGGGGTTGATTCCCGCAGCAGCCGCATAGTCCAAGGCGTGCCAGTTCGGTTCGTAGGCATAACGACCAATAAAGTTGACGGCACCGCCCACGTATACCAGCATTTCCTGCACCGAGAACTCAACTTCGGTATTGGGAGCGACCTTGGTCAGTTTCATCTCCGAAAGAGTAATCCAGCGCGGAGGCTTGCCCGGTTCGCGCACGCACACGGCCTTGTAGCCAAAGTTATGAAGGCGAGAGCCTCCAGCAAGTTCATAGTAGTCCTGAAGCGTACGGTTTTCATCGTAAGCAACACTTGTTCTATAGCCCGGGAAAATCATCGCGATATTGTCGCCAATGGCCACAAACGGCACAAAGACCTTATCACCCTGCTCCAGCATCACATCCATATCAAACTTACCCCGCGAGGTCATCGCATTATAGTCGACATGAATCGTGTCCTTGTCACGAATCACCATGATGTCTTCAGTATTGGCATTAGGCAGAGTGCCGCCTACATCGCGGATAAAAAAGCTTAGACGTGTCTGAGGCTCTACCAAATGCTGCCCCACCTTCAGGACTGCACCCATAGCATTGACCTTGAATTTCTTGAGGGCAGCCAGCTGAACAAAGCAGTATTCGCGCTTGTAGCGCTTGGAAACCAGTTCCATAATCAGTTCGCGTGCTTCGGCAAAAGTCTTGCCTCCCACATTCACAGCGCCACATTCCTCGACCGCCACAGAGCCATCAGGATACACCTGTACCGAGAGGTAATTGTCCTCGAGCATCAAATCCAAAAAATCGCCTGGACCAAGGACATAGTTAGAATCGACGGCAACTTCGGCATAAGTCGGATTCAACGCAACACCGCTACGAGACGAGATACCCTCCCTTTTACCGGCAACACCCGCTGCCTTAAAAAGGTCATCGTCAGCAAACACCGATACGCACAACAGGGCAACAAATAAAATAAAACTTCGCATGTTCCTATAAAATACAAAAAAAAACGTAAAGTTACCACTTGCAAGCTAATTGTTACTTGGATTTTTGGTCAAATAAAAACAGGGCCCGACTTGCATCGGAGCCCCGTCTTCAATCTTTTTCACAAAGATCAATTATGCCTTGCTTTCGCCTTCGACCATGCTCACAGCTTCGGACTTGGCAGGTTCGCTAGCCTTCTTGGCCTTCACGACGATTTCGTCTTCGACGAGACCGACGAGAGCCATTTCGGAAGCGTCACCAGCGCGGTTCGGGCCGAGCTTGATG